>SXGQ01600657.1_pt1 | contig 75487 bp, 58 predicted proteins | sample 3178371 | NCBI WGS metagenome assembly SXGQ01 (sample SAMN11356859, study PRJNA531348) | freshwater metagenome | isolation source: freshwater sample F1-20 | place: China: Fuxian Lake, Yuxi | collected 2017-12-25 | reverse complement strand
GATTTTTTTGACGATAATTTTAATTATCATGCAGGAAATTCAGAATTAAAAGAACAAATAAAAAACAATGTACCTGAGGAAAATATTCGTAAAAGTTGGCAAAACGATATTGAAACATTTAAAAAAATTAGAAAAAAGTATTTGTTGTATCTCGATTTTTAAAAGTTTGAAAACACAAAAAAGGACTTAATTACACTTAAATAATTAAAAATAATGAAATAAAAAATTGGCTTTTCTTGTTTAGAAACCTATTTTTGTAATTGATTTAAAAATATAATGGCTAATTTTGATTTGATTATGCCCAAAATGGGCGAAAGTGTTGCAGAAGCTACAATTATTAAATGGACTAAAAAGGAAGGCGATAGCATTGAATTAGATGAAACCGTTTTAGAAATTGCCACAGATAAAGTAGACAGCGAAATACCATCACCATTTGAAGGAGTTTTAATTAAATGTTTATTTAAAGAAGGAGACGTTGTTCAAGTAGGCTCTAAAATAGGGGTTATTAGCAGCGATGAAAAAACAATCCTCAACAATATAGCTCAATCTACTGATATTGATAATTCAAAAAAAATAGTTGTAACCCCCGAGGTAAATATAACCCATTCTATAATTAAAGAAAAACCACAAATCAATTATAAACATTCTGATAAATTTTATTCTCCATTAGTAAAAAGTATAGCTAAAGAAGAAGGTATATCAATAACCGAATTAGATGCAATAAGTGGTTCTGGTCAAGATGGTAGAGTAACAAAAGCCGATATTTTAAATTATTTACCCAATCGAAATAAACCATCTTCCATTACAACAAAATCTGAAAACAATACTACCTCATCATTTAATTCAAGCCAAAATAACTTTACTATAAATCGCCCTGCTGTTTCTGTTGGAGCAGAAGATGAAGTAATAGAAATGGACCGGATGCGAAAAATCATTGCCGAAAATATGGTGATGAGTAAACATGTGGCGCCTCATGTTACTTCATATGTAGAGGCTGATGTAACAAACCTGGTTCTTTGGAGAGATAAAGCAAAAAAGGAATTCGAAAAACGGGATGGAGAGAAATTAACATTTACCCCGATTTTTATAGAAGCTGTAGCAAAAGCTATTAAAGATTTCCCTATGATAAATGTTTCCGTTGATAATAGTGGAACTAAAATTATTATTCGTAAAAATATAAATATTGGGATGGCTACTGCATTGCCAAGCGGTAATCTGATTGTTCCAGTAATTAAAAATGCAGATCAAAAAAATTTACTAGGGATAACAAAATCAGTTAATGATTTAGCCCATCGTGCTAGAACAAATAAGCTAGTACCTGATGAAATTCAAGGAGGTACATTTACACTTACAAATGTTGGAAGTTTTGGTAATTTAATGGGAACTCCGATAATTTTACAACCACAAGTTGCCATTTTAGCTGTAGGAAGTATTAAAAAGAAACCAGCAGTTATTGAAACTCCTCAGGGTGATACCATTGGTGTTCGGCAATTCATGTACCTTTCATTAAGTTACGATCACCGAGTTGTAGATGGCTCTCTTGGAGGCAGCTTCTTAAGACGAATTGCTGATTACCTAGAAAATTGGGATTTAAATAGATTGATTTAAGATTTATTTGTTCATTAGATATTCTAATTCTACAACAGTAAGATTATTTTCTAAAATCAAAGCTAAATAGTTCCTCTCTATTTCAAACGATTTAGATATAATTGAGAGGTATTCGATATAATTGATTTCTTTTTTATTAAATGCTTCTAATGATTGAAAAGACATTTCTTTTGCATTTTTAAGTATATTTTTTGAATAATAATCAATATTTTTTCTTGTCATTATGTATTTATTAACTAAAACGCTATAATTACCTTGCATATCTTTTAAATTTTTTTGGTACTCTTCAGCGGCTATATCTAATGATAAGTTTGCTGATTTTACTTTTGAATGATATGGTTTAAAAAATAAAGGGATGTTCAATCCAAATTGAAACCCTTGTAGGCGATTTGCTCTGGTTAAAAAATAGTCTGATCCATAAATATTAGCAGGGCCATAAATACTTTGATTAAAATAACTAAACATAAAATCAGGAAACCATTTTTGAATCTCAACATTTTTCTTTTGAATACTAAAATTTATTTGTTCTTTTAAATAAAGAAGAAATGGATGACTTGAAGAAATAAATAAATTTGTATCAATTGAAAGCATTCTAGAATCGTCAGATAAAATATAAATATCTGGTAATTCTTTTACCCGCATCATTGTTTTTAATTTAATTTTATAACTATTGATCTGCATTTGTGCATTGGATATTAAACTTTTTATTAAATAAGATTCAGAAATAGTTGTTGATTTTTCTAAAATACTTTTTTTAGATAATTCAATCCTAGAATCTTCAAATTTTAAAAACAAATCATAAATACTATCTTCTTTTTGAAATAAAATTATTTGCTGAAGAGAATGTTGTAAATTGTAATACAATTCTTTAATTTGAAGCGCTAAATCTACTTTTACTGAATTAGCTCTATATTCAGCCCCTGTAATATATGATTTTGCCAATTTTGATTGGGCCATTAATAAAGTAGGAAAAGGAATTATTTGAGAAATGGTAAGATTATTATCTAAATTATAGATACTATTAAATTGCCCTTGAGTATAAATAAATGTTGTTTTTGGAATTTCGTGACAAGCTTTTTTTGACTCTTTATAATATTTAGATTCAATATTAGCTATCTTTAATTGCTCATTATTATTGAATGCTATATTTATACATTGATCTAAGGTTAATTTATTTTGCCCAATTACAATGAAATTATACAAACAAAAAAATAACAAAATATAAATTATTTTTTTTTTCACAACTGTTAAATAATTTATTTTCTTATAATAAGGTTTGATTATAAAACATAAATTAAATCAATAATTACTCTAATAGTTTAAAAGCAATAGCACTTAAATAACCAATAAGAGTACTTAAACCAACAACTCTGGATCCACCTAAATGAATAGCTTCGGGTATCATGGTTTGAGCTATCATGGTTAACATTGCACCAGCAGCTAAACCTTCAATACCAATTTCAATTACGTGAGGAATAGAAGATCCAATATAATAACCTATTAATGCTCCAATTGCAACAATCAAGACTAAAGACATCCACATAAATAATATCTTAGCAGTACTCATTCCTGATTTTTTCATGCCCATACTTGCTGACAAAGCTTCAGGAAAATTTGAAAGAAATAAACCTGCAATTAAAGTATAAGGAAGGACTTCAGTAAAAGAAGGATCTGTTCCGGATACTAATTTAGCAGCTAATAATGCTAAAAAACCAGCTCCAATAACAAAACTTTCTGGAATTCCATCGATAAGTAAACCTAACCATATAGCCATCGGTGCTCCTCCATGAGTTTGTGCACCTTGTTTTTGGGCAAGATCAATTTGTTTTTCATCTATAACACCTATTTCCTTTTTGTTAATGATGATATGAGATATTGTAGAACCCACTTTTCTTAAAAAACCACCTTTACTATTAATTAATTCATCGAGCGTATAAAATAAAAAACCACCTGCAATACAACCTATAATTAGTGATGCCATTGTTTTTATGGCATGCATTTGATCATGCTCCATACTCATAGCACTGGCTACTGGTACCCCATTGGAGTATCCAATTATTTCTTCTACAGTTGGAGCAATTAATTCTACACTCAATGCAGCTAGTAATGCACCAGCACCAAAAGCAGTAAAAATAGCTGTAATTTTTGCATTTGGTTTGAAAACTAAACCAGCAATAGCTCCTAATGGAAGAGAAATTGTTACAATAGCCCCAATAAGAAAGGCCCATAAAGCATATTTTGCTTTTGGATTTAAAAATTCTTGAACAATGTCAGTATCCTCTAAAGAAAGATATGCTATAAAAATAGAGGCTATTACAAAGATAGTAGCTAAAAGTAGTTTTTTCATACTGTTTTTTTTTAAAAGTAACGATTCTTATTTTAATCACAAAATAAGATTCATAAAAAATTAAGGATAATATTAAAATATATTAACGTAGTATTTTTCTAACAAAAGCCACAGTAAAATAACTCATTAAAAAAACACCAGAAAAGCCCTCAAAAACTGCTATAGGTTTTAATATTCCCCAAGCAAAATAATCTCCATAACCAATGGTAAAAAAAGTAATTCCACTATAATATAAACTGTTACCAAAAGATTCAAATAAATTTATGCTGTGATCATTTAATGCTATTGTTTCTGAACCTCCAGCAACAACATGTCCAATATCATTAAACCATTCACTAAAAACAAAATAAATTACACTAAAACTAAAAAAGGTAACAACCATATTTGCCAAAACACGTGTTGAATTGGTTGCATAACGTCCAACAAAATCAAAAATATATTTTTGAAAATAGTAAATTGGATATTTTATTAAAATTCTTTGTAACTTATTTTCTGATTCTTTATTTAAATTAGCCTTAGCTTCACATCGCTTAAATTCTACATAAGAATTATCTTCATCTTCGTATTGACCATTATTTCTAAAATTTTCTTTTAAAATTCTAAATTGTTCCGCCTTTTGAAATAAAGAAGTGTTTTTTTGATTATATATTAGGTCGTATACGTGATTAGCTCTCCAATCAATAAAAATTCGCCCCAAAATTCTCATACCTACTAAATTCATCTCTTTTATTTTAACTTTTTCTGTTTCAGGTATAATATCTAAAATATCTCGAACTATAGTATTGCTTAAATCGAGCAAGTCGCATTTACTAAAACGTAAATCCATAAAACAATTTAAAGGACAACTTTTAAAAGAGATTTCAAATACCTTCGAGTGATTAAAACTAACTGTTCCACTTCCAAAATCTACTAAATCAAATTGTACTTCACCATCAGCAAAATCTGCTTGTTCAAAAGATTTATGACCTTGACCAAATTTAGCACTTCTAAATGTTACCTTACCATCACCAAAATCAACACCATCAAATGATACATCTCCATCGTTAAAATCAACTCTTCTAAAATCTATTTTACCTCCACCAAAATCTGCGTTTTTAAAATCTATCTTCCCTTTACCAAAACTGGCGCGTTCAAACAAAACTTCACCTGACGAAAAACGAGCAAATTTAAAATCCACATTGCCATCACCAAAATATGTCGATTTAAAATCTACATCACCTTTACCAAAATCAACATCTACAAAACTTAAATTTCCTGTTCCAAAATTGGTATTATTAAAACTAATATTTCCGTCGCCAAATTTTACAGATTGGAAAGTTGTACCTCCACTTCCGAATTTTGCTTTTTTAAAATTTACATCGCCATTACCAAAATTAGTGCTTAAAAAATTATTAAATCCATTACCAAAAATAGCAGATTCAAAAACTATTTTTTCTCCTTCAAATTCTGTGTAACTAAAATCGTTAGATATTTCGCAATCAAAAAAAGCTTTTTTAGCCGAAAAATTTTTTAATTTAATTATCACATGATCATCTAAGCCCCTATCTACCCTATATTCATTAATCGAAAAATCTTTTATATACGAATTATTTAAAGTAATATCTTGTTCTTTTTCTATTAAATCATAAATTTCCTCTTTGGTAACTAAAGAATATTTAATAACATTAACGCGCTTATTATTTTCATCATAAAAGCTTATCACTGCTGTTTTATCTTGTTTAAGCATTGGCTTATCCTCAATATCAACTGTATACCGCAACAAATGATTTTCGTGTAAGGGACTTTGCAACATAATTTTTTTTATTAAATTAATTGAATCCTCAACCTAAGATTCAAAAGTAAAAGCTATAATAATTAAAGACAGTCTAAAATCGTATTTTTTGAATTTTTCTATTTTTACTGCTTCTACGATATGGACTTCCTTTAATTACCATAGAATATGATATATTTAAAGATAAATAAGAATCTTTAGAATCAGGATTTCCTCTTGGAGAATTATTAGCATTATTTCCATTACCATCATCAATCCAACCGTAATTGTTCGAAAATCCATTGGGCTGGTCTAATCCCAACTCTGGATTTCGATTGCTAAGATTAGAAGCTAATGAGTTATTTAGATTAGCTGGATTTGCCCATGTTTTACTTGATACATCATCCAAGTAATCTGTATTAGTATATCTCCAATTTACTTCCAAGCCAATCCGTTTGGTCATGTGACCCCTTTTAATAATTGTAAAATAAAATCCAATACCCATGGGAATACACATGCCGATTTTTGAATAAGGACTTGACTGACCTGAAGTTTTTAATGGCTGAAGATCAACCCAATCATTATTATAAAAAGCTTTGGGATTATGATAAAAAATTCCTAAACCAGAAAAAAAATAACTAGCAAAATAAATTTTTTTCTGCGGATACATGGATAAAGGTAAATTTGAGTTATAAAAAAAATAATTTATAGTGGTTTCAACATCATAAATATCATTTCTAAAACTTAAATTTCTGTATTTCCTTCCTAAATTTGTTGAAAGCTTATCATCCCCTGAAATTCTTAGGTAATTAATTACTCCTTTAACTGAAAATTTTGGGTGAAATTTATATCTAACAAAAAGGGTTTGATTTAGTCTAGTTTTTAATAATTTCATATCTAAAAAATTTTTTCGGGCTGCGCCTTTTCCTCCTATATCCCCCAAATAATTAGAAAAACCCGAAGCTAGGCCATATTCTAAATTATAGTTTTTTTGAGCGTTCATGAATTTCAAAAAAAATAAAAAAATAAGAGAAAAAATTACTATTTTGTTTTTTAAGATTAACATATAATATATAAACTTAGTAAATATACGCTTTTTAAAAAATATGAACAAAAATATTTAATTATTTAATTTTTTACAATATTTAAATATTTATAAAATGTCTTTTGTAACTTTGGATATGATTAAAAAATATGCTATTGCTATTCATGGTGGAGCAGGAACAATATTGCGAGTAAATATGAATAATGAGATAGAACAAAAATACAAAACTGCTCTTAATGAATCCATCATGGCTGGCGAAAACATTTTAATAAATTCAGGATTAGCTATTGATGCTGTTGAAGCTTCTATTCGTTCATTAGAAAATAATCCATTATTTAACGCAGGAAAAGGATCTGTATTTTCTTACGAAGGTGAGCATGAAATGGATGCATCAATAATGAATGGAAAAGATTTAATGGCAGGTGCAGTTGCTGGAGTAAAGAATGTCAAAAATCCAATTACTTTAGCTAAATCTGTAATGCAATATTCAAATCATGTTTTTATAGCAGGACAAGGTGCAGAGGTTTTCGCAAAACAATTAAATATAGAAATGGCACCAAACGAGTATTTTTTTGAACAAATGCGTTATAATCAACTTATTCAAGCAAAATCTAACAATAGAGTAGATTTAGACCATGTAGATAACAAATTTGAAAATAGCGAAAAAAAATTTGGCACAGTTGGTGCGGTTGCTCTTGATATTTTTGGAAATTTAGCAGCAGGTACGAGTACTGGCGGCATGACTAATAAAAAACATGGAAGGATAGGAGATACTCCAATAATAGGTGCAGGAACCTATGCAAATAATCAAACATGTGCAGTTTCTTGCACAGGTCATGGAGAATTTTTTATTCGTTCTGTTGTAGCTTATGATATTTCTTGTTTGATTGAATACAAAGGTTTTTCTTTAAAAGAGGCGTGTAATTTGGTTGTAAAAGATAAACTTATTAAAATTGGTGGTGAAGGAGGACTTATTGCTCTTGATGCCAAAGGAAATATTGAACTATCTTTTAACTCAGAAGGAATGTACCGCGCATCAAAAATAGCGAATGAGAATGTGTATATTGGTATTTACAAGGATTAAACTTACGATTTATTTATCAAATCTATTTTCACGGAGTGTAATGATAATTTTTTTTTCTTTAAATCAAAGACATCACCCAGCGACATCACGTGAACAGTTAAGTTTTCAATCGAAACAGGCTCTCCTATTTCCACATCTGTAATGTTTGTGTGTCGCATATTGGTTCCATCAACTAATATTACCAAGCCAGAACCAATCGCTTCCATTGTTTGCCCATTTATAATTAATAATCCAGTATCTTCTCCTAAACCAATACCAAGATTTACAGGGTTACTAGCGCAGGCATATAATAATCTGCCAATACGACCACGTTGAACAAAATGAGTATCAATAATAACATTATTTATAAACCCTAAACCACCGGTTATTTTAACTTCGCCTTTTAAAAGCGCTTCAGAGCTATTACCTTGATAAATCATATTATTTGAACTTGCTGCAGCACCTGCTGATGTTCCCGAAATTATAAAAGGCTCATTTTCATATTTATCTATCAAAAGTTGGTGAAAAGTTGTTCCACCAATAATTGAGCTTAGTCTTAATTGATCTCCACCAGTAAACATAACAACATCTGCATTTTTTAATCTTAAAATGTTTTCTTCTGAATTAGCCTCTTCTCTGGTTCTAATATCTAATATAAATACTTCATGCATTTCTAATTGGTTAAAAGCACTTATATAACTTTGGCCAACTTCTTGTGGTATACTACTAGCCGTTGTAATAATTTCTATTCGCGATAAAATCCCTTTTGACGATTCAATACTAATTCTTTTTAAAATCCCTTTTTCAAAAAACTTTAGATTATTTGGTAAATCTTCGGGTCTATTAGAAAAACTTCCTTTATCTACCGAACCACCAATGATTATTAATTTACCTTTAGGACTATTCATAAAATTAAATTTACTTTAAACAAAACTAAACTAATTATTATATAAAAAATTATAAAAACAAGATCATTTGCTACCTTATTTTAAACATGCTATTGTTTAGGTTAAAAACAAGTAGTACTTTCAAAAAAAAACGAATAACAGCCAATTATATTATTGGCTAATTCAAAACGATTCTTAGCATTTATGAAAATTATTGAAATAAAAACTCTACGTGGTCCTAATTATTGGTCTAATTATCGAAAAAAGTTAATTGTCATGAAATTAGATATTGGTGAATTTGAATCAAAACCAACAAATGAAATTGATGGTTTTTTAGAACGATTAAAAACAATGTTTCCAACCATGATAAGTCATCGTTGTTCGAAAGATTTTGAAGGAGGTTTTTTTGAAAGAGTGAATGAAGGGACTTGGATGGGACACGTGATAGAACATATTGCCCTTGAAATACAAACTTTAGCAGGAATGGAAGTTGGCTTTGGGAGAACTCGTGGCAGCGGAATTAAAGGAATTTATCATGTTGTTTTTTCATATATGGAGGAAAATGTTGGAGTTTATGCCGCTAAAGTATCTGTTGCAATAGCTGATGCATTGGTGAATTCAAAAGAATATAATTTAGCACTCGATTTAAAAACAATGCGTAAAATGCGAGAGCAAGATCGCTTTGGACCAAGCACAGGTTCGATAGTTGATGAAGCTGTAGCAAGAAATATTCCATTTATTAGATTAAATAAAGATTCTCTTGTTCAATTAGGTTATGGCAAAAATCAAGTAAGATTTAGAGCCACTATGACCGACAGAACTAGTTCAATAGCTGTTGATTTGGCAAGTAATAAAGAAGAAACTAAACGGATGTTACAACAAGCTGCAATTCCTGTTGCAAATGGAATGTGTATTATTAATGAAGATGAAATTAAAGAAGTAGTTGAAAAAGTTAATTTTCCACTAGTATTTAAACCATTGGATGGGAATCATGGAAAAGGTGCGTCAGTAAATATAAAAACTTTAGAAGAAGCTTTTGCAGCTTTTTATCATGCTAAAAAGTATTCTAGAAAAGTTATTGTTGAAAAATTTATTACCGGTCATGACTATAGAGTATTGGTAATTAATAACCGTTTTATTGCCGCTGCATTAAGAGAACCAGCTCATGTTATTGGTAATGGAAAATCAACGATTCAAGAACTAATAAATACTGAAAATGAAGACCCTCGGAGAGGTTATGGTCATGAAAATGTTTTAACTGAAATCATAATTGATAAAGAAACTCAAGATCAACTAACCAAATATAATTACACTATTAATACTGTATTAAAAAAAGATGAAAAGTGTTATTTAAAAGGAACCGCAAATTTAAGTACTGGTGGAACATCAACAGATGTTACCGATACAATGCATCCAAATAATATATTTACTTGCGAACGCATATCCCGTATAATTGGTTTAGATATTTGTGGAATTGATATTATGGCTAATAATTTGAGCGAACCCCTAGAATTAAATGGCGGCGTTGTTTTAGAGGTAAACGCTGCGCCTGGATTTAGGATGCATTTAGCCCCAGCTAATGGTTTGCCTCGGAATGTAGCGGCTTCGGTTTTAGATATGCTTTATCCTCCAGGAAAAAGCTGTCGAATTCCAATTATTGCCATAACAGGCACCAATGGTAAAACAACTACTACCCGTTTAATTGCTCATATTGTAAAAAATAATGGATATAGAGTTGGATTTTCTACATCTGACGGAATCTATGTTCAGAATTCTATGCTTACAAAAGGAGATACTACAGGCCCTTTGAGTGCTGAATTTATTTTAAAAGATCCAACTGTAGAATTTGCCGTATTAGAAACTGCTCGAGGAGGAATTTTAAGATCTGGCCTTGGTTTTGGAAGATGTGATATTGCTGTTGTTACAAATATACAGGAAGATCATTTAGGACTTTCGGACATTAATACTTTGAAAGATATGGCAAACGTAAAAGCGGTTGTTGTAAAAAGTGTAAAGCGTGATGGTTACGCAATTTTAAATGCAGATAATGAATATTGTTTAGAAATTGCTAAAACAACTATTTGTAATATTGCTTTTTTTAGTTTGAATGAAAATAATCCTGTAATTCGAGATCATTGTAAAAAAGGTGGAATTGCTGCCATTTATGAAAATGGATATATTACTATAAAAAAAGGCGAATGGAAATTTAGAGTTGATAAAGTAACTAATATACCTTTAACTTTTGGAGGTAGAGTTTCTTTTATGATTTCGAATGTGTTGGCAGCTAGCTTAGCTACGTATTCTTATGGTTTTACCATCGAAGATATAAAAACAAATTTAGGAACATTTATTCCATCTGCAGCCCAAACTCCAGGAAGGATGAATATATTTGATTTTAAAGAATATAAAGTGTTGATTGATTTTGCTCACAATGCTGATGGTTTTAAAGGTATTAAAGAGTTTTTATCTACCATTGACTCACCTTTTAAAATAGGAATTATTACCGGTACTGGCGACAGACGCGATGAAGATATTCGAGAAATGGGTAGAATTTCAGCTCAAATGTTTGATCACATTATTATCAGACAAGATAAGTTTTTGAGGGGCCGAAAAGCAGATGATATCGTAAAATTATTAGTTGAAGGAATAAATCAACAAAATCCCAACCAATCTTATGAATATATTCCTAAAGAAGTAGAAGCGTTAAAGCATGCATTGTCAATTGCTAAGCCTGGAACCTTTATTACTGCTCTGAGTGATGTAATTGATAATGCAATTGATTTGGTGCAATCTTATTTAGATAAAGAAAGAGAACTTTAATTTCTGTTTTTACACTTTTAAGTTATGAAGGATATTATTCTAAAAATCTTTTTCTTTTTAATATGTTCATTTATGGGTTTGATATTTATCTATAGTGGATACACCAAATTAAATCCCATCGAACCATTTGAATACACCTTTGTAGATTTAGGAATCGGCGGTTGGCGGTTAGCACCTTTTATTGCCCGATTCATTATTGGCTTAGAGTTTTTTATTGGCTTCTTATTAATTTCAAGTATATTTATTAAGCGTTTTACAGTTAAATTAACTGTAGTTTCTTTAATCATTTTTTGTGTTTACCTTATTTTTATTTTGAATAGTAATGGCAACAACGGCAATTGCGGTTGCTTTGGTAACGCAATAGTCATGACTCCATTACAAGCACTAATCAAAAACATAGTGATGTTAGTTTTTTGTTATTTTATTTATAAATACTATAATGGTTTAAGTTATCAAAAAATAGGAAAATGGATTTTTGGTGTATTTTTTATTACTGCATTTGCTATGCCTCATATTTTAAATTATGTTGATTTTAATTACTCGGAAGCATATCTTACTAAAAAAGAGAATCAATTTAAGTTGGAATTAGATAGCGTTTATTCAAATGCTATAATTCGTAAGCCCCCAAAAAGCTTAGTTTTTGGTAAACATGTTATTGCGTTTATGAGCATGAGTTGCCCCCACTGTCGAATTGCCGCTAAAAAACTAAGATTAATAAAAAAACAAAATTCCAGTATTTCTATTTACTTGATTTTAAATGGCGATTATAAAAAAATAAAGCCTTTTTTTGAGGACACTAAAGCAAACAATATTGATTATTGTATTTTAAATGGGAAAAATTTTGTTTATTTGGCAGGATTAACAATGCCTGCAATATATCTGATAAATAATTCTATTGTTGAAAATAGGGTTGATTATATTCAACTTGATCAATTTGAAATTGAAAAATGGTTGGAAAATCAGTAATTTTTTTGATTGTAAAAATTGATGTAGAGCTAAGCACTTGATATAATTATACTAAACTGTATTGTAAATTGTCCTTAGATATTGTAAATAAGAAAAATTATACTCTAAAAATCAAAAACCCTTGTAAGCAAATGATTTACAAGGGTTTTTTAAATTATTTTGGTAGCCCGTACGGGAATCGAACCCGTGTTTCATCCGTGAAAGGGACGTGTCCTAACCCCTAGACGAACGGGCCAAATAATTAAATTTGGATTGCAAAATTAAGGATTTTTTTTAAAAAGAACAAAATTATTTGGATTAATCGTTGGTTTTAATTATTGAAAAAATAACTATTTACCCATTAACGATCAATATAATTTAAGCTAAAAAAAAGAATATAAAATGCGGCCCATTAAAAAGTAAATGGTAATTCCGATGATATCGTTGAGAGTTGTAACAAATGGCCCAGTGGCTAATGCCGGATTTATTTTAAAACGATTTAATGTTAGCGGAACAAAAGTACCTAAAAATGATGCGCAAAGAATCACTGTCATAAGAGCTGCACTAACAGTTGCTGCTAACTTCCAATCTTCAATTAAAAAAGCATAACTCAATATTAAAGCCGAACAAATTAAACCGTTTATTAATCCAACACCCAATTCTTTTAATAATTTAGAACCAATATTATCGCCTATTAATGTATTATTTGCTAAACCTTGCACAATAATAGCACTGGTTTGAACTCCAACATTGCCGCCCATAGCTCCAATTAATGGAATAAAATATGCCATTTCGGGATGTATTTTAATTTGTTCTTCGTAAGAGCCAATAATTCGAGAACCAATAATACCTCCGCATAGCCCAACTAACAACCAAGGTATACGTGCACGTGATAATCTCCACATTTTATCATTTGAATCAACATCATCAGAGATACCACTCATTCGTTGAATATTTTCATCAGAGTTCTCTCTTATCAAATCCATCACGTCGTCAATAGTAATTCTTCCAACCAGTCTGCCCAAATGATCGACAACTGGTAAAACAACTAAATCAAATTTTTGCATAAAATCTGCCACATCTTCAGTTGAGGTATTTGTTTTAACAAACTGAATATCGGGCTCATAAATTTCTTCAATTTTTGCAAGAGGATGAGAAATAATTAATTTTTTTAAAGATAACATCCCGATCAAACGTTCGCTATTATCTAAAACATAAACAGCATACATTACATCTACATTATCAGTTTGTTTTCTAATTTCTTCAATGCAAGCATTCACTGTTTCGTGAGCATATACGCTTACCAATTCTTTTGCCATTAAAGACCCCGCAGTACCTTCTTCAAAATTAATAAGTTCAGCTATGTCGCTTGCCTGATCAATGTCTTCGATGTGAGATAAAACTTCTTCTTGAATTTTTTTTGGTAATTCTGAGATCACATCGGCAGCATCATCACTGTCCATGTTATCAATTTGTTCAGCAATTTCTTTCGAACTAAAAGTGGCTAAAAGCTCTTCACGTTTATCATCATCTAATTCTAATAATACTATAGGCGCAACATCGTCGTCTAATATTTCGTATAGGTAAGCTGCTTGATCTAAGTTAAGTTGATTGATGATAATGGCAATATCTTGTGGATATAAGTCATGCAATTGTTTATTCAGAAAAGCAGTATTCTTTTCATCAATAGCAAGTATTAAGCTATCCAAAATATTGGTTGTTAATTCGAACTGCATTTGATTTAAAGGCACAAAAATAAAGAATTAAATTTATTAATTACCTCTTATAATTCTTTAATGGCCCTTTTAATACGAAACTTAATCGCTGGTGTGATGGGGTAATTTTGAATATGTTCTAAATGCAATCGCAATTCATTTTTTAGGTCGGGATATTTTTTGCAAATCTTTGTAGCAACAGTAATAGAATATGCCTTGCTGGCAATAGGATCAGCTTCTCTGGTTAATATAGAAAAACAGCATGCTACAACATAACCTTCATATTTTTCTGGAATTTCAATTTCTTCTAAGATCCTTAAAATATTTCGCGGCACAGAGGGATGATTATCTGTTTGCTGTAATTTAATTATTAATTTATCGAGATAGGGTTTAATTAATTTGGGATGTGCAATCGCAACATAACTTAAAGGCCAGGCTGCTCTTTGAATAAGTTTGGCTTGGCCATTCAAAAACAAATCCATTAAAATTTTAAACTTAGTTTTATCTTCACCAATATAATCAACAACAGCCATTGTTAATGTTTTGCTATGCTCTTCGCTTAATCGTTGAACTATATCCATAGCTTAATCGAATTTCGCCAAATTAAAACAAAAACTCCTAAAACAGCAATAGCACAAGCAAAAACAGCATGAATGGTTATTTTTTCTTTGTAATAAAAATAATTAATGGGTAGCACAACAACAGGAAGTAATGCAAAAATAGTTTGAGCTGTGGCTACTGGAATAGATTGAATTGCTAATAGAGATAATGATACGCCTAATACTGGACCAAATAAGGTCCCCACAATAAGAAATAATAATCCTTTATTTTGATTTTTAAAAATAGGTTTGGCATCAGATACAAGGCGACCACTGATAATAGATAATATAAATGCAGCTAAAAATGCAAATAATAATCTAATCCAAACGGCATGAAGTGTTTTTAAATTTGTTTGATAGGCATCCATCCCCAACTTAGATAAAACAAGACCTGTACCTTGACAAACTGCACCAAGTAGTCCATACAAAATACCTTTTGGATTTCGAAAAAAACCTGCTTTTTCTGAAGTGCTAATATCTTTTTTAGAAAGTGTTAACCAAATAATACCAGTCATGGTGACAATAATTCCAAAAATACCAACTTCGTTTGTAGTTTGATTTAAAAAAAAATAAGCAGCAATCAAAGCTGCACCTGGTGCAATTGTGGTATACAAACTTCCTAATTTTGGACCTAACAATTTAAAAGAACTAAAACTAAAATAATCACCGATAGTAAAACCAATGATACCTGATAAGCCCAAAAATAAATAGTGATTCGATTTTGGGATTAAAAATAATTCAAAAAATGAAATAGGATAAATGCAAATTATTAATGCAGAAATAATTAGCCATGCTAAAAGTAAACGATATTGATTTAATGTTTGGGTTCCTAATCGCTTAGAGGCTTCTGTAAAAGGAAAAATTCCAATACTCCAACAAATGGTAGTTAATATTGCAATAAATTCTCCGAACATAAATTAAGAATTGTTATTGCGTTCGCCAAAGATAGTGCTTCCAATTCGAACCATATTACTTCCGCATTCAACAGCCAATTGATAATCGTTACTCATACCGAAACTTAAAGTATGATATTGCAATTTAATAGAAGCCATTGACTCTTGAAAATTTTTAAGAGATGAAAATTCTTTTTTTATTTGCTCACTATTATTTGTGTTACTAGCCATACCCATAAATCCGACAACACTGATATTTTTGAGATTTTGGTATGATTTAGAAAGCAAAAGTTCTTTACATTCATCAAAAGACAATCCAAATTTTGACTCTTCCTGCGCGATATATATTTGAAGTAAACAATTAATAATTCGATTATTTTTTTTAGCCTGTTTATTTATTTCTTCGAGTAGCTTTAAACTATCTACCCCATGAATAAGTTTAACAAAAGGTGCAATAAATTTTACTTTATTTGATTGCAAATGCCCTATAAAATGCCAGCGTATATCTTTTGGGAGTTTATCGTATTTATCTACTAACTCTTGAACATAATTTTCTCCAAAATCAATTTGCCCAGTTAAGTAAGCTTGATTAATTAATTCAATAGGTTTAGTTTTTGATACGGCTACCAATGTTACATTTGAAGGTATCTCAGATTTTATTTTTATAATATTATTGGAGATTGACATTTAAAATTTAATATAAAAATATTTTTGATATTGCTTATTTTCAGTTGATTTATTTAATTAAAATTACAATCTAATATCAGTAAAACTTTGCTTTTTATGGATAATTTTACTTTAGTGGCCAGTAAAATTTTAAAATTAAATTTATTTAAATAAAAAACCTCGGAATAAATCTTCCGAGGTTTTAAAATCTATTATCTTAATTTAAATCTAATAAAAAACCTATTTATTTGTTTACAATCACCTTTTGATTAATAGAACTATTATTTCCTTTACCAACTATGAAATAAATTCCATTAGCAACATTTGATATGTTTACTTGATGATTATTAGTTTCATTTAAAGTTATTACTTTTATAACTTGCCCTAATTGATTGATTAAATCTAAACTAATAGTTTCTATAGACTTTATTGTAAATTCTCCATTATTTGGATTAGGAAAAACAGATAAATTATTTTGAGTTAATCCATTTTTATCAATTGATGTACAAAAATTTACCGTTAATAATACTGAAGCAGTGTTGCTATTACAATTATTAGAAAATCCATTAACAGTATAATAAGAGGTAACTGTTGGCGAAACTGTGATTGATGGCGTTGTTGCACCATTACTCCATAAATATGTTGAAGCACCGCTCACGCTAATTGAAGTGGATTCTCCTCTGCAAAACGAAGATTTACTAGAAACTGCAGTAATAACAGGACTAGGATTAACAGTTACAGCAACAGTGCCTGATATTGAACAATAATTAGATGTAATGGCATTTACTGTATAAACAGCTGAAGAAGTTGGAGAAACAACAGGGCTTTGAAAAGGTAAAATAGTATTATTTCCTGTCCAAGTATAATTCATAGCTCCGCTTGCAGATAAAGTAGCAGAAGATCCACTACAAATTGAAGATCCAGGAGATAAAGAAATACTTGTAGGATAAACATAAACAATTGCAGTAGCTGTATTAGTACAACCTGTTAAGGTGTTTGTACCTGTTACTGTATAAACAGAAGTTGAAGCTGGAGATGGAAATGCCACCCCATTTAAAACAGCACTTGACCAGGTGTATGTATTTGCTCCTCCTCCACTTAAAGTTACAGGTGTTGACGGACAAACAGAATAATTAATATTTGCTGCTGCTGTTACATTTGGTATGTTAACGCTTATTGTTATAGAATTATAAGCTACGCAATTAGCCGTGCTAGTTCCGGTAACAGTATACACAGTAGTAACTGATGGACTAACAGAAATAGTATTTGACGTACTACCACCACTCCAAGTAATACCACTAACGGCATTTGTACTTAAAGTTGCAGCACTGCCAACACAAATTGGATTAGCAGAAGTAGAGATAGAAATATCACATAATCTTGAAATATACACATAACCAGCTCCTGTATTTAATCCTAAATCAGCCATGTTGGTCATTCCTGGTGCTTGAAAGCTACCTCCGCCTCCACCTGCACCAGTTCCGTATAGATTTTGAGTAGAGCCTCCACCTCCAGAGTATCCGCCACCACCACCGCCGCCGCCAGTATTTCCGTGAGTACCAGCACCGCCACCAAAGCCTCCGTTCGTATTATTACAAGTTGATCCACCCAATGCACCATTTCCGAAAGAAAATCCACCAGTACCTGAACAGAAAGATGCATTTGTGCCATTTGAATTAAAACCAGCTCCACCGCCACCCCAACCAGAGTTAGATCCGCTTCCACCTGAGCCTCCTACTCCACCTGGACCAGTTCCATCAGAAGCAGCTTGTCCATTATTTCCATAATTTCCATCAGAATTTGGGACTGCTGCTGTCAAGGCAACATGATATCCAGCACCACCACCAGCAATAATAATTGGATTGTTCCCACTTACAACATAAGATCCACCTCCGCCGCCAGAAGAACCGTTACCAATTTCTCCTCTTTGTCCAACAACAATTCTTAATACTTGTCCAGCTGTTAAAAAGATTTCACCTTGTAAAACTCTACCCCTGCATCCAAAAGATGAAATATTTCCACCACCAGATGCTCCAGCAGCAACAAATAGATAAGGACCAGAAACCGGTACTGTAAACTCTTGAATACCTTGAGTAACAATATTAACTAATCCATTTAAATTGGTTGCAGCATAAGCAGTATTGATTTGGCCTTGATTTGGACCTAAACGGCCTAAAACACCAGCAGTCGAAAATGAATAAGTTACTTGCTGAGCATAGGATAAAATCGAAAATAAAACGATTGTTAAAAATAAGCAATACTTAGCTGTATTAATTTTAAAAACATTAATGTTTCTTTTAAAATGGTAGTTTTTTTTCATAATTGATAAAATTAAATTATTATAGAATTCTCTAAATTAATTCTTTTTTTTTAAAAAACAAAAAAATAACAATTATTTATTCTTGTTTAATAAAAATAATTTAAAAAAAGTTTTCAATTTTCAGTATTTAAAGATTAATCATTTTAATATCAGTTAATTAGACTATTTCATAATTCGATTATTTGTATCGTTGACAGTTTTTTGGAGTAAATTATTTATAAAATAGCCATTTAGCAATCTCTTTCCAGGTTGTTTTTTTTCCATACATTAAAATTCCTGTACGATAAATTTTTGCGGCTAGCCAAGTTGTAACAAAAAAAGAAGCAAAAAGAGAAGCTAGAGAAAAAATTAATTCCCATAAAGGCACACCATTTGTTATTCTAGACATCATAACAATTGGAGAAGTAAAAGGTATTACAGAAGCCCAAAAAACCAAAGAAGAATCGGGGTCTAAAATGGTTTTCATTGAAATTAGATATCCAATCATTAATGGTAAAGTAACAGGTGTAATAAATTGTTGAGAATCAGATTCAGAATCTACTGCACTACCAATAGCAGCCATAATTGAACTGTAGAACAAATATCCGCCTAAAAAATAAAGAATAAAACAAATAAATACTTCAAAAAAATTAATTTTATTTATTTTTTCTAACAATTCAAAAACTTCTAATTTATCATCAAATTTTTCGAGCTGACTAAAATTAGCATTACTTCCCTGAAGTTTAACTAATTCTTGCTGTTGTTTAAATGCTTTTAACTGACCTGAAATATCTTTTAAAAAAATAGTTGAAAGAACTGTTGTTAGACTAAAAGTAATTATTCCCATAATCACAAACTGAATTAAACCAAGAATGGCAACCCCTAAAATTTTACCTAACATCAATTGAAAAGGCTTTACCGAAGAAATAATAACCTCAACAATTCGATTTGTTTTTTCTTCCATCACGCTTCTAAATACCATCATTCCATACATTAAAATGAATGTGAACATTAAAGCACCAGTTAAAAACCCAAAGGTTTCAAAACTACTTTGCTCCTCAGGCTTACCTTTATCATTTACTTTTTCAAGAATCAATTTTACAACTTGTTTAGAATTAGAAATTATATTTGGATCGATATTATTAGATTTTAATTTATTTTCGTAAATAATTTTCTCCATTTGATCTTTGATAAAAGTTTGAAAAGCAAAGCCGGGAGTTTTACGAAAATATAATTTAGTTGCACCAGCGCCTCCTTGAATGATATTTGGAGAAATCCATAACAAACAAGAATATCCTTTATCAGTAAATTGTTCAACTGCATCCTCTAGTTTTAAATTAGAGTATGATAAAGAGATATAATCATTGCCTTTTAATTTATCTTTAAATAATTTTGAATCATCAATTACCATTACCAGTTGGTTGGTATTATCTGATTGAGACAATTGAATAATAAACGCTAAAAAACCGGTAATTAATAAAGGTGCCAAAACAGTCATTATTAAAAATGTTTTGTTTCTTAGCTTTGATTTTATTTCTCTACCAATAATTAATCTAATTTTTTTCATTTAATATATAATATTATTTAGTCTCATTATTTTGTAATACTTTGCTCTCATTTCCTTGGTTAACTTTCAAAATAAAAATATCATTCATACTAGGAATTATTTCGTTTAAGGATATTATTTGATGATTTGATAAAACAGATTCTAATAGTTGATTTGAAGTATAATTATTTAATAACTTGATAGTTAAAGTATGAATATCTTCTTCGGTTTGTTTAATTAATATCTCAGCGCCTGTCCACAAAGCATTTGTAAAACCAATAATGCTACCTTTAAAAGATACTTTGAAAGTATTAGATCGAAAGGTATTACGAATATTTTTTACGGTACCATCTAATATTTTTTGTGATTTATTAATTAAGGCAATAGAGTCGCACAATTCTTCTACACTACCCATGTTATGGGTTGAAAAAATAACAGTAGCTCCATTTTTTTTTAGATCTAAAATTTCATCTTTTATTAATTGAGTATTAATAGGGTCGAAACCGCTAAAAGGTTCGTCTAAAATAATTAACTCAGGGTTATGTATGATGGTAACAATAAATTGGACTTTTTGCTGCATACCTTTACTTAATTCCTCAATTTTCTTTTTCCACCAATCTTGCATTTCAAATTTTTCGAACCAATAAAGCATTCTTTTTCTTGCTTCAGCTTTACTTAAACCTTTTAATTGAGCAAGGTATAAAACCTGATCGACTACTGACATCTTTTTATATAATCCTCGCTCTTCAGGTAAATAACCTATTTGCTCAATATGTTTGGTGCCTAATTTTTCTCCTTTATACAAAACCTCTCCAATATCGGGGCCAGTTATTTGATTGATAATACGAATTAGAGATGTTTTACCTGCACCGTTAGGGCCAAGTAAACCGAATATAGATTTTTCTGGTACATTTATTGAAACATCGTTTAAAGCCACATAACGGCTATAATTTTTTGAAACTTTATTTATTTGAAGAATATCGGCCATAAGAATAAATTTAACCTATAATTAATTGTAATAAATTATTTATCAATATCAGTAACTCCTCCACTTACAATAAATTTCATGAACTCAGATGGATCCATGTTAATGAGTTTAATATGTTCCTTGGGAACAATGATTAGTTTACCAGAAAGTGAATATGAAAGGGGTAAATAGACAGCAATTTTGTCTATTTCTCCAATATCTTTTAAATCTTCTTGAGTTATAAATCCCATTTCTTGAATATTTGATAAAGGATTAGTTAAAACTAAAACTGGCTTATCAAATCTCTTTTTATTACCAACAAAAGCGTTAGTAAAATCTTTAATTGGAGAATAAATATGCCTTACAAAAGGTACATGTTCTAATTTGTCTTCTAAGTAATTAAATACACGTATAAAAATAAAAGAAGAAGCTAAAATCCCTAAAAGTATTATAAAAGCAAGTGTACCTGAAAAACCTAATAAAGTATTTAAGAAAGGATTATTACTAAATCCCAAAAAAGAGAATAGGCCAGCAAAAAAATTAAATAATTTTAATAGTATTACAAATGTAATAATTAAAGGTATAAATAATATAAGGCCTTGTAAAAAATATCCTAAAAACTTTTTCATGTAATGTTTGATATTATAATTTAACAGTAAAATTAATTGATTTAAGTTATTTTAATTATTTTTTTTTTAAAATTTCGAACAAAATAGAATTGATAATAAAGTTTAAACATTAAGTCAAATAAAATAATACTATATTTTCTAAATTTTAATATAAAATAAATTTATTTATTAAATAAACAGATAATTGGTTTTAAAAAATAGTTGGAATAATTATTTATTACAATTTAAAAATTAATAATTATTGATTTATACTAACATAAAAAAAAATTATTCATTAAATTTGATAATTAATTTGATTTTTATGAAAATAAAAAAAATCATCTATTTATTTCCAATACTACTTTTATTTAATTGTAGTCTTCAGAAAAGAAAATATCAACCGGGCTATTTTTTTAGTTGGAATAAAGGTTTAAATAAAACTGATTTATCTGTATCTAAAAATGAAAAGCAAAAAGAATTTAATGTTTATAAAAATGAGAATAAAATTAACAATATAAATTTTGAAAAAGATATAACAACTTTTGCAGATAATAAAATAAATATAATTATAAATAAAACTGTTAAAAATAGTCTTGCATTTCCAGATTCTTGTGACGAGATTATTTACAAAGATGGTACTGAAATTAAAGCTAAAGTAATTGAAATTAATACCAGTGAAATACGTTATAAAAAATGTAACTTTTTAGAGGGTCCAACTTTTGTTGATAAACAAAACAAGATATTTATGATAAAATACTCAAATGGCACCAGCGAAATGTTTAAAACAGAAAAAACTGTTGAATATTATAATGGCAAAATTGTTCAGGATAGCCAAAAAATTAACGATATTGATAAAAAAACAAATCCATCAGCCATACTTTCGCTTATTTATGGGATTTTAGGTGTGTATCCATTAATAATTATTGGTGGAATATTGGCCATAATATTTGGAAACAAAGCGATAAAAGAAATAAAAGAAAAATCTAATTTATACAAGGGAGAACGAATGGCTAAAGAAGGTAAAAAAATAGGAATAGCAACAGTAACTTTTTACTTATTATTAGTATTAATATTTTTTATATCTTATATGTTTTATATTTAAATTAATAAATTAAGTAAATTTATTTTCAAAATATTTCATCACTTCTACCAGTACATTTACACTTTCTATTGGCAAAGCATTATATAAAGAGGCCCTGTATCCTCCAACATCTCGATGACCTTTAATACCACTTATATTTGCATCTTTCCATAGCTTATCAAATTCAACTTCTAATTCAGGTTTATTTAACAAAAAACAAACATTCATTTGGCTGCGATCATCTGTAGAAGTAGTCCCATGAAATAATGAATTTCTGTCGATTTCATTATATAATACGTTTGATTTTTGTTGATTTATTTTTTCAATCCATGAAATACCTCCATTTTGTTTTAACCATTTTAAAGTTAATAGAGTTACATAAATTGGAAAAACAGGAGGTGTATTATACATAGAACCGCCTTTAATATGAACTTGATAATCCAACATGGATAACATTTTACGTCCTGTTTTCCCTAATGCCTCTTTTTTTACCATAACCATTGTACACCCAGCTGGTCCCATATTTTTTTGAGCACCAGCATAAATAAGAGTAAAATCATTTGCATTAATACTTCTACTAAAAATGTCTGAACTCATATCGCAGACTAGAGGAATCGGAGATTTAGGGAATTTTTTTATTTGTGTTCCAAAAATTGTATTATTACTAGTGATGTGTAAGTAGTCGGCATCGCTGGGAATAGAATAATCCTTTGGTATGTAATTAAAATTTTTATCCTCTGAGCTAGCAATAACATTAGTATTGCCAATAATTTTTGCCTCTTTAATAGCTTTGGTTGACCAAACGCCGGTATTTAAATATGCAGCAGTTCCGTTTTCGCTTAATAAATTATATGGCACCATAGCAAATTGTAAACTGGCGCCACCTCCTAAATAAATTACTTCATAATCTTCTCCAACCTCAAAAAGATCTTTAATTATCGATCGGGCTTCATCCATTACATTTTCGTAATTTTTACTACGATGCGAAATTTCTAATAAAGATAAATTTAAGTTCTCGAAATTTACACATGCATTCGAAGCTTGTTTTAAAACATCGGCCGGTAATATTCCGGGGCCTGCGCTAAAATTATGAACTTTAAACATAGTATATAAAATTTAAATACAAATTTAACAAAATGTTTTTAAAAATTAGAGATTAATCATGGAAGAATTACCAATCTTTAAGTGGTTTGATTTCGTTTGCCTTAGCCATTAAAAAAAATAATTGATTATTGATTTTATGAATTGTTTTTATATCCTTAAAAAGGATTTGGCCTAAATTATTAATAATTTGGAATAAACCCTCGCTGTTTGTATTTACATAATAATGTTTTGAAATTTTTTTAATAAGACTTGAAGAAGAAAAAACAGTTTTTCCGAAAATATTTATCATCAAATAGTCTTCTTTTGTTTTTACCAATGCAATGCTATCTATAAAATCAGCTGCTTGATCATATTTTAACGGTATACTAATTTTAAATTTAGTATCTAAGTATCCGTATTGATTTTTTTTCTTTACTCGAATCATTTCATTTGATGGAAAAGAAACTTCATTGTACATACCAAAATTTATTAGAAAAAAACCATTTTCATTTACCAAAGCTTGTTCGTCTTTTTTCAAAAATTTAAATAATTTGCCATTAGTGTAAAAATCACTTGATTTGTCTTTTAAAAAATTAAAATCAACTGTAGATAAAAAACATGAATCTGAACTAAAAAAACCATAATTATTATCTTTTAAAATTATATTTACCGAGTAGTTTGTTTGAATAATTTGGTCAAACAATGGCTCTAATATTATTTTGCCGAATGAATTAATAATTCCAAATTTATTATTAAGTTTAAAAATAGCCATTTTATCATTATTAAAATCTGAAATCCATTGAAATGAGGCTTTAAATAAAAATCCATGTTTAGAAATAAATCCATAATTTCCATTTTCAATAAAATAAGCCATATCGTTTTTAAAATTACCTAATTTTTCGAACTTTGGCTCTATCATTTGCTCGCCATAATAGTCTAATACACCATATTTTTCATCAATTTTAAAAACATAAACATCGTTACATAATTCGTTAATTTCATCGTAATATTTTGAAACTACTTGTCCATGTCGATTTATAAAATACCATTTTGAATTATTTTTTACGGGTGCAATACCCTGAATAAATAGGTATGCTTCTTCAAAATATTTATCGAATACGTTTATATTATCTTTATTAATAAAATAAACAGAATCATTTTTAGAAACTACAGATAAACCATCTCTAAATTCTGATGCAGATTCAAATTTTGCAGGAATGACATTTGCTCCATTTTCATTTACGAAACCAAAATAATCCCCATCAAATACGGGAAATAAGTTTTTACTATTTAATTCTATTTCTTTTAAAATTGTACTTTTAAATGGGAAATTGGGATGATTAATTAAAAATGAATTTAGTGTGGAATCATTGAACGATTTAACTGATAAAAAAAATAATAATTTCCATGCCTCAAAAAATTGAGGTGCATTTGGATAATTTACAATAAAAAAATTTAACCCTATTAAATTATTTTCATTTTTATAAATTTCAAATATTTTCTGATAAGCTTTGTTAATCATTGTATTTTTTGGATACTTTTTTAAAAACTCGATATATTCTTTTTCGGTTTTATTAAGAGTTACTTCATCAAATAATTGTCTATCTCTTAATAAATAAGCATCATTATAAAAACTACTTTGAGGATGTAATAATAAAAAATCTGATGTTGTATCACTTTTATTTATATTTAAAATACTATTAAATTCCAATTCATCTCTCAAAAATATAACTCTTTTTTGTAGGTTTTTATCAGCTAAATAATATGTTTTTAAAAAAATATTATAATCATTTATTGTACTTAAACTCTTAGTTATTTGAAATTGTTTGAAGTTAATTGAATCGATTAAATCAGAAATTGTAATATCACTTATTTCAAAATTTGAATACCTTTTTTTAATAGGTTGATTTTTAAATGCCTGATAGCTTATATAAGCATATTTTGCAGCGCTGTCTAAATTATAAAAAGGATTATTATTTTTGTAAAACACAAGTGATAAACCATAAGTTGAATATGGATTTAAAGTTGATTGATTAATTTTATAAAAAAGTTGTTTTGCTTCAAAATAATTAAAAATACGAAGTGCCTCAAATCCTTTCTCGATTTTAGATGCCTTTATTTTGGGAGATATTGATAAAAGTAAAAAATAAAAAAAATAATTTTTAAACATGTTCAAAATTAAATTTTAATTAAACATAAATATTAATAATAATTAATTATTAATAAATCCATTATATTTGCAAAATGTTTACTACTGGCAGAATAATTTTTGTGTCTATTTTTTTAGTAACTTTTGTAATTGCTATGGTTTGGAGTTACAAAAAAGAAAAAAGTATTTCACAAATACATTTTAAAAAAAGTTATAAAATTTTAATTGCATTAATATTATTTTTAGTTATTCAATTTATTATTGTTAAAATTAGAAAATTTTTATAATACTTTTTCAATTTTTAAAATAACCTTTAATTCGTTTAAAATCATCGCAGTTGCACCCCATATTTTATGTTTTTTAAATTTAAAATAAGGGGCTTCTATTTTATTACCTGGACCATTATTTAAAATTCCATTCATAACAATATTATCATCTAATAGCTCTGTTAAAGTCAGTTTTATTATTGATTTAACTTCTTTTGTATCAATATTAAACTTTGGATTTACTTCATTACAGACCGCTATGTAAGGATGTACCATGTATCCACTAATAGGAATAAAAACATTTGTTAACCTACCTAAAACTAAAATAGTTTCAATTTTCCCTATTTCTTCATTACATTCACGTAAGGCTGTAATTTGTGTAGATCCATCGGAAGATTCATACTTCCCTCCAGGTAAGGAAATTTGAGCACTGTGATGACCATTATATTTAAATCGTTGAGTAAGGGGAATAAACCATTCATTATTTTTATCCTTACAAAGTAAAATCATAACGGCACTTTTAATAAAATTTTGAGGCTGTAAAGATTGAATATCCAATCTTTGTCTTAACAAAGGAGCCATTTCATAATGAGTTTGAATACCTGGTAATGGTTTTAACAATGCAGATTTAAGTTTATTTATCAATTCTTTCAAAATAAAAGGCTTAAAATAAGTAAATTTGTGGCATTATTATGAATGAAATCAAATTAAACACCATTGAAGATGCCTTGGAGGATATTCGAGCTGGTAAAGTTATTATAGTTGTAGACAATGAGGATCGTGAAAATGAAGGAGATTTTATTACTGCAGCAAGAAATGCAACGCCAGAAGTTATTAACTTTATGGCCACACATGGGCGCGGTTTAATTTGCGCCCCTCTTACAGAAGAAAAGGCTCAAGAATTAAAACTAGATATGATGGTGCCTTCAAACACATCGCTTCACGAAACGCCATTTACCGTATCAATAGATTTACTTGGATTTGGCTGTACAACAGGAATATCTGCCTCAGACAGATCCAAAACAATTAAAGCATTAATTGATCAAAATATAATAGCAAGTGATTTTGGTAGACCTGGTCACATATTTCCTTTAAAATCAAAACCAGGTGGTGTTCTGCGCCGTACTGGCCATACCGAAGCAACGGTTGATATTTCGATATTAGCAGGGTTTGAACCTTGCGGAGTTTTGGTTGAAATTTTAAATGAAGACGGAACAATGGCCAGATTGCCTGAATTAATGAAAATTGCGGCTAAATTTAATTTAAAAATTATTAGTATTGAAGATTTAATTTCATATCGACTTACTAAAGAAAGTATTGTTAATCGTCAGGTAGAAGTTGAAATGCCAACCGAATGGGGAACTTTTAATTTAATAGATTATAAAGTTGAAACCAATGGTCAAGAACATTTAGCATTAGTTAAAGGGAATTGGGATAAAGATGAGGCTGTATTAGTGAGAATGCATTCGTCTTGTTTAACTGGTGATGTTTTTGGTAGTTGTCGATGTGATTGCGGCGACCAACTTCACAAATCTATGGAAATGATTGAAAAAGAAGGTAAAGGGGTAATTGTTTATTTAAATCAAGAAGGTCGTGGTATTGGGCTTTTAAACAAATTAAAAGCTTATAAATTACAAGAAAGTGGATATGATACTGTTGAGGCTAATATAGAATTAGGATTTAAACCCGATGAAAGAGATTATGGTGTTGGCGCACAAATTTTAAGAGATTTAGGTGTTCGAAAAATAAAATTAATGACAAATAATCCAAAAAAGAGAGCTGGTTTAATTGGTTATGGTTTAGAAATTATCGAGAACGTATCTATTACCACCATCCCTAATCAATTTAATAAAAAATACATTCAAACTAAGATTGATAAAATGGGCCATTCTATTTAAAAAAATTAAATACCCAACATATTAATAGCTTCTTGTTTATTTTCAGAAACCTTAAATAAAGTATTTAATTTTGTAATTAAAATTAATTCATTTATTTTTTTATTCATATTGTATAAAACGGCTTCACCACCACCAACTCTGGCTTTAGTTAATAATTGAATTAGAGTGTTTAAACCACTACTATTCATATAAATTAATTCTTTAAGATCAATAGCCCACTTACAGCAACTATTTTTAACTAATTCGTCTACACGTTCAATTAAAGTTTCTGCCTGACTTTTGTCCATTAAATTACCGTGTAAAGTAATTATAACAAAATCTTTTTCTTTTATAATTTTGAATTCAAAATTCATATTTTATTTTTTTTATGTTGACAAATCCCTTTATCTGCTAAAGTTCGACATTTAGCGAAAAAATTTAGCGAATGGCTGAGCACATCAAAATTTAAGATGCTTTCGGTACTTCTTTGAATTTGAATTATGCGGGGGTCACAAAACTCAAACACCTTTTCACAATCACTACATATTAAATGATCGTGTTGTTTGTATTTATAAGACTTCTCAAATTGTGCGATATTTTTTCCAAACTGATGTCTAATTACTAAACCTGCATCAATAAAAATTTCAATATTATTATATAAAGTGGCTCTGCTCACTCTATATTTTTTATTTTTCATAATTAAGTATAAATGTTCAATATCAAAATGCCCATCCGATGAATAAATTTCGTTTAAAATAGCAAATCTTTCAGCGGTTTTTCGGTGTTTTTTCTGCTTTAAATAATTTATTAAAATTTTATTTACAGCCTGTTTTGTATCTTCACTCATATTTCAGTTTCTAAATTAAACATTTTATAAATTTATCACAAATAATAGTGGGCGATTTACTTTTAAATAATTTTATTACATTTACCAAGCATGCAATACGGCATTTGTTTATTAAGCATAGTTTCTTGTCGAAAAGACCCTAATAGCAGCAGTGAAATGGTAAGTCAATTATTATTTGGCGAACATTATACTATTATTGAGAGTAAAGAAAATTGGTATAAAATTAAAATTGAATTCGATAGTTACGAATGCTGGATTAATGATAAACAACACTATTCTCTCAGCGAAAAATCATTTCATCTAATTCAACAAAATAAAAATAGATTTGCGACTGAATTAATTCAAGTGATCACAAATTTAAAAACAAATACGTCTTTTCCTATTTGTATAGGTGCGACTTTACCTTTTTTAAAAGAAAAAACATTATCGATAGACGATTATAATTTTCAATTTGAAGGGCAATTTATTTTTTCTAAAAATAAAAAATCATCCCAAGAAATTATTTCTACAGCTTATCTTTTTATTAATGCACCCTATTTATGGGGTGGTAAAAGTCCGTTTGGAATTGACTGCAGTGGGTTTATTCAAATTACTTATAAATTAAATGGCATTAATTTACCTCGAGATGCATATCAACAGGTTGAAATAGGAGAATCGCTAAATTTTGTGGAAGAAGCAGTAGCTGGAGATTTAGCTTTTTTTGATAACGAAGAAGGAAAAATAATTCATGTAGGGATATTACTAAGCAATGAACAAATTATTCATGCAAGTGGCAGGGTAAGAATTGATAAATTTGATCATTACGGCATTTTTGATAGCGATATTAAAAAATACACACATACACTTAGAGTAATAAAAAGAGTTCTATAATCGTTTAAAACAAGCTATTAAAGTCCTTCATGAGCTTTCCTAATAAATCCTTATCAGATAAAATTGGTTTTTTGATTGGCCAATTAATTGCCAAATCAGAATCGTTCCAAAAAATACAATCTTCTGATGCTTTGTTGTATAAGTTAGTGCACTTATAAGAAAAAACAGTAAAATCTTGAAGGGTAGCAAAGCCATGAGCAAATCCTTCAGGAATATACATCATCCATTTATTTTCTTCATTTAATTCTAAACCAAACCACTGGCCATAAGTAGGTGACTTTTTTCTTATGTCCACAGCAACATCAAAAACAGAACCTGATATTACTCTTACTAACTTACCTTGAGCGTTTGGATTATTTTGAAAATGAAGGCCTCTTATAACACCTGCATGGGATAAAGATTGATTATCTTGAACGAAGTTTAAATCTAAACCAGCCTGTTTAAATAGGTGATAATTATAACTTTCAAAAAAATATCCTCTTTCATCTTCTAAAACCTTAGGCTTTATAACGAGTAACCCTTTTAAATTTGTTTCAATTATTTCCATCATTTATTTAAAATAAAGATATTATTTTCTGAATAATTGAAAGAAAATAAGACTAGTAGTTATTAATGTAATAATTGGTGTTATTTCTTTATTAACCACATTTAAAACTCTAAATCTTGGCTCAACGTAAATAATATCGTTTGCCTGTATCTTGCTGTTTGCAATTGTTAAGCCATTAATAGTTGATAAATCCATTAAATATACAGATGGCTTTTTATTAATGCCTGGATTATTTCTAATTAACTTTATTTTATAGGCCTTTCCATCTTCTAAAATTCCTCCAGCAGTTGCAATTGCTTCCATAATGCTAGTGTTATTATTATTTAACAAATTAACTTTAGCCTGACCGCCATTTCCTGGAAAAATAATAACTCGTTTATTAGTCACTTTTGCTGTTACATAGGGATCTTGATATAATTTTGAATACTTTTCTTCCAAAAAAGACTCTAACTCTCTTAAAGTTAAACCAAAAACATTTACTCGACCAATACTGGGCATTTTAATCTCTCCATTTGATTCTACTGTTAAATCAATACTTCCACCAAAATTATTACGAGAAGAATTATTAGTTAAATCTATCAATTTAAAACCGTTATTAGATAGTATTCTAAATTGTATTAAATCATTTGGAGAAACTTTATAGTCACTAGAACTCACTGAATCGGATAATTTATCATAAACAAAATTATCTGGAGTTTTTAGCATCAAATTAGATTTAAAAACTTTGCAAGAAGAAAGTAAAAAAAAAGAAATTAAAAATAAAAATAATTGGCGCATAATAATTAACAAATATATTAAATTAATATATCATTCTAAACCCTTTGAAAAAAATCATTATGATGGATATTCAGTTCGAACATGAAAGATATTCATTAAACGTTTTTTAAAAATTTTTTTTATTGTGGTAATATCTTTAAAAGTGATATCTGAATTAATAAACTGGTTCTTAACAATTTTATATTCTATAATTGAATCAACTAATTTGCTAATAGTTTTAGCATCATGAGATTTTAGGCTTCTAGAAGCAGCCTCTACGGCATCTGCTATCATTAAAACAGCCGTTTCTTTACTAAATGGTATTGGGCCAGGGTATTTAAATTTATATACTTCAGAATTTAAATCTTGGCCATTTTTTTTAGAAATATCTAAAAAATATTCAACAGAAGTAGTACCATGATGAGTTCTAATAAAGTCGACTATTTGTTCTGGTAAACGGTATTTTTTTGCCAGCTCAATCCCAATAATCACATGGTTAATTATAATTTGAGCACTTTCAACAGGATCGATTTCCTGATGAGGGCTAAAACCATTGGCTTGATTTTCTGAATAAAAATTTGGATTTTGGAGTTTACCAATATCGTGATACATAGCGCCTGTTCTTACTAAAAGTGAATTCCCTCCAATATAATAAATGGCCTCTTCAGCCAAATTAGCAACCTGTAAACTGTGTTGAAATGTGCCAGGTACATCTTTAGATAACATTCTTAATAATGGTTGGTTGAGGTCACATAATTCTAATAATTTAAAATCTGAAATAAATCCAAATAACTTTTCGGTAAAATAAATTAAAGGGTATGCCAATAAAACAAGCATAGAACTAATTGCAAATGGAACGTATGAGGTGATTTTAGTCACAGTTTGCTGCGTTCCAAAACCTAATTGATAAGATACGAAAATAAGGACATAAAATACAAAAACTAAAGCAGATGAGTTTAATAGTTGTTGTCTTTTTCTCATATCTGCTATCGAAAATAATGTTCCTATTCCTGTTATTAATTGTAATAAAAAAAATTCAAGTTTATCGGCTACAAAAAAACTACAAAGTAAAACAATCATTAAATGAGTAAATAAGGCTGTTCGAGAGTCGAAAAAAATACGAACAACAATGGGCGCTAATGCAAAGGGTATAGCATAAATCATTAATCCGTATTTATTAAAAATATATGTTACAAAAAAAGAACATACCATTAATAAATATAAAAAAGCTACTTGTTTGTTTTGACCAAATATTGATTTTCTAAAAAAAGCAAGAAAAAAAAGAAGAACTATAGAAAGAATAAACATTAAACTCCATTTAAAAGTAAATTTAAAAATGGAGACTTCATTAATTTGATTCATAAATGAAAAATATTCATTAATCAAAAGTCGTTTGCTGTTAGTTAGCAATTCTCCTTTTTTTACTATTACTTGGCTTTGTTTAATAATATACTTATAAATAGAAATTTGTTCTATTTTCGATTTTAAATACAATTCACCCTGAGATGGATTTAAATAGTGTGTAATGGCAATAAAACTCAAGTAATCCTGATTTGATTTATTTGAAAATAGATTTTTATTTAAAAAATCTGCTGCGCTTTTAATTGTAAAAAAATCTTTATAATTAGATGACTCTGAATATTCAGAATTATTAATAAATATTGATTTATTAATAATAGAATCATCAATACTTTCAATTACTCCTCTTCTGTAAATACTATCTAATAAAGGCTTAAGTTTTTGATATTTATTTAAATTCGATTTTTTTAATAATTCAAATACTGTTAATTTTTGTTCTTTTTCTGTTGTATTTATTTCAAAAAAAAGAGATGATTCTTTTTGCAATTGTTTTCTTTCTTGTTTTAATTCTTCAACCGATTTTTGAATTAATATATCTTGCTCTGCAATTAAATCTTCATGAACCCAAAATAACGTAAAAAAATCAACCCGATGACCCTTAATTTCTTTATTTGGTAACATTAATGCAAATAAAAAAGAACAAAATAAAACAATAAATAATTTAAAAATTAAATTATGTTTAGCTCTTATAAATGACATCAATTTCATATTACAAAGGAAGTTGTTTAAACTAATTTAATCTATAGACTTTAAGAGTATTTTAAACAATTGGTGTTAGTAATAAATAAATTATGGTTTAAAAATTCCAAACACAACTGGCACTTTATGTAATTCTAAGTTCTGAACTCTCCTCCATTCTTCAACCGATTTAGAAATTAATAATTGTTTTGAAGAAAAAATATTTTTACCAACAAACACTTGAGTTTTAGGGTTTAAAGCTGTTATAATTTCGTCAAAAAGTCTAACATTTCGATATGGTGTTTCTATAAAAAACTGAGCTTGTTCTTTTTTATATGCAAGCTCTTCGAGTTCTTTCAATCGCTTAGATTTTAATAGTTTATCTATAGGTAAATACCCTACAAATGCGAAATTTTGACCATTAAAACCACTCGCCATTATGCTTAACACGATAGAACTTGGACCAACCAAAGGAACAACTTCAATCAGATGCTCATGGGCTAACTTAATCAAATCAGCTCCTGGATCGGCTATGCCCGGACAGCCAGCATCACTCATTAAACCAACATCATACCCATTTTTTAAATCATTCAATAATAAATCTAAATCGTTTTTTTTTGAATGTTCATTTAGAATCATTAACTCAGCTTCTTCAATTTTTGGGAAATTAAATAGTTTTAAAAATTTTCGAGCCGTTTTTGCATCTTCAACAATAAACTTTTTTAAAATTTTAATAATTTCGATGTTATATAGAGGAATAGTTTGATTAACATTACCATCAGAAATTGGAACAGGTAATAAAAATAATTTGCCAAATTGCATCATGATGTAATATTAATTATTTTTATTTGTTGTTACTTTGTATTATAAATATTTTAATAACATGCTAGGCTTAAAACTTGAAACTGACCCTCATTGGGTTAATATTGTAGAAAAAAATATCGAAGAAATCCTAACAGATCATGCCTATTGTGAACAAAAAGCGGCTACTAATGCTATTTCAATCTTAATAAGCTATCCATATCATACAGAATTAGTTGATGAGTTATTAATTTTATCAAAAGAAGAGCTTAGCCATTTTGAAATGGTTCATCAAAAAATTAAAGCTCGTGGTTTTAAACTTGGCTTCGAAAGAAAAGACGAATACGTAAATGAACTTTATAAATTTATGAGAAAAGGTCATAAAAAAGAAATTGTTTTAATCGACAGGCTTTTATTTTCTGCAATGATAGAAGCAAGAAGTTGCGAAAGATTTAAAATTTTATCAGAAAATATTAAAGATCAAGATTTAAAAGAATTTTATCACGAACTAATGATTAGTGAAGCTAACCATTATACTACTTTTTTAAGATTTGCTCGCAAATATGGCAACGAGTATGAAAATGTAAACAGTCGTTGGGCAGAATGGATTGAATTCGAAGCGAAAATGGTAAAGAGTTATGGTAAAAAAGAAACAATACATGGTTAATTTTTGAAAAATTATAAAAACATATTAATTATTCAAACTGCTTTTATTGGTGATGCTATTTTAGCTTCGAGTTTGATTGAAAAACTTCATGCTTTTTTTCCAAATGCCTCTTTAAGCATTTTAGTAAGACTTGGCAACGAAAGTATATTTAACGAACACCCTTTTTTAAAAGAGGCACTTGTTTGGAATAAAAAACAAAATAAAATAAAACACTTTTTTAAATTAATTCATCAAGTCAGAAAAAATAAATATGATTGTGTTATTAATTGCCATAGATTTGCCAGCTCAGGATTATTAACAGCTTTTTCAAATGCTAAGCATACTTGTGGTTATAAAGAGAATCCGTTTTCGTTTTTATTTAATGTAAACATTAAACATAATATTAATTCTGGGTTTCATGAAACAGAAAGATACAATCAACTAATTAAAGATTTCACAAACGATGTTGTTTATAAACCTAAACTTTATCCCTCGCTTTCAGATAAAGAATTTATAAAACCATTTCTAAATAACTCATATATCTGTATCGCTCCAGCATCTGTGTGGTTTACCAAACAATTACCGATAAATAAATGGATTGAATTGTGTGACAAATTGGATTCGAACACCTTTATATATTTATTAGGAGCAGAAAATGATTCTATAATTTGCAATAAAATTAAAGATACATCGAAGAATAAAAAAATAGAAATTTTAGCGGGAAAATTAAGTTTGTTACAATCGTGTGAATTGATGAAATATGCTAAAATGAATTATGTAAATGATAGCGCGCCTTTACATTTAGCTTCATCTTCAAATTCACCAACTACGGCTTTCTTTATTTCAACTATACCGCAATTTGGATTTGGACCACTTGCTCAAAACTCGACTATTATTGAAGTTTTAAATCTAGAATGTAGGCCATGTGGTATTCATGGCCATAACATTTGCCCCAAAAAACACTTTAATTGTGGTAATCAAATTAAAGTACCTGAAATTACTTTTTAATTTATATTTCTTTTAAAAAATAATATCATAAGTTCGTTTAAAAAATATTTATTGAAAATATCAAAAAAAAAAGCTTCTTTCAATTTAATGAAAGAAGCTTAATTGAGATTACAATAAATTAGTTTTTTATAATTTTAACTACATTCATTGTGTTTTGAGATTTTGCTTTTAAATAGTAAACTCCATTTGAAAGAAAATTAATATTTAAATTTAGTTTCTCTTCTTCAGTAGATTTTAACAAAACAACTTTTCCTGTTACATCAATTAATTCGATCTTAAAAATTCCATCTTTTTTCAATTCTATAGTTAAATCTGATGAAGTTGGATTAGGATAAACTTTAAGATCATTACCGTTTGAAGATAAAGAATTAATTCCAACACATTCGTATACAATAACCGAAACAAATGCAGTTGAAGTACAACCATTAATTGTTCCAGTAAGTGTATACATTGTTGATGCAGTTGGAGATACATTTACCTGACCACCTTGAATATAATTATTATTTGAACTCCAAGAATAATTAGCGGCACCACTACCAACTAATGTAGACCCTTCTCCTTTACATATAGAAGAAGGAACGCTAACTGCAGTAACAACTGGTAAAGGTGTTACATTAATTAATTGAGAAGATATTGAGCTACATCCAAAATTATTTGTACCATAAACCGAATAAGTTGTATTTGCTGATGGGGAAACAGATAAGCCAGCTCCTACAGAACCGTTACTCCATAAGTAAGTGTTAGCTCCAACTGCTAATAAATTGGCTGAAGACCCAAGACAAAGTGACTGATTATTAGTTAGTATTGAAACTACAGGTAGAGGATTTACTACAATTAATTTAGCTGTTGTATTTAAACAGCCTGTTAATGTTGAGGTGGCTGTTACAACATAAGTTGTGTTTACTGTTGGATATGCAGTTATCAGATTACCGGTTGCTCCATTGTTCCATGAAAAAGAGTTTGCGTTACCTGAAACTGATAAAACTACGGGTTGACCAGCGCAAATTGTTGAAACTGGTGAACTAATTACTAATGAAGAAGGATTTGATTGACATGGTGCAATAACTTGAAAGTCATCCCATATTAAAAAAGGAGCACTACCGCTAGAATATGTTGCTGAAACGCCAAAGTAATACATGCCAGACGAACCTACTGTAAAAGTGCTACTTAATATTTTGTAAGCACCTGAAACTGCAACGCCATTAGTTGAACATACCGTTACCTGACCGGCAGCTGATTGAGCAGGACCAGCAGATATTGATAAGTTTCTCCAATTTAAACCAAAACCTGCAACATCTGTTTTAAACCATAAAGAAGTTGAATAGGTTACTCCAGAGCTTAATTGAACACCGTTTGAATAGAAAGTACCACTTGAAGAATTAAATACACCAAATTTATTTCCTGAACGCGCTGTTCTGTTTCCTGTTGTTCCGGCGGTAAAAGTTTGACAGGCACCACCAGTTCCGGTAGAAGACCAAGAGCAATTTGGTAACATGTTATTCATACCAATTGCTTCAAAACCTTCAAAATATGGAACTGAATTAGTTGTAGTAGAAGCAATATTTACAGATGCTGTTCTGGCTACTGTACTTTGATTACTGTTTGTACATGTAATAATTGCAGAATAAAATGTAGGAACAAATAAAGGTGTGGTAGTATATGAACTTAAAGTTGCATTACTGATAGCTGTCCAAGGTCCAATTGAAGAAACTTGAGAAGATTGCCATTGATAAGTAATACCATTTACTGTATAGCTACTTGCCAAATTAGCAATGATACTAGTACCCGGACAAATTTGATAAGAAGGTGTAATAACAGAATTAGAATCCGGAGACCCAGTGCAAGGTGTAACAGGTATAATTAATCCATCAGCTCTATAAGCCATGGTTCCGCTTGGGTGATTACTGCATGGGCAGCAACCACTTAAAGTTATACGATGTGGACCTGTGGCATTGCATGACCAGAAAATATTTGAACCAAGTCCGCAAAAATCATCATTAAATGCTTGCGCAACATTTAAACTATTTGTAATAGTAAGATATGGATCGCCTGAATATTGCCCTCCACCCTGACAATAAGTAAATGTATAATTTATTCCTGCTTGCGCCTGAAAGTCATAATACTGTGGAGGATTATTTCCGTGAACCTGAGTAGACCATGTTAAAACAGGAGTTATGGTGACATTTAAAGGAGAACCCGATAAACATCCCTGAGCTTGAATTTTTGAGTTAACAAGCATTAATAAGCAAATTATTTTTAATAAATTTAATTTACAGTTTAGATGAAGTAAAGTTTTTTTCATATTTAGTTTTTTTTGTTTGGGTAAGGTAAGAAATAAAAATTAAATTAGCAAAATTATTTATATTAAATTTTAGTTATTTTTTATTTTAGTATTTAATGAATTTAATAATCTTCGTAAAATCATCATATTTTACTTTCACATAATAAATACCATTGGGTAAAAAGCTAATGTTAACTGTTTGTGTTTTATCATTTACCAATTTATCTAAAACAACTCTACCTGTTAAATCGATTATCTCAAAATCAAATCGAGCATTATTTGCCAATTCTATCTTTAATTCAGAAGAGCTCGGATTAGGGTACACATAAACAAGATTATCTTTGTCAATTAAGGTATTTATTCCAACACAAGGTGATACAACCAAAGAAACAAAAGCAGATGATGTGCAGCCATTATTTGTTCCTGAAACAGAATAAGTGGTTGAAGAATTTGGAGATACGTTTACTTGGTCTCCCATTAAATAGCTTGAAGAAGAAACCCAAGTGTAAGTTAATGCACCGCTTCCTACTAAAGTAGCAACTTCTCCTCTACAGATAGATGATGGAACACTAGTAGCAACAATTACAGGAAGAGGAATAACACTAATAAATTGAGTTGCTGATGCGTTGCAACCATAGCTATTTGAACCATAAACAGAGTAAGTTGTACTTGAATTAGGAGAAACAACTATAATCTGACTTGTTGATCCATTACTCCATAAATAACTATTAGCACCGTTGGCTAACAAAGTTAAAGAAGAGCCAAAACAAACAGATTGATTAGCAGATAAAATAGAAATTATAGGTGAAGGATTAACAGAAATAAGTTTTGAGGCAGAATTAACACAGCCTGTTAAAGTTGAAGTTCCGGTTACTACAAATGTTGTATTTATAACAGGAGAAACATTTATTGAACTACCTGTAGCTCCATTATTCCAAGAGTATGAATTTGCAGCACCCGAAACACTTAAGAGTATCGACTGACCGGCACAAATTGTTGAAATCGGAGAGCTGATTGATAAGGAAGAAGGGTTTAATTGGCAGGGTGCTATTACTTCGAAATCATCCCAAACTAAGTAAGGTGCACCTGCCGCGGTAGAAGTTGCAGAAATACCAAAATAATATAATCCAGAGGAACCAACAGTAAATGTATTGGACAAAGATACATATGAAGGTGAAACAACAGGGCCAGTTGTTGAGGCAATAGTAAATTGTCCTACAGGAGACTGCGAAGTTCCTGTAGAAATAGATAAATTAGACCAATTTAAAAATGCTCCGGAAAAATCTGTTTTAAACCACAAAGATGTTGAGTAGGTTATACCCGTATTTAATTGAATACCATTTGTAAAAAACGAACCGCTTGAAGCATTAAAAGCTGCAAATTTATTTCCTGTTCGTGCATTTCTATTTGCATTAGCAGGTGAGGTATAAGTTTGACAAACAGTACCTGTGCTGGTTGATGACCAAGAACAATTTGGTAATTGATTATTAAAATTTAAATTTTCAAAGCTTTCAACAAAAGGTAAACTAGCTGTGGTAGTTCCGGCAATATTTAATTGGGCTGGAGAAGATATTGTGCTTTGATTACTATTTGAACAGGTAACGATGGCTTGATAAAATGAAGTTGCCGAAAAGTTTGGAACTGAGTATGAATTTAATGTTGCATTTGGAATCGAAACCCAAGGACCAACTGAAGATGTATTAGAAGATTGCCATTGATATGAAATTCCTCCAAACAAATATGGACTCGCAAGACTCAATAATTGAGATGCCCCAGGACAAATTTCATAAGTAGGAGTTACAACTGAATTTGGACCAGGAGCACCAGTACAAGGAGTTGCTGGGAATACATCTATTCCAAAATTAATTTGTTGAGTACCTACGCCAGTTACATTACCAACATTATAATCTGCCCACTGACGACCGTTGCCAGGCCCAGGAATACTAACTGCTTGATAAACAGAAGGACCACCAGAAGTTGAATTATGCTCGAGTTCAACTATCAAAGGTAATGCTGGGTTATAAGAAAAAGGGGTATTTAAAGTAAATTTTATCCAACCACCTGTAGTAGCATTTACAACTTGATTAACAGCCGAATAAACTGTAATCATGCCTGGTTCAATAGGGCCTCCTCCAAAACTAGTTAATCCAGTTCCTGAGCCAACTTTTAACTTAACATTTAAAATAGGATATGTCCAAGTTCCTGTACTTCCAGTTTGAAAGTAAACGTCGGTAATATTATTACCAACAGTAACTGCACCTAAAGAATTTGGGGGGATAAACCATTGAACTTTTCTAGAAAGACCAGTATTTCCTAATGGAAAAGTATTAGCACCAGACATGGTATTAGTGTTGAAAAAGGTGGGTACTTGAGCTAATCCATTTAGGTAAAGAAACACAAAAAAAATTAATAATAAGTTTGTTTTATTTTTCATAATTATGATTTAAATAATTTACTTTTTTAGAGATACGATTTTCTGTTCACTAATTTGTAAACAAATGTAAAATTAAAGAAATTTAAATATTAAACAAATTTATTCAATAAAACGACCTTGTTTAAGTGGATAAGCATTTTTAATTATAAAATCGCACTTAAAATATTCTTTTCCGTTTACAAAAAGAACTAATTTATAAAGACCTTCTTTATGTTTTCTAATTGAGAAATCTTTAAATATTTGTTTTTTAGAAATATGAATTTCTTGTTTTGATTTTAAATTAAACTCTTTTAACTTAAATATTTTATGTTTTTTTACGGTTTTTATTGAGGGGTAATATATGCTATAATCTACCACTAATTTTTGATGATTATTCTTTAAAGATAAAATATCAAATTCAAACCTTAAATAGTCTCCTAATTCTATTATTTTAGAATTCAACCTAAAATTAATTATTTTTATTTTTACCTCACTTTCAAAATTAAAAATTGCTAAGGTTTTTAAATCACCTTTTTTAATTAGGTTTCTGCAAGCATGTTTTGCTATCCAATAAGTATTTATGTTATTCCTATCCCAACTTTTTAAAAGATCTATAATGTAATCAGGATGTTGTTTAGAAATATCATTTAAATGATTAGCAACAGATTTTTTAACATACAAAGAAGTATCTGTTTTTAAAGTCTCTAAAATTAATTTGGTTTTTTTTGGATTTATTATTACCTCATCTAACTTGAAGGACCATGGCAATCTGGGGCGAGAACCTTCTGAAGATAAACGTCTAACATGATGATTCTCATTTGTTGCCCATTTTTGCATCACCAAAATAGTTTTATTAAAATCTTTTTTCAAAAACTCTCTAATTGCAAACTCGGAAGATCCAAATTGTGTAAAATATTTGAGTGCTTGCATAGATATTTTAAAATCTTGATGACCAAATAAACCAACATAATCTGGAAAAATTAAATTAGTATATCCAGGCTTAGATTTAGTAATTACAATCTTCATTAAATTGATTGCCTTTTGGTAATCATCAGGTAAATGGTTTTTAAGGGTCAATGTGGTTTGACGTAAACGCTGACTTAAGGACAAACTTTCTAAATTATAATTACATTCTTTCAAAAACGATTTAGAATCAAAGCCAAAATTTAGCTTAGTAAATTCATCAGCAATCGATTTGTAAAACAAACCATTAAACATATTTTTTAGGGGTTCCATAAAATAATCAAATATTATAATTACTCAGGCAGCACTCTTTTCGTATCAAATTAATAAGCGATTATAAAATATAATTAAAAAAAAATCATAAAAAAAGTTTGTTTCGAAATTGAAACAAACTTTTTTGGGTAAGTAATGGGGCTCGAACCCACGACCCTCGGTACCACAAACCGATGCTCTAACCAACTGAGCTATACCTACCATATGAGAAAGGTAAATTTAATGCTTTTTTTTTAATATTATTTAGTTTTTTTGTTATCTAATTAATGTAACATTTCCTTTTTTAAAAGTTTCTTTGCCACCAATGCATTTTACTTTTAGATACCATCCAAATACACCAACATCAGCTGGTTTATTTTTATAAGTTCCATCCCAACCTTTATTAATATCATTGCTTTCAAAAACCATTTCTCCCCAACGATTATAGATAGCAAAAGAAAATAAATCTACTTTTAAACCTCTAACTAAAAATATATCATTTTGTTGATCGCTGTTTGGTGTAAAAGTATTGGGTATAAAAAAATCAGAATTGAGACAATCATCATTATAAATATCTACATAAACTAAAACTTTCTCAAAACATGGCCCTTTAGCAATCATTGCAGTATAGGTAGTTGGCTGAATTGGATAAGCTAAAACATTATAACCAATAGCAGGAATCGTTGTATTGAGAGGATACCAAGTAATTGTTACGCCATTAGAGCCAATGTAACTGAGTGTAGTAGAATTTCCTTGAAGCACCAATGGAGGGTTAGCATTAACTTTGATTGGTAAAATTGATAACTCTTCAACATTAACTCTAGTTACCAAAGTATATTGACAAGGATATCCTGATATTGAATTTGATGTAGTAATAACTACCGAATAATCTGTGGTTACAAGTGGAGAAGCATTTGGATTATATAATAAAGGAAAATCTAGCGATTGATTTGGAAACCATTGATAGGAGATTCCACCAAAAGCCATTAATTGTGATTGAGCACCTATACAAATTGTGGCATGATTACTAACAGATAAATTTGGTGGAGTTTGCACTTGTATTATTTTATCGATTTTATCTTTACAACCAAAACTATTTGTTACCAATAAACTGACTGTATAGGTTCCTCCATAAGGATAATAATTATAGGGATTTTGAAGTGTGCTTGTTATAAGCGGCGTTAAAGTCCAGCGCCAAATTTCAACATCGTCATACGACAAATCAAAAAAAGATACAGAGCCTCCACAGGGATTTGCCGAAAAACTAAAATTACTGGTTGGTTTAGGATTTACTGTAATTTGAGTGGTTAATGATTTTATACAATTAAAACCAAAAGTATTATTTGAAATATTAACCGAATAAATAGTGCTAATACTCGGATTAGCAACTGGGTTAGGTATATTGTTTAAGTTTAATCCGGTTACAGGAACCCATGTATATGAATTACCTCCACTCGAATTAAGAGTATACGAAGTACCATTACAAATAGAAGCACTATTTATAACTGTTGGAGAAAAATTTAGAATAGATATTGTTTGTGTAACGAGACTGGAACATCCATTTAAACCTGTAGCCAATAAACTAATATTATAAGTTCCAGTTATAGGATAAGCATATGAGGGAGCAAAAAAATTATTAATGGGACTTCCGTTTCCGAAATTCCAACTAAATGGAATAGAACCAAAATTTCCACTTGAATTATTAGTTAATGAAACTGAATTAGAACAAGGTATATTAGAAAAGGAAAAACTGGCATTTGGGATAGGGTTAATTAAAACTTGAGTGGTAAGAGTTTTAATACAATTAAAACCAGATGAATTATTTAATATGTTAACAGTGTAAATAATATTTGTTGTTGGATTTGCTAATGGATTTGCTATTAAACTATTGTTTAATGTGGATGCAGGAGACCACGAATAGCTGTTGCCTCCATTGGCGGTTAAAGTGATTGATGCGCCTTGACAAATAGAAGTATTTGAAATAACAGAAGGAGTAAAATTAAAAACAGAAACGGTTATAGTTTTTACAACAGTGCAACTATATATATCTGTAGCCGTTAAAGAAATAGTATAAATACCATTACTAGGATAAGTATAAAAAGGAGTGCTTGTTGAATTCGTGGTAACCCCATTACCAAAATTCCATAAAAAAGGGTTTGGTCCGAAATTACCAGTTGAAATTTGACTCAAATTAACTGTATTACTGCACAAAGTTGTATTAAGATTTAACGTTGCGTTCGGGGGCGCAACCACTTGAATAACTATTTGAGAACTGTCTCTATAAAAACAAAACTGATTTTCAACTAGCAATAAAGTAACAGTATAATTTCCTGGAACAGAAAATGTTTTAACAGGATTTATAATTTGAGAAGTTGTATCATTTATTCCGCCGCCAAAATTCCATAAATATTTAACACCAGGAGAACCTATATTTGAGAGTGTAACTGTTTTTGGAGCACAACCAGCGGTTGAACTAATGGCAATTGTAGACTTAACTCTTGGTTCTAAATTAAATTTAAAGACACCATTATTACAATTATTACTTAGATTGACATTTGCACCATTATTTGGCCACGATCCGGGAGTTACAGGAAAATCATCATTACCTCCACAACCAGCACAAACAGATTGAAATAAAACCCCTTGTTCGTTTATACGAGAAGTTCCTCCATCAACATGTTCATCAGATAAACTTCCTCCAAAATACGAACCATATTTTAAGCCAGAAAAATTTGGATATAAAACCATCAAATAAAAATCATGATTATTTGGAGCTGATGTTTGAAAAGCACCTAGTGTAACAGGCATATTATTGAGGTTTGAACAATTGATAATACTTCCTCCCCAGCCAGATAAAATAATCGATCCACTACATTTATCAACACAAAAAGAAGATGGAGAAATATCTAAACTAGCTTGTGAACTTCCTATCACAGTTGAGAGATTTAAATTTGTTAACTGATTGTTAAATCGCATAATAAATTGACGAGAACCATTATTAGAATAAACTCCTGGGCTAACAGACATTGAACCGAGGGATTGTCCAAACACATAAATACGGCCAATTCGATCGCTTTGTACAAAATAACTTTGATCATAACTAGCGGTACCAATATAAGTCGCTTTTAAAATTTGATTACCTGCAGCATTTATTTTAGCCAAATATCCATCCGCTTTACCTCCACCAGGACTAGTTTGATAACAACCTGAAACTACTGGAAAATTACTACTGTAAGTTCCTCCAGTAACATAGGTTTGCAAAGTATCATCCACAATTAATGAATAACCTGCATCGTTACCACTACCTCCCAAATATGAACTCCAAACTAATGAAGATAGATTACTATTTAACTTAAAAACAACTGCATCTTGAACCCCACTTAAACTATTTTGAAAAGGGTTGAGAACAGGGAAATTATTTGACTTTGTAGAGCTGGTAACATAAACAAAACCATTTTTATCTAATTGAATTTCGCCGCGGTATTGATCGCCATAATTATATTGAAGCGAATCGGCTGGATATTCATTTACAAGACTAATACCATTTGGAGCAGAACAAGGGTATACCGTATGAAATTGAGGCGCAAAATTATTATAATTAACTCCATCATTTGCACTGCCCCCCATATATGTTGCACCAAGCAAAGAACTACCTGTACTATTAAGTTTAGCAACAAAAATATCAGTTCCATTATTAAATGTTGTACCATTAAATTGAAAACTTAAAAAACTTCCACCATTAAACGTATTATCATATGTAGAAAGTGGCATCGGAAAATTAGTTGAGCTTGTAGCGCCATATAAATATAAATTATTAGCGCTATCAGTAATTAAACTAGTTACAATTTCGGCTTGAGAACCACCTAAATAAGTTGAATAGATTAAGGAATTGCCTAAAGTATTATATTTAGTAATAACAAGATCTGTAATGCCAGCACTTACAGAGCCAGTAAAGGAAGTAGAAAAAACACCCAATGTAGTTGGGTATCCATTGTTAAAAATAGTTCCGCCTGAATATAAATTACCTGAAGCGTCATAAGTAGCTGTCATTCCAAAATTATCGGCAATAGAACCTGATTGTGCTGCAAAAATTAAAACAGGGTCTATTATCAAAGAATATTCATGATTGTAATCTTGAGGAAACTCGAAACTTAACACTTTATCTTTAAATTTATATTGGCAAGGCACAACTGTAATATTTCCATTAATATTTTGGTAAGCATATGGTTTTTGTTCAATGACTTCATTTACTTCTAGCTTTAAATATAATATATCATCTTTAAGCTTAATATCTTTTACTCCTTCATAACTTAACTTAATATTTTCCGGATTTGCATTTGGGGCAACATGAAAATTATATTTTACCCCAGAAACTGATGTTAAAAGTTCGTAATCGATTCCATTATAAATAGAATTAAGTGTAACTTGATGATAATTTTTTACATAACCTTTCCATTTTTGCGGATTATTTCCAATAAAAAAATTTTCATAATCACTTCCTGCTTGTTCTTTTTTAATAAAAGTTGGACTGTTAGCGCCTTGAAATTTTATTTTGTAAGCATGACAGGGTATATTAAAATCTTTATAAATCCCTTTTGAAATTCCACCATGGTGAATGCTTCTATATTTTATTTTATCGTAAAAACTAAAAGTTAATCCGTCATTTTCTATATACAAAGCACCTCCATCTAGTTGTGCACGAAATAAAATACTAGAATTCCACTGCCCAATATTTTCGGTAAATTTTAAAGTTGGATTTATATATGGAGTAGTTAATTTATTTAATGCTAAGTTTTGTGCGAAGTTTGAAACCACACAAAATAAGGTAAAACATAAACAGAGAATTTGTTTTAACATAAATCAAATGTAATTTAAAAAGCAATATTTTACAAAAGTTTAGAATGTAAAAAAAAGCAGTAAAAAAATATAAAAATGAAAATATTTTTTTTCTGTGTTATTAAATTTTTAAAATATTTATACGAAAAATGAATCAATATTATAGACATAATTTTAGTACCTTTACAAGCTTATGCCAAATATAGTAGCCATAGTAGGACGGCCAAACGTAGGAAAATCTACACTTTTTAATCGATTAACAGAAACAAGACAAGCTATTGTTGACGAGGTATCTGGCGTTACCAGAGACAGACATTATGGAAAAGCAGAATGGCAGGGTGTTGAATTTAGTGTTATAGATACTGGAGGTTATATAAAAGGTAGCGATGATATTTTTGAGGGTGAAATTAGAAAACAAGTAAAAATTGCCATTGAGGAATCTTCTGCTTTATTATTTGTTGTTGATGTTATTGAGGGTGTCACTTCATTTGATACTGAAGTTGCTAACATTATTAGAAAAAGTAAAAAGCCATCTTTAATTGTTGCTAATAAAGTAGATAGTCACGAAAAAGCAGCTTACTCAGCAGAATTTTATCAATTTGGACTAGGCGAAGTTTATCCAATTTCAGCTATCAGTGGAAGTGGAACTGGTGATTTATTAGATGCATTAGTTAAAATATTACCAAATGATGAAAAAGGATTAGAAGAAATTACAATTCCCAGAGTAGCGATTGTAGGCAGACCAAATGTTGGAAAATCTTCTTTAACCAATGCTTTACTTGGAGAAGAAAGAAATATTGTTACGGCGGTAGCAGGTACAACAAGAGATACCATAAATACTAGATATTCAAAATTTGGTCATGATTTTTGGTTGGTTGATACAGCAGGTATGCGCAAAAAAGCTAAAGTTCATGAAGATTTAGAGTTTTACAGTGTGATGCGAACTATTCACGCCATAGAAAGCAGTGATGTGTGTTTATTAATGATAGATGCTCAAGATGGTGTTGAGGCTCAAGATTTAAGTATTTTAAGTTTAATTGAAAGAAATAGAAAAGGATTAGCAATAATAGTAAATAAGTGGGATTTAATAGAAAAAGATACAAAAACAGCAAAAGAATTTGAAGAAAAAATACGAGAACGCATTGCCCCATTTAAAGACATTCCAATTTTATTTATTTCTGTATTGGATAAGCAACGAATAATGAAAGCGGTAGATGTGGCTATGCAAGTTTATGAAAATAAAACCCGACATATCCCTACGCGACAGCTAAATGATTATTTATTATCAGTTATCGAAAAAACTCCACCTCAAGCCACTAAAGGTAAATACGTGAAAATAAAATATATTACTCAACTTAAAACAGAAGCTTTATTTATGTTTTATTGCAATTTGCCTCAATATGTAACCGAGGCTTATAAACGATTTCTTGAAAACAAAATTCGCGAAGCATATGATTTTAGTGGAGTTCCTATTGTAGTGAGTTTGCGAAAGAAAAATTAAAAATTATTTATTATAAAAATAAAATTCTGTTTTAAATTCATTTTTTATTGTGGAATAGTAAATAAAAGAAATTTTGATTTTTAATTAAAAATAACTAAGATTGTTTTATTAAACTAAATAAATAAAATCATGAAAAAAATTAAAATATCCTTAATATTAATTTCAATTATTACACTATTTATATGTTGTGAAAAAGAAGTAGATCAACCAGACTGTGAACTGAACAGTTATGGAACAATTACAATTTCGAATAATTATTCAAACCCTTATGATATATATATTGATAGTGTTTACAGCACAAGAATAAACGGAAATTCTATTTCAAATAAAATTGAAATTGAACAGGGAAATAACAGAAAGCTACAAGCAAGACAAGTAAGCGGTTTTCTTTTATTTCCTACAATAATTAATAAAGAGTATACTATTATTAAATGTAATGACTATACTTGGCAGATTCCATAAAAATTATAAATCATATTTTTTTCAATTTTTTTTCTTCTAGATTGAACTTTATAAAATAAAAATTACACTAGATTTTTTAAGGCAAATCTTAAGTTATTAATTATACTATTTACGTCTTCTAAATCACAATTGCCTACTGATATCCTATACCAGCTTGAGTTATCAGATGAGCCAAAAGCATAAAAAGGAACAATCGCAACTTTCGCCTCTTCTAATAAATATTTAGTAATATCTGCAGTTGTATTTAAAACAACCCCTAAATTTGTTTTTTTACCATGTAATCGAAATTGAACAGTTAAATAAATAGCAGCCTCAGGTGAAATAGCATCAAGGTCAAAACCTTCTTTTTTTAAATCTAAAAAACCGTTATAAAAACTAACAAGGCGATTGTTTATTTTAATTTTTATTTCTTTTAAATACTCATCATAATGCTCTAAATTATTTAAAAACACAGATGCAGCAACTTGTTCTGCTTTAGGTGCCCATGCTCCAACATGAGTAAGTATCGATTTCATTTTATCGATAATATGTTTAGGTCCCATACTCCATCCAAGTCTTACACCTGTAGCAGCTAAAGATTTAGAAATACCATCAACAAAAATAGTATAACTTTTCATTTCTGATCTTAGCGAAACCGGATTATAATGTTTGGTTTGACCAAAAGTTAATGCCCAATATATTTGGTCGAATAATAAATATAACGGTTTTTTATTTTCTGAACTACGTTTTTTATTTTCTTCTAAAATTAAATCACAAATCTCTTCTAAATCATTTTTTTTTAAAGTAGTTCCTGTTGGATTTAAAGGAGAACAAAGTGAAATTAATGTTGCTGTTGAAATGAATGGCATAATATCTTTAGCCGAAGGCATAAAATTATTTTCGGGTAGTGTTTCTATCATTTTGCATTTAGCTTTAGTTAAATACGAATAATGATTGTTATTCCATGATGGAACGGGAAAAACGACTAAATCGCCCTCATCAACTAAAGTTAAAAAAATAGCATAAATAACAGGGCGCGCTCCTCCGGTAATTAATATCTCATCCGTTTTATAATTTAAATCGCCACGTTCTTTTAATAAATTTGCAACAGCTTTTTTTAAATCAGGCATGCCATCAGAAGGCGGATAATTGGTTTGATTATCTTCGTAAGCTTTAACAATTAAGTTTTTTAATTCAGTAGGTATAGGGAATAAATTTGGATTAAAATCTCCAATGGTGAGATTATAAATTTTATGTCCTTGTTTTATTTTTTCATTAACATCAGCAGCAAGTTTAATAATTTCAGAACCAGTAATATTTTCAGCTAGTTGAGATAGACTTATAGTTTCATTGTTATTCATGATTTTTTTTTAAATATAAAAAAAATTAAAAACATATTGATTAATTATTTCATAAAAATTATCAATTAATTAAATAAAATAGGCGGTCTAAATTTAGACCGCCTATCTTGATAATGTAAATAAATGAAGTGGATTATTGTTTGATAATTCCTTTATTAAAAATAGTTTTGTTGTTAGTATTTATTACTTTAATAAAATACATACCATTCTCAAATTTACTTAAATCAATTTTAGTAATACTTTCACCTTTTTGAGAAAGAATAATTTGACCTAATACATTTGTAATATTAATTTGAGTGTTTTCCTCATCACTTATGTTAACGGTAAATTGACCATTATTTGGATTTGGAAACAAATTAATAGTAGAAAATTCTTGATTTGTATTATTTAAATTAGTACAAAGCTGAACATCAACTGATAATGTAAGAGTATTAGAACAACCTAATGTATTTGTTCCAGCTACACTATATTGAGTTGTAACAGATGGAGAAACACTAATTGAATTAGTATTTGCGGCATTACTCCATGTATAGGTATTTGCTCCACTTGCAGTTATGTTAGCAGTTTCTCCTAAACATATTGTTTGAGTTCCAGCAATTGTAATAACTGGTTTAGCATTTACTGTTAAGCTACTTGTATTTGTAGAAGAACATCCTGTTGTAGTGTTTGTTCCAATTACGATATAGTTTGCACTTGCAGTTGGTGTTACTACTGCGCTTCCTCCTTGAATGGAATAGGAATTAGCTCCTGCAGGATTAATTGTGAAAGTTTGACCCGCACAAATTGTTCCACTATTAACAGTAATTGTTGGTAAAGGATTCACAATTACATTCACTGTTGCCGTTGAAGAACATCCTACTATTAAGTTAGTTCCAGTTACAGTATATGTTGAATTTGCGGTAGGACTAACTACAGCATTACCTCCAGAATAAACAAAATTAATTGCTCCTGTTGGAGAAATTGTATACGATTGACCTATACAAACTGTACCATTGCTTACTACTACAGATGGTGTTGTTGAACCTACTGGTCTGCTATAAAAAACATTATCAATATATACAATACCTGAACCTACTGGGCTTCCTGAAAAAATCATTTGAGCAATCTTTGATCTATTCAATAAACCTGCACTTGTAAAGTTTGATAATGGAATGTTATAAGTATTCCATCCATTTAAAGTTGGTGTAAAAGTTAATTCAGCTTCTGTATCATCATTAGGTGTTCCTTGATAAACTCCATTTGCACCCCAATCAACTAATTTAATTTTAAATTGAGTCATATTTGGTGTCCAAATATCTATGTTAAAATGACTCATACAAGAAGCATTAATTAAATTTGCACCTGTAGTTTCTATCCCAACAAAATTTAAATTAGTGTATGATCTTGTATCATTTCCAGCAATTTGAAGAGTAGAGGTATTGCCAGCAGACCATGGAGTTAACCAAGTATCTACACCAACATTTGGATAAGAATTACTAAATAATGAGATTACATTTCCTGCAACTGAAGTTGGTGTTGGAGCTGCAGTGGCTGGCATGGGTTGTTTCCAAAAATAAATATTATCTAAATAAATAGTAATAGGAACTATACTTCCAGGGCCATTAGCTGCAAATTTTAATTGATTAACAGCATTCCAAGTCATACCAGTAAAAGCACTTTTAGGAATATCAACGCTAGTCCAAACACCAGTAGTGAAATTTATTGTAACTAAAACCTCGGTAGGTCCGGTAGCGCCGGCTCCATTGTTAACTGGACTAACCTTTAGTATTGAAGTAACTGGAGAAGCATTCGACCATACGTCAACATGCAGATACTCCATATTTGTTGCATTTTGAGTAGTTAAATCAGTTCCTTGATAATTAAAATTAGTGTATGCCATAACCACATTGGTACCAGTACCAAGAGGATTAAATGTTGCATTTACACCACCAGATTGTCCCCAATTTGGATTTAAGTTTGTTGCGCAAGTTGTATAACTATCACTATAAATAGAAATAACATTTGCTTGCAATTTTGTTGGAATTGCAGGAAGCGTTGTTGGCTGAGATAAACCAATTACAGAAACTAAAAGTAAAATTAAAACAGTAATTTTTTTCATATTTGTTAATTTTTAATTAATAATTAATTCAAAATTAATTAATTATTGTATAACATACAATAAGTATTTAAAATAAATAATAATTATCAAAGATTAATATTAAAAAATGATTAAGATGTTACTTTAAATCTGCTAAGAACCTGATTTTTATTATTTTAATTTTAAAATAACAAAGTAAAAAGAAAATTTAAGGTATAAATTTAAATTCCTTTACAATTAATTCTACTTCTTTATTATCCGATGGTGCAATGCCATTTAAAAGCCATAAATTGATTCGGGCGTGAGTATCTGAACCTGGTTTAGGAATTACTATTGGATTAGACTCTTTTCCGCCTTCGAGCTTTGTGCGAGCTTGATTATTTTTATCAAATCGCCAACTAGCAATTAGATTAGTTCCCGGATAATCAGTTCCCTCATAGCTTTTCCAAGTTATAAGTGAATCTGTCCAAGTAAATGAATGAGTGGAAGGGTATCTTATTTTATTTATATTAATTTGTGGATGATTTGTTCTTTCAATATAAGGAGCTGGGATGTTAAACCAAACTGGTTGAACACTTTGAGTTAAAGTTAAGCTATCACTACTTTTACCCCATTTGGAAAATTCTATATCAACTTCGCTATTTGCTTGTTCTAAAAAAGATGTATTATCCCATGTAAAAAAACCATACACAATATTTTTTTCAATATCAGCAACATTACTAATCAATTTAAATACATAAGTACCATATCCAAAAAAATCTTTTGAAATTACTTCAGCACAATTCCACTTCCCATTTTCATTGGTGATTTTAAGATGTAAATTACCCGAATTATCTAAAAAAACATTTTTAGAAGAATTAGAAAAATAATTTGGGCCTGGTCCTAGTTTATTATTTAAACCAGATTTAATATACCATTTAATTCCTGAAAAAAAAATGGTAGAATCGTAGGTTTTGTCCTCAATTATAGGCTTTAATGGCGGATTTGATTGTTTACATGAGAATAAAACAAGAGCTAAAGAGAAAGTGATTAAATATTTTATATTTATTGTAGACATATTTTATTTTTTTAGAATAAATTTATTTGTAAGATTCGAAATATAAATTTCAAAATCTCCTTCTTCATAAATTGAACTATTATTTTTATCAACAAAAGTTAAATCATCCTTAGTTATTTTAAAAACTACAGTAATTTCATTTTCTTTTTCAATAAATTGTTTATTAAAGGCAATTAATTTTTTAACAGAAGGTGTAATGCTCGCATAAGTATCGCTAATATAAAGCTGAATAACCTCTTTACCGGATAAATTACTTGTATTTTTTACTTTTACCTTAACAATCAAAGTATCTACTGGAGAAATGGTTTGACTGCTTAAAGATAAATCTGAATAAATAAAATTAGAAAAACTTAGACCATATCCAAATGGATATTGAGGATTATACCCATTTTCTGTAAAATTTTTATCTAATTTTTCGGAAAATTTATGATCATAAGGGATCAAAGAACCTGTATATCGGGGATAAGTAAAAGGTAATTTACCAGATGGGTTAACATCACCAAATAATATATCAGAAATTGCATTACCTCCTTCGTCTCCAGGAAGATAAGACATTAATATTGATTGAGCTAAGTTTTCAATTTCATTAATAATTCTTGGTCTATTTTCTACAAGAACTAAAATAATTGGTTTGCCTGTTTTAGCAAGCGCTTTAACTAAATTTAGTTGTGCAATAGGCAAAGTTAAATCGTCTATATCACCAGGTTTTTCTGTACAAGGCAGTTCACCTAAGCACACAACAATAACATCTTTATTTTTTGCTGCAGCAACAGCTTGTTGTATATTTATTTCAGCATCAAGAGTTACTCCCTCAAAATAAGTTACTTTGGATTGCCCAATTTTATTGATAATAGATTTTAGAATAGTAGCCTTATTTTTGGTGTTAAAATTAGTATCAATCCCTTGCCAAGTATGAGTCCAACCGCCATTTAAAATATTAAGAGAATTAGCTGAAGGCCCACAAACTAAAACGCTTTTATTTTTAGATAGGGGAAGAATATTATTAGTATTTTTTAATAATGTAATTGATTCGGAAGCTGCCTCGTAACTAATTTTCTGAAATTTTTCGGAACCAAAATCAGGATAATCTTTAATTAAAGCAGTTGAATTTTCAAATAAACCGAGTTCAAATTTTAAAGTTAAAATTCTTTTTACAGATTCGTTTATTCTTGATTCAGGAATTTGCTTTTCTTTAACCAATTGAATAAGTAAATCAGAAAATTCGTAATCATTAGGAACCATACTTAAATCGATGCCAGCTAAAACTGATATCTTTACAGCTTCTTTGAGAGAGGAAGCTACTTTATGTATTTTATACAATTTGATAATATCTTCCCAATCTGTAACAATAACACCTTTAAATTTTAATTCATCTCTTAACAACTTAGTTAAAATATCGTAGTTTGCATGAACAGGAATGCCATTGATTTCGCCGGAGTTAATCATAACTGTTTTTGCGCCTTCATCAATTGCAGTTTTAAAAGTTGGTAAAAAATACTGGCGTAATTCTCTTTCAGGAATCCAAGCAGGAGTTCTATCTTTTCCACTTAAAGAAAAACTGTATCCCAAAAAATGTTTCATACAAGCGGCTACTTTATTTTTTGATGAGACATCATTGCCCTGATATCCTTTAATGGCAGAAGCGGTCATTTTTTTTGCTAAATAAACATCCTCACCATAAGTTTCGAAAAATCGCGACCAAAGAGGTTGTCTTCCTAAATCTAAAACGGGTGAAAAATTCCATGGAATGCCAGAAGCTCTTACTTCATATGCTGTTATTGAAGTTATTTTTTCAATTAATTCAGGATTCCAAGTTGCTGCCTGTGCTAATTGTTGAGGAAATAAGGTTGATCCAATAGTATAATTTGCACCATGAATAGCATCTATCCCATATAGAATTGGTATTCCAAGTCGAGTCTTAGTTTTAGAAATTTCTTGAATTTGATTTATTATTTCGTGCCAATGTTCTCTTGAATAGGTATGGCCTCCACAATTTAAAATTGAACCGACTTTATAATCGACAATGGCTTTAATTAATTTTTTTTTATTTAATTGATGGGGTTCCTCTAACTTATATATCTCTCCATTAGAGATTAGATCTAAATTAAGTTGAGTCATTTGACCGACTTTTTCTTCTAAAGTCATTTTTGACAAAAGTTCGTTTACTTTAATTTCAATATTATTATTTTGAGAATTTTTTTCAGATTGTTTAACACAGGAAACAACAACAGTACTTATTAATATAAAAAATAAAATTATTTTATTTAATTTCATAATTATACTAATTTACATACATTAAGCCCCAGATTGAAGGATTTAAATTAAAACCTTCTTGATGCGGACTAGCCCACCTCATTTGTTTAATTCTTTTTCCAGATTGGTCGGCATCATCAATTGCAATTTCAAATCCATATTTTTTTCCATTTTCAAGTCGAAAATCACCAAAAGAGATTAAAGGTATTTTAACTTCTATACTATAACCATCATTTGTCTTTAAAGTTTTAATTTCTGCATTATTTATTCTTGATTTCTTTTTCCAATTCCAAACATAAGCATCCTGAGCGCATTTAATCCCAATTTGAAAGTCGCTTAATAAATATCGAGTTCTACTTAAGTCAGCTTCAGAATTTGTTCCAATTGAAAGTTCAATAGCATCTCCATTCCACATTTCAGAATCATTAAATTTATTTATCAATGGATTTGTATCAACTATATTAGCGGCAATAAAAATATTATTTTGATCATACTTAATAAAGATTTTATTTAAATCATTAATTAAAATCGGGGATATACCCCATTCTTCAGAATTTAATTGCCCATCAATAATTATTTCTTTAGTAACCATTGACGCTGTAAATTTTGGTTTTAGTATACCTTCAAAAGGAACAACAGTTATCTCATCAAATATTAAATCTCCATCTGCTTCAAATTGAATTATAAATTGTTTAATTTTTGAAATATCTAAATCTGTCTGAACAATAGGAAAAACACTAAAAGGGATTGTTACTTTTGTCCAGTTAGATGTTATTTTACCTCCTTCAATAAAAGATGGTGAAAATCCAGTATAGGCCTGTACGCCAGAATAATCTTCTAAAGCTAAAGCGAGGGGTAAAGATTTTAAAGTATCACCTTTAGTTTTAACATATAATTGAATAGCTGCCTTACCGGTAATTGAAGTTATGTCTTTACCTTGCCAATCATTCCAACCAAAACCCATCCCTATCCAATTACAACCTCCCGAAATTTTATCCCACTTAATATGGAGTGCTGTTTTTCCTTTAAATGCATTTTCTTTTTCAATATTTACATTTATGCAATTTTTATTAGTTGTAAACCAAATTTCGTTTGATATAGTTTCGTTAAATATATTTAATGCATAAAACCCTTCAATATTTGGCTCGTCTATTGAATCATTTATTTCGTACAAATCGGTTTGTTTGAATACATCTTTTTTATTAGTCTGAATAATTACTTCTTTTAAATTAATAATTTCATTTTGAGAAAATATATTTAACCCAAAAATTAAAAAAGTAAAAAAAAACAAAAATATTTTTAAAAACTTTATCACGGTTCTAAAGATTTTGAATCTGTAAAAATTATATAATCAATTTTAGTTTTAGCAAAACCCGAACTTGGATCGGCAAGATGTAAAACAGATAATCTTACTAAATTATTTGGATTACGTTGTTTATTTCCTTTAGGAATAGCTGGTTCTCCATTTACTAGTGAGCCTAAATCAGAATATTTTATTGAGATTAATTTCCAACCAGACCAGTCGATTTTTAATTGATAGTCGTATTGATCTTCCGAAGAACTTTCGAATGTACCATTAGTATTATCATCTTCTTTAAATTGAAAAAGTAAAAGTGTATTATCCAAACCAGGCTCCCCCCAAACCATAGCATTAAAATAAATATTATTAGGATTTGTGTTGAGAGGAAATCGATCAACTCCATTTGCATTTGCATTAAAGTCGATGAGGCTTACAAGCCAGTCCCAATTAACGGTACCAGCCATGTTATAAAAATTGTCTCCCTGAGGTATGGGTTTAACATTTCTAATTTGACAATCCATTGAGGCGCCAGACTGAACAAATTTTGTCCATAAATTATTGTATCCAGATTCAAAATCTGCAATAAGATAACCCGAATTAATTTTGGGTTTAATTACTTTAACTGAACTATTAAGAGTATCTTTTTCAGCTGGAAAAGTTAATGAAACTAAACAGTTTTCAGATTTAAACATTGGTAAAGTGCTTGTATTACCAGTCCAAAAAGAATTTGTGATTTCAATTAGTTTGGATTTGCCATTAATAATTTTTTCTGCACCAGATGAAAGGCCCTTAATAGAGATTTTCCAGTCAACAGCTTTAGTAAATTTAGCTTTAAAAAAAATTGGCTGATTAATTGAAAAATCAACACTATCAATATTACATGTTAATGAATCAATTATTTTAAATTCTCCATAAAGATCTGATAACTCAGGTCCCTCAAACTTTTTGTTTGGCTTACAAGCAAATACAAAAATGGCTAGTAATATTAAGTTGTATTTAATTATATTTTTCATATAAAAAGATTTTTAAATTAAAATTTCATGTTATAAATAATTATAAATTGATTCATCGAATAAGAAAATTGAGAATTTAATTTATTTGAGTTATCATAATTTTGATAGAGTGCGGCTAGATATATTTTATCAGAGAATCGATATCTTAAACCACCGCCTAACATTAATTCTTTAATATTTATATTATACTCATTAAAATCAATTACCTCTGAATATATATTTCTGCTTGGTAAAATTTCGTTTCCTTTTGCATGATTATAAATAAATCCAGCTAAAATATCGATATTTTTATATAATTCAAATTCAATCCCACTATTTACAATGGCTGAATTTAAATTAATTTCCTCGTAATTGGTTTCGCTATTTCTGATTGATGATTGAAATGAAAAGCCTGCTGTAATTTTGAGATTATTCTCAATAGAAATTAATTTTTTTAAATTAAGTTCAGCATTGGTTTTTATAATTTTAAATGATTTTAGTTTTGTAGTTCCTTGTCCTATTAATTCTTTTAAAATGTAAGTTTCTATTTCTAAATTCAATATTTTTTTTGGGTCATTAAAATTAATTTTTGAATTAACACCCTGTCTATTAAAAGTAGCAATTCCATAAGGCATAGCATTATTATATGCTGGATTGTAAGCCATTAACCCATCGCTATTTATTGATCTGTTATATAATTTTTCGTCACGAATTAAATCAAACAATCCAATTGAACGAAGTGATTGTTGATTTGTATATCTATCATAAAAAGAAGGCGTATTATTATAATTTAATCTTTTTGATTGAGCACCTGCACTTCTGAAATCAGGGCCTACATTTAAGTAGCTTAAACTAAACTTTAAATGAGATGCTTTAATAAAATTAGAAATTCCCATGTTTAAAAAAAAATCATTTAGTTTTGGTGCACTTGTAACATCTGAATATCCCGAATTTGAAAGGCCCGTTTCGCCGAATAATCTCGTTTCTACTAAATTATCTTTAGCAAATTTGACTTCATAATTAATAGATGATACATTGTTATTAAAACCACTATTATTTTGAGATGTTCCTGATAAATCGAATAAACTAACATAATTAAAACCAACAAATACATTTTTACTTTGTTGAATCCCTATATTAACTCCTGTAAAAAATCTATCAGGAACGGTGTTAAAATCAGTAATATTGATTCTATTAATAAATCCATTAAACTTAATTTCTTTTAAAAATCTAGAAAATTCTAAAGAAAAATCAAGAGCTGCTCCTTGTTGTCTCCAGGTATTATTTTTATAAAAAGTTTCGTAATTGACAATGTCTTTTTGTATATTAAATACTTGTGGGTGCTGCACTAAATCGTCGAAATCATTATTATAAAAAGTAAAAGGTGTTAATTTATAATTTATGTCACCTAATTGATATCTAACAACATTTGAAATAATCCCCTTAACATATAATTGCCTTACATCAAAAGTTACGCCAGCTCCATAAAATCCACCCAACTGATTTTTAATTCTAATCATACCTAAAACTTCAGTGTTTTTATTAGGAAATATATTAACACCTAAATCAATGAGAGCATAGCCACCCATATTACTTTTAGAGGTAATTGTATCATCTTTAACCAAAATATCATCATTATTTAATATTGACCTAGCTGTACCAACAAATTGTATTTTTTTTTCATTTTGAGAATATAAATTAACAGAAACGTAATTTATGATTAATAAACAAAAAAATATTTTAATATTACAGCGATGATTCATTAGTTAATTATTTATTTAAAAAAATATCTTTAATTCGAGTGTCGATTCCGTTCCTATATATCTGTCTTTTATAAAACTTTTGTCCTGATAATTCATCCATCGTTGCCTAAAATACAAAGCAGCATTTTTACTGATAGATAAATCAAAACCTGTTGCAAAACTAAGTCCGGTTTGATTTCGTGGTCTATAAGAAATAAGATCAGTATTAGTATAATAATTAGCAATTATTCTTTCCCAACCAATAAAATTTGTAATAATTAAATTTGAATTTACTTTAAAATAAAATTCCATTTGGTGATAATAAGTTCTTATATAAGCATCCTCTGTAAATACAGTTATAGGAGAAACTTTTTTTTGAATGGAATTAAAAGATCCTAAATAGTTAAAATAAGTATCATGATTTAAAATCTTGCAAGAATACTTTGCATTAATTTCGATTGAATTAAAGTTTTTTAGATTCAATGAGGTGTCATTTAAATCTACAGTTTCATATACACCTCTATAAACTTTGGTTATGTTTCCATATGGCCCTAAACCAGCTGTTGGAAAGTCACCCCATCTCCAAAATCGAGAAAGTGCTAAATTATTTGTGGGGTGATTGTATGTTATTTGAGAAGAAATGTTTTTTAATTCTTGAGAAATTCCATACCCAATATTTAATTTTAATTTTTTAATTTGAAAATCAGAATTAATATTTAACCCCTGTCTATTATTTGTTAATTGACCTATTTGAACCATCGAACTAGCAAATGGAGCTATAACTGAATTACCTGCTGAATTATTTGCAGTTTGTTGAGTCTCTAAAACAGATGAATTCCAAAAAATTGAATTATTATTTATCACATTTGAATTTATTCTAAAATAATTTATTTCAATTGGAATAAATAAATATTTTTTGGGGATCAAAACTTTAAAATTTATGGCCTCACCAAATTTTCCAATATTTGAGGAATCTTTAAGCCCTTCAGAGTATAGTGGGTTTTCGTATTTTCCTATTCCGGATTCACCAGAAAAAATAATATCTTTAAAATTAAAATTATATTCCAACGTATAAATATTAAACCCTATTGTTTTTTTATTTAAACTATCCGTAAATGTTTTACTATTAAAAGTATTTAAACTAATAAAATCATCACCAAAAGATTTTTTTAACTTGCCACCCATTGAATTGTTTGGCGTGTTGGCCATTCCGCCGTTTAATATACTTTTACCGTACATAAAAACGCCCGAAAATTGATTTGGTAAATCATTAGCTTCTAAAATAAAACCTTGAAATGCTTGTTTACCCCATCGTGAATCTTGAGTAATTCCTCCATAATCATAAAAAGATTTATATCTATCTATCGGATTTTTTGATCCCGGATCCCAGGGATTTCTTTCAAAAACTGAGTATCTATTATAACCAATGTTAGTATAAAAGGTAAAAGGCGATAAGGAGTACCAATTTATTCCACCGGTCATAATTTTAAAATTTCCAATATCTGTCGAAAAGGCTCCATGCAAATTTATACCAAGATTTAACCCTTTGATATAATTACTTGAGGTAAATCCACTCATTCTATTCCATAAATAAAAATCAGTACCAAAACTTACATTCGACTTTGGACTACCAGAAATATTAAGCATTAACTCAGGAATTTGACTATCATCACCAATAAATACTTTTTTGGGAGTTTTTGAAAAAGAACTTGTATCTCCTGGCGAATTATAATAAGCCTTTTTCATATTTTGGTAATTACCAATAAATCGGTAGTATCCACTAATATCAATAGTTTTAAGCGTTGCTTCGGATTGTTTTGGAAAAATACCAAAAGAAATATTATTAATATTAGTTGCTGACTTTATAGTTATTCTTTTTACTAAAGAATCTTGACTAAAACCTGAATTTAAAAAAAAAGTAAATAATAAAACAAAATTTAAAATAGGATAATTATATTTTAATTTACAATTCATTTTAACAAATATACTTAATGTTTTTTTAACACTAACTATCTATTCAGAATCTTTTTTAAAAGAATCCATTGTTGCCGTTTTAAAATTAACAAGGTTAACTGGTGGATCATTTTCAGTTCTTGGTAAAACATAAAAAGGGATATTTGTATAAGCAACTTTTTTACCATTAGATATTGTTACAAATAATCTATAACCTCCTTCACTTACGGGGGCCTTAAATGATATTTGATTTAATTTTTTATTTTTAATTAAGCCATTCAATTCTTCAGGTTTATTTTCTATATCCCCTCCAGATTTTAAATCTGAACTTTCTGGTAAAATTGCCCAATTATAAATTAATTTATCATTATTTTTAGAACTTGCAAAAACTTTAGCTTCAAACCTATTTTGAGATTTGAGATAAATATTTTGATTCTTATTTAAGCCATTTACAAAAAAAGAATCAACTGAAGGGGAAAGGTTTTCTGGAAAAGTACCTTTCCAACAATATTCAATTGCATCAAGGGCTTCGGTTGGCATGCCTTCCTCTGAAAATAAACCATACCAAGTAGATGTATATTCTTGTTTATTTCCCCATAAAAAAGCATAAGAACCAACACACTTTTTATTATCAGCAAAAATACACTTCGAATATCTTTCTAAATAGCTTGAGGATTTCTCTTTACTTGTTTGTTCAATCGACGAACCCCATTCCGTTTTTGGAGATTCCCAATGTCCATTTGGTCCCCATTCTGTAATCATATAAGGCCCTTCCCATCCAAACTTTAAAATATTTTCTTTAACATTGCCAATATCACCATATGTATTAACTCCATAAATATCAATATGTGGCGCATTTGCCTTTATTAAAACAACCTCATTTGAATCTAATCCGGCTGTAACAGTAGAAGTTGGATGATTTGGATCAACTTCATGGATCATTTTAGCAATGTCATTTATTGCATTCCAAACCTTTGTATTAGTATATAATAAATCAACTTCATTTCCAACACCCCACAATAATAAAGCAGGATGATCTTTATATTTCAAAACAATATTTCTAAAATCATTTAATTGCTTTTCTATTTTTTGTTTATTGTTATAATCAAAACCGTGCCTTTCATGCTGAACCCATAAGCCTAACATTACTGTTAATCCTTTTGCTTGAGCATCATCTAAAATTTGCTGCGCATTTTCGGGTCCCCATGTTCTTAGAGAATTACCTCCGCACTCAACAATTTTATCTAAATATTTATCTCCACCTGCCCCTTTAATATAATAGGGTTTTCCATCTCTTACTAAATTCCAATTTTTTCCATCAAAAATAACCTCAACTTTTATAGCTTTTTGAGAGAACAAGATAAAATTTAAAAAAATTAGACAACAAAAAATAAGTTTTTTTAAAATCATACTATTTTTTTTTAATTTATTTTTAAAGTTCAAATGAAAATCCTTGTTGAATCAAAGATTTGTATTTCTTTTTATCAAATCTATATAAACGTGCTGGCCGATGAGCTACTGAAATTTGAAAATAACCTGTGTCAATCAATAAACTCATGGCTAATAATTTTTTTCTAAAATTTCTTTTGTCGAGATTTATTTCTAGTACAGATTCATAAAGATTTTGAATATCAGATAAAGTAAACTCTTTAGGAAGCAATTCAAACCCAATTGGTTGATGCCTAACTCTTTCTTTTAATTTATTTTTTGCATAATTTAAAATTTCAGTATGATCAAAAGGTAAATTGGGCGTATTAACTATTGAGTGCCATTTAGCTTCCTTTGCCCAAGAAGATGGATTTAATTTATAATCAATAATTTTAACTAAAGAAAAATATGCAACAGTTATAACTCTTCCCAAAGGATGACGATCAACTTTACCAAAAGTATGTATCTGATCCATAAATACATTTGATAAACCAGTTAAATCAAATAATATTCTTCTAGCAGAATCATCTAAATCTTCATCTAATTTTACTAAATCACCAGGTAATGCCCAAGTTCCAATGTATGGTTTAGCCCCTCTATAGATTAACAATACCTTTAAATCTCCTTGATCATAACCAAAAATTACTGAATCAACTGAAAATGCTGATTTAAAAAATTGTTTATGTATATCCATTTTCAAATTTAATAATTAAATTAATATTTAAATGGATTCGTGTAATAAATACAATAAATAATTATATTTGCCAAAATACAACAAAATTAAATTATGATTATTATTGCTGACAGTGGATCAACAAAAGCAGATTGGAGAATAATTAAAAATAAACAGATTGTTGCCACCATAAAGACTATAGGCTTTAATCCTTTTTTTCACACCGAAGAGTTTATAATAAATGAACTGAGAAAAAATTTTAACAATCAAATTCAAACGGAACAAGTAGAAAAAATATTTTTTTATGGAGCCGGCTGTTCAAGTGTTGAAAGAAATCAAATTATTTTAAATGCACTTTCTGCTTTTTTTACAAACTCGACAAACAAAGTCTATCATGATATTTTAGCATCAGCAAGAGCAACTTGTGGAAACAAACCTGGCATTGCATGTATTTTAGGTACTGGATCAAATTCATGCGAATACGATGGGTTGAATATTATAGATAATCTTCCATCACTCGGATTTATGCTTGGCGACGAAGGAAGTGGTAGTAATTTTGGTAAAATTTTAATTAAAAAATTATTTTACAGAGAACTTTCTAAAGATTTAGAAAATAAATTTAATTTGAAATATGGTTATTCAAAAGAAGATATCTTAAATTCTTTATACAATAAACCGCACGTAAACGTTTTTTTGTCAAAATTATCTGAATTCTATTCCGAAAATCAAGAAAATTTAATAATTAAAGGCATGGTCAAATCATCTTTTACTGATTTTTTCTCGAGCCACATTCTTAAATATAAGAATCATAAACAGTATCCTATCCATTTTGTTGGATCAATTAGTTTTGTTTTTAAAGATATTTTAGAGGAAGTTGCTAATGATTATGGCCTGAAATTGGGCCTTATTATCAAGAATCCTGTCGAATTATTAGTTAAATTTCATGTTGAAAGATACTCAGAAAATTTAATTTAGTTAATTTATATAAGCGTATTAAAATTCTATTTTAAACAGAGGCGATAATTATTTTAATTAGTAAGTGTATTTTTTACACAAAGATTGTATATTTGTTAAATAAAATCAATATAATCTATGGATCAAAGTTCACAAAAAACAAAAATAATAAAACCGTTTAATGCCGTTATTTTTGGAGGTGATGGTGATTTAGCCGTACGTAAGATTTATCCTGCTTTATTTCATCGTTTTGTTGATAATCAAATAAACTGCGATTTTAATATTTATTCAATAACTCGCTCTATTAAAAAACATGATAACTTTTATACTAACCTAAAAACTTTTATTGAAAAAACAATTGATTACGATTTGGATAGAAATAAAATCGATTCTTTTTTTAAAACCATCAAATTAATTAATATTCCCAATCATACCGAAAAAGATTATGATGTTTTAAAAAATGAGTTAAATAAATCGTCAAGTTTTCAAAATATCTTTTATTTATCAACTCCTGCAGATGCTTTTGGTGATATAAGCGATATGCTTAAAAAATGCAATTTAATAGATGTAAGGAGTAAAGTAGTATTAGAAAAACCTTTAGGTTTTAGTTTGGCTTCGTCTAAAGAAATACATTCAAAAATTAGTAAATCTTTTAACGAAAATCAAATATATCGTATTGATCATTATTTAGGAAAAGAAACCGTTCAAAACTTAATGGTCCTTCGTTTTGCAAATCATTTGTTCGAACACTCTTGGTCTTCAGAAGATATTGAGTCAGTTCAAATTACTGTTGCAGAAAACATCGGAGTTGGAACGAGAGGAGAATATTATGACCATAGTGGTGCTTTATTAGATATGGTGCAAAATCATTTACTACAATTACTCTGTCTTATTGCAATGGAGCCGCCTGCAAAATTAGAAGCAGATTTTGTTCGTAACGAAAAACTAAAAGTACTTAATTCATTACGATTTTTTAATGAAGATTCTGCTTTAAAACAAACGGTTAAAGGTCAATATACCAGAGGAAAAGTATTTGAAAATCAAGTGCCTTCATATTTAGAAGATATTAATAAATACGAATCCGGTACAGAAACTTTTGTTGCCATAAAAGCTTTTATCGATAATTGGAGATGGAAAAACACTCCATTTTATTTAAGAACTGGTAAAAGAATGAAAAAAAGATATTCTGAAATTATTATTAACTTTAAATCTGTAAAACATAATCTCTTTCCTTCACAAGGAGAAATTCCAGGAAATAAACTTATTATGCGACTGCAACCAGAAGAAAGAATTGAGCTTGTTCAAATGACAAAACTTCCTGGGCCAGGTGGTTACCGCTATAAACCAATTTCATTAAAATTAGATTATATGGATTCATTCCTTGAAAGATTTCCAGAGGCCTACGAACGTTTAATTATTGATATATTAAGAGGCGAACAAACACTTTTTATGCGTCAAGATGAATTAGAAGCAGCATGGCGTTGGATTGAATCAATTACTCAAAGCTGGAAAAAAAATAAAATGAAAAATATTCTTTATGAAGCCGGTTCTTGGGGCCCAGGAGATAGCATCATGGAAAAAAATCATGCATGGATAAAATTAAAAGAAGATGGAGATAAAGACATTTGAAAATAAAAAAAATCTTGAAAGTTCTTTATTATTAAAAATTTCTATTTGTATTTCAGATGCAATAAAAAAATATGGCGATGCGCGATTTTTACTTTCTGGAGGAAGTACTCCTATGAATTTGTATTCTCTTCTTTCGGAAGAAACTATTGAATGGGAAAAAGTTAAAATTGGATTAGTTGACGAACGTTTTGTTCCAAAAGAAAATTTATTTAATAACGAAACTCAAATTAAAAATAATCTTTTAAAAAATTCAGCAAAATTTGCAACAATTTTTGGAATGGTTTACAATTATGAAAATGAAATATTAAATTTAAAAATGGTTAACCAACAATACAAAACTTTTTTTGAAAGAATAGATTTTACAATTCTTGGAATGGGAGAAGATGGCCATACGGCTTCTCTGTTTCCTGGAGATAAAGAATCGGAAGATTTAATGAATACATCTAACATAGGAATATTTTCAACAAAATCGCCAAGTTTCCCTTATAATAGAATTACATGTAGTAAAGAATTAATAGCTAAAAGCAATTATATAGCTTTGTTTATTAATGGAGAAACCAAATTTAATGTTCTGAAAAATTCAATAGAAACTCAAGTGCCGATTTCGTATTTTGTAAAGAATTCAAAAAACATGGAAATTTATTATTCAAAATGATGTTAAATAAAAAGATAGAAGATATTACAAATAGAATTATTTTAAGAAGTGAACTAAAACGCAAATTATATTTGAGTCAAATGTTGTCACAATTTAATAAAGAATTTTCTCGTGCACATTTAAATTGCGGTAATCTTGCTCATGCTGCTGCAGGCTCAGAATCAAAAGATAAAGCAGCTTTAGAAAAAAATATTGTTCCTAATTTAGCAATAATTACAGCCTATAACGACATGCTATCGGCTCATAAAACTTTCGAACACTATCCAGAAAATATAAGAAAATTTGCAAGTCAATACAATGCTGTAGCCCAAGTTGCTGGAGCTGTTCCGGCTATGTGCGATGGCGTAACTCAAGGTCAAGCCGGAATGGAATTATCTTTATTTAGTAGAGATGTTATTAGCCTTTCAACTGCAATAGGTTTATCACACAATATGTTTGACGGGGTTTTATGTTTAGGAATTTGTGATAAAATTGTTCCCGGATTATTAATTGGCGCATTAAAATTTGGTCATTTACCAACTGCTTTTGTTCCTGGCGGGCCAATGCAATCAGGTATTAGTAATGAGGAAAAATCAAAAATCAGACAAGATTTTGCAGAAGGGAAAATAGATAGAGCCGCATTATTAAAAGGAGAATCAGACTCTTATCATTCGCCAGGAACTTGTACATTTTATGGAACAGCCAATAGTAATCAAATGCTAATGGAAGTTATGGGTCTTCAGTTGCCAGGTTCTAGCTTTGTAAATCCAAACACGAGGTTAAGAGAATTATTAAATGAAGAAGTCGTAAAAATTATTGCTCAAACAGCAATTAAAAAATCGTTTGATGCAACTTTATGCAATTTAATTAATGAAAAAACCATTGTTAATGGAATTATTGGATTACTTGCCACAGGAGGCTCAACGAATCACACGATTCACTTAATTGCTATTGCAAAAGCTGCTGGAATACTAATCAATTGGGATGACTTTTCTGAATTATCGGAAATAATCCCTCTATTAACAAAAGTTTATCCAAATGGAGTAGCTGATGTTAATCATTTTCATGCTGCTGGTGGTATGGGTTTTGTAATAAATACTTTACTTGAAAATGGTTTATTGCATAAGGATGTAAATACAATTCTTGGGTTTGGATTAGATAGGTATACTAAAGAATCAAAAATCAAAGAAAATAAATTAGTTTGGGAGGAAGGACAAAAAAAATCATTAAATGAAACAATTATTAGAGGGGTTTCAGATCCCTTTCAGGCAATAAGTGGAATACGAATGATGAAGGGGAATATAGGAAGAGCAGTTATGAAGACATCGGCTGTTGAATCTAATCACATGATTATAGAAGCAGAAGCAATTGTATTTGACGAGCAAGAAGATTTAATTAAGGCCTTTAAAAATAATGAATTGAATAAAGATTTTATTGCAGTTTTCCCTTTTCAAGGTCCAAAACAAAATGGTATGCCTGAACTTCATCAACTTACTCCTACACTAACTATATTACAAAAAAGAGGTTTTAAAGTGGGCTTAATTACAGATGGAAGAATGTCTGGCGCTTCTGGAAAAGTTCCTGCAGCAATTCATGTTGTTCCAGAAGCTCGAGATGGCGGAATGATTTCTAAAATTCAGACTGGTGACGTTATTGTCTTGAATGCAAAAACGGGAGAATTAAATTGTTTAGACCATCAAATAATTAATAGATTAGCAAGAACAAAAGATAATTCTAATGTTTTTGGTTTAGGAAGAGAGTTGTTTTTTAATATGCGTGCACTAGTTTCTTCAAGTGAAGAAGGAGCAAGTTTTTTATAATTAAATTACTTAGCCATTTATGCAAAACCCTATTCAAAATAACATAGAATCTATTTTAAAACAACATTCAATAATTCCTGTAGTAACAATTAATGACTTAAAAGAAATTGATAGTACAATTAAATCTCTTTTATCTAAAAATATTAGATGTATTGAAGTAACACTCAGAACAGAAATTGCTTTTAAAGCTATTGAATTGATAAAGAAAAATTATTCAAAAGAAATTTGTTTAGGTGTTGGAACTATTATTAATGTTAAACAAATTAAAAAGGCAACTTTAATTGGCGTTGATTTTATGGTGAGCCCCGGAATAAGTTTAGAATTAAAAAATGAATTAATTAATTCTAATATTCCATTTATTCCTGGCATTGCTACACCTAGTGACATTATTTTAGGATTACAATTTGGTTGGTCTTTTTTTAAATTCTTTCCTGCTAATTTATTTGGAGGAATTCCTGCTTTAAAAACATATCAACTGGTTTTTCCTCATGTTATTTTTTGCCCAACAGGCGGGTTAACTGAGAATTCATATTCAGATTATTTAGCACTAAATAATGTTATAAGCGTTGGTGGTTCTTGGATGATAAAATAAAATCAATTTCTTTTATCTATTAAATTAAAAAAAATCATACTTATTGTATTTAATACAATAATAATATATATTTGTTATAATCAAATTTAAACTAAAACTTCATTTATGATAAAGTTAAAACTAACAATTGGTAAATTATTTAATACTTTAATTCTAACGCTTTTGATTAACTTCACAGCTAGTTCTCAAAATGGACCAATTAACTTTGAAACACCTGGTTTTGGGGCAAATTGGACATGGACTGTATTTGAAAATTTCCCTACCAATCCATCTCTTACAATAACAGCAAATCCCAGTCCAACAGGAATTAATTTATCCAGTACTGTTGCTAAATTTAATGCTTTAGTAACGGGTAACCCATGGGCAGGATGCGAAACAACTCATGGAGCTGGTATAGGAACATTTACCTTAACACCAGCTAATTGTGTGGTTAAAATGATGGTATATAAGCCAGTTATTAGTGATGTTGGTATAAAATTTGCTACACCAGGAAATGCCTCTACAGGAGAAATTAAAGTAGCGAATACATTAATCAATCAATGGGAGGAATTAACTTTTAATTTCACAGCAGTATTAAATGCACCATCATCTTCAGGAATAGATCAAATAATTATTTTTCCTGATTTTAAAATGAATCCGAGCAGAACTTCTAACAACATTTGTTATTTCGATAACATTACTTTTTCTTCCTCAACCTTATCAAATCCCACTCCATCAGTAGCTGCTCCAACTCCAACTGCTGCTCAGGCAAATGTAATTTCATTATTTAGCAACACCTATACTAATGTTGTGGTAAATACTTGGTTAACTAATTGGTCGGCTGGCAATACATCTACTCTTCAAATTGCTGGTAACGATACAAGATTATATTCAAATTTAAATTTTGTTGGCATTGAAACTACTGGAGCAAATATGATTAATGCGAATTGTATGACCCACTTTAATATTGATATTTATACTCCAAATATGACTCAATTTAGAGTTAAATTAGTTGATTGGGGTGCTAACGGAATTTATCAAGGAGCACCTAATGATGATACTGAAGCTGAACTAACTTACACGCCAACTTTAAATGGATGGAACACTTACAACATTCCGCTATCCAATTTTGCCAGTGGTGGTTTAGTAAATAAAGCCAATATTGCTCAGATAATTTTATCAGGCAATCCAGTAGGAAATGGAATACTATATGTTGATAATATATACTTCAGTAAATCAAATCTTCAATCTAATAATGTTTCTATTTGTAATGGTCAATCTTATACAATAAATCCTATTGGAATGACGTCATTTACAGTTCAGGGTGGTTCAGGCTCAGCTATTGTCAGTCCTACAATTAATACAACCTATACCGTTACAGGAACAAATTCTTTAACCGGTTGTTCTTCAAATGGTATAATTAGTTTAAGTGTTAATCCTAGCCCAACAATCTCTATTACAGGTAATCAAACAATTTGTGCTGGAGAATATGTGAACTTAAATGCAAGTGGAGCTAATACATATACCTGGAATAATTCATGGGTAGCTAACAACATTTCAGTAACACCATCAACTTCTACAGTCTTTTATGTATTGGGGGCAAATTCTAATGGATGTGTTGGAACTGCTAGTGCACAAATTATAGTAACAGAATGTACTAGTATTAATTCGATTATTTCTCAAAACGAAATTCAAATTTATCCAAATCCTAATGAAGGCGTATTTACAATTAATTTAAAAAACTGCGATAATTGTTTTATAAAAATTACTAATGTATTAGGACAAATAATTAAAACTCAAAAAGCAGAAATGATCAATGAATTCAATATAAAAACTTTCGAAAAGGGGATTTATTTTATCACAATACTTAATGATAATCAACCTATTTATAGAGGAAGCATTATAAAAGAATAATAATTTAAAATTATAATCAAATAATAAAAAAATCCTCTAAAAATAGAGGATTTTTTATTTTACTTATTGTAAATAATACAATTATTATGTAATTTCGAGAATATTAATTTTTTAAAATAGACTAAACATGAAAACAATTACATCACTAAAATTACGAACATTATCGATTTTTTTAATCTCATTTACAATTAATTTAAATACTCAAGCACAAGCTCCTTCAGTTGCCGCTCCATCGCCAACTGCAGCAGCAGCAGATGTTATTTCAATGTATTGCGACACTTACACTAATGTTGCAGTAAATACCTGGCTAACTTCATGGTCAGCCGGAAATACCTCAACACTTCAAATTGCAGGTAACGAAACTAGAGTTTATACAAATTTAGATTTCGTTGGCATAGAAACTACTGGAGCAAATATGATTAACATTTCAAGCATGACTAAATTTCATGTAAATGCCTATACTCCTAATATGACAAAATTCAGAATAAAGTTAGTTGATTGGGGTGCAAATGGCGTGTATCAAGGAACTCCTAATGATGATAAAGAGCATGAATTAGAATTCACTCCAATTCAAAATGGGTGGAATAGCTATGATATTAATTTAACTTCTTTTACTGGTTTAACTACAAAAAATCATATAGCTCAATTAATTTTTTCAGGAAATCCTACAGGAACAGGAACTTTATATATTGATAATGTTTATTATAGTAAGCCTGCATTAGCAAACGGAATTTCTGATCTAAGTTTTGAAAACACGTTAAATATTTTTCCAAACCCAAGCAATGGAAACATAACTGTAAAATTTGAAAATTCTAAATCAAAAAATATTTCAATAAAAGTTATTAATTTATTAGGTAAAGTTGTTTATACAACTAATACTTATTTAAATGAAAGTACAAATTTAGAATTATCAAACTTAGCCAATGGATTTTATCACATTCAAATAAATTGTGATGGTAAAATGGCAACTAAAAAAATAATTATAAAACAATAATTTTATAATTATTTTTTACGCTTTATTTTTCTAATAGGTTAATTTTGTGAAAATTAAAAATTAACCTATCTTTCAAAAAAAATTATGTGGAAAACATTTTTTCCAATATTACAATGGTTACCAAATTATAAATTAAGTTATTTAAAATTAGATTTTATATCTGGCCTTAATTTATTGGCATGTGTTATTGAGTTTGTTAAATTTATGCATATTGAAATAAGATATTGTTTGTAAAAAGTGATAACCAAATCAAAAAAAGGAAAAATATAAATTTATAAGTTAGTTTTAAATTTTATTAATTTTATAATCTAAAAAATCATGAAATTCTATTTTACAACATACTTAATTTTTTTTTCAATATTTTTATTTTCTCAAAATGATTCACTTAAAAAATTAACTTTTAGTGGGTATGGAGAATTATACTACAGCTACGATTTTTCAAATCCGCAAAATCATGAAAAGCCGAATTTTTTATACAATCACAAAAGACATAATGAATTAAATTTTAATTTAATTGTAATTAAATCTAACTATTCAGAAAATAATTTTAGGGCTAATTTAGATTTAATGTTAGGAAATTATGCTCAATATAATTTAAGTGCAGAAACAAATTGGGCTCAATTTATCTATAATGCAAATATTGGAATCAAACTTTCAAAAAAAAATAATTTATGGCTAGATGCTGGCATACTTCCTTCTCATATTGGAGCAGAAAGTGCGATTAGTGATGATTGCTGGACATTAAGCAGAAGTCTTTCAGCCGAAAACTCTCCTTATTATGAAACTGGTATAAAATTAAATTATACATCTAAAAACGAAAAATTAAATCTTGCTTTTTTAGTTTTGAATGGTTGGCAAAGAATTAAAAAACCAGACTCCATCCAAAATCCGTCAATTGGATTACAAATAAATTATAAACCATCAGAAAAATTAACGTTTAATTACAGCAATTTTTTAGGAACAGATAAACCTGATAGCATTAATGCTTTTAGAGTATTTCATAATTTTTTTATACAATACGAACCCACAAAAAAAATTGGATTAATTGCTAATTTTGATATCGGTAACGACAAATCCGATTTAAAAAACTATAATAATTGGTATACTCCTGGATTAATAATCAAATATAACTTAAATGATAACACAAAAATAGCCTGCAGGGGAGAATACTATTATGATAAATATCAAATAATCATTCCTACAAATACTCTAAATGGCTTTCAAGTATTTGGTTTTTCATCAAACGTAGATTTTAGTATAAATAAAAAAGTAAAATTTAGAGTCGAAGCTAAAATGTATCAATCAAAAGATAATATTTTTCAAGAAAACACTCAAAACAAAAATTATTCAATCACCACAAATCTCACATTTAAGATTTAACATGGAGGAGTTTTTGTTTTAATTAATTTTTTTTACTTAAAACTATCCTTAAATTTTTTATTCTCAATAAATTTTGTTTTGATATTTATTAAAAATAAATTAAATTTATATTGAACTACTATTAATTTATTTGCTGTAAAATTTATATTAATTTTTATAGTTCATAAAAAAAACATGAAATCATTTCCTTATCAAATTTCTAATTTAGAAGAATATCATCAAGCTTATCAGAAAAGCATCAAACAACCAGCTCAATTTTGGGAAGAAATAGCACAAAATTTTACTTGGAAAAAAAAGTGGGATTCAGTATCAGAATGGAATTTTAAAGATCCAAAAATAGAGTGGTTCAAGGGGGCTCAATTGAATATTACCGAAAATTGTTTAGACCGTCATTTAAATAAATTTGGTGATCATGCTGCCATCATATGGGAACCTAATAATCCTGATGAACCATCTCGAGAATTGACTTATAATGATTTGTATAAACAAGTTTGTCAATTTTCTCATGTTTTAAAAAACAATGGCGTAAAAAAAGGCGATACCGTTTGTATTTATATGGGAATGATTCCTGAGTTAGCAATCGCTGTTTTATCTTGCGCAAGAATCGGCGCCATTCATTCAGTTGTATTTGGTGGATTCTCGGCTCAAAGTATTTCTGATAGATTACACGATGCTAAATCTGAATTCGTTATCACTTGCGATGGTGCTTTTCGTGGCCAAAAAAATATTCCTTTAAAAAGTGTAATAGACGAAGCGTTAATTTCTTGTCCATTCGTTAAACGCGTTATCGTATATTCTAGAACTCAAATTCCATTAAATATGATTGAAGGAAGAGATACTTGGTGGGAAGAAGAAATAAAAAATATTGAAACGGAAAATTGTAATATTTTTGAAGCAGAAGTAATGGAGGCCGAAGATCCCTTATTTATTTTATACACCTCCGGCTCAACAGGAAAACCAAAAGGAGTAGTTCATTCTACTGCTGGTTATATGATATACACCAATTATACATTTATAAATACATTTCAATATCAAACAAACGACATCTTTTTTTGTACCGCTGATATTGGTTGGATTACAGGACATAGTTATTTGTTATATGGTCCGCTTAGTGCTGGAGCTACAACAGTTTTATTTGAAGGAATACCAACTTGGCCAAATGCAAGTAGATTATGGAATATAATTGATAAATATAAAATAAATACATTATATACCGCCCCTACAGCTATCAGAAGTTTAATGAGTTATGGTTTAGAACCTTTAAAAGGAAAAGATTTATCTTCTTTAAAAGTATTAGGAACAGTTGGAGAGCCAATAAACGAAGAAGCTTGGCATTGGTATAACACCAACATAGGAAAAAATAAATGTCCTATTATAGATACCTGGTGGCAAACAGAAACTGGTGGCATTTTAATTTCAAATTTAGCTGGTATTACTCCTGCAATTCCATCATTTGCAACTTTACCTATGCCAGGAATCATTCCTTGCTTAATAGATGAAAACGGAAAAGAAATTGAAGAAAATAATGTAAGCGGAAATCTTTGCATCAAAAAAGCGTGGCCTTCAATCATTCGAACAACTTTTGGAGATCACGAACGTTGTCGTAAAACTTATTTTTCTACATACGAAAATAAATACTATACCGGCGATGGTGCTTTTAGAGATGCGAATGGAAATTATCGAATTACAGGTCGAGTTGATGATGTATTAAATGTTAGTGGTCATCGTATTGGTACAGCCGAAATAGAAAATGCTATTAATCAACACAAAGGAGTTATAGAAAGTGCTGTAGTTGGATATCCGCATGATATAAAAGGACAAGGTATTTATGCCTATATTATTTATAATAAAAATATTGATGAGGTAATTGCATTAAATAATAAGATCACACAAACAGTATCAAATATTATTGGCCCCTTTGCCAAACTCGACAAAATTCAGTTTGTTAATGGGCTGCCTAAAACTAGAAGTGGAAAAATCATGCGACGAATTTTAAGAAAAATTGCTGAAAATGATTTAAATAATTTAGGTGACACAACTACACTTTTAGATCCTAATGTAGTAAATGAAATAAAAAATGGAAGAATATAAATAAATGAAATTTAAAAATTTATAAAAAAATTTCTATTGCTTTAGGAAAATACTCAAATTCGAGTTCTTGAATTTTTTCAGTTAGAGTTTCGACCGTTTCGTCTAATTCTATTTCACATTTAGCTTGTAAAATAATTTCTCCTTTATCAAATTCTTCATTCACAAAATGAATAGTTATCCCACTTTGTTTTTCGTTATTACTAATTACAGCTTGATGAACATACTTACCAAACATTCCTTTTCCACCATAT
>SXGQ01601411.1_pt1 | contig 75659 bp, 117 predicted proteins | sample 3178371 | NCBI WGS metagenome assembly SXGQ01 (sample SAMN11356859, study PRJNA531348) | freshwater metagenome | isolation source: freshwater sample F1-20 | place: China: Fuxian Lake, Yuxi | collected 2017-12-25 | reverse complement strand
GCTCACCGATCTCCTTCGTAAGCAGGTCCGTCAGCAGCGCCACGTCGGCGTCGATCTTCTCGGCTTCCATTCCCTTCGGGTGTGCGAACAGAGCGCGCATCACTTCTCCTCCTTCTGTGCAGCGCCGTACCGGCGCATCGTTTCGGCGTTCAGTCGGTCGATCTCGGCCACCAGCGCCGTGTAGTGCTGGTTCTCCGCGAACCAGCCGCGCAGCACCTCTCTGTCGTGGTACGGCATACGGGCGAGCTTCTCCCGCGTTTCCTTGTCCAGTACGTCAGGCATCAGACCTCCGACCAGCGCAGACCGATTTTCGGCTTCGCTGCAAATGAGACATCGGGCAACCCCGGCACCGAGCGGTTCATCGACTCCTTGATCATCTTCGCCACGCGGTTCGCCTCGCACTTGCATCCGACAGGACACCAGCCGAACTCGCGCTCCTTCTCCTTCACGTTCCCGTCCGCGTCGGTCGGGCGGTACTCGTCGTGATCCTTCGGCACCTCAAAGACGAGGGCGTCGTGACATTGGTTGATCAGGCCGGTCCCCTCGCCCCATTTCTCAAACGGGATCGCGTCGACCAGTTCAAACGTGCTTTCGTGGATGATGTGCGCGCCGCCCGACTGAACGCCGAAGTTGATGATCTCGTTGAACTTCTCGCCATCGAGAAAGTCGCGGCGGCGTCCCCACACGGGGTCGGTCATGTAGCCAAGCGTGCGGTAGGTGTCGAGGCAGTCGTCCCACCACTTCTGAAGCTGCGGAATGTTCTTGAGCCAGCGTCGACGCAGCGCGCTCACCTGTGCCAGCGTCAGGTCGGGGTACATGAGGACGCCCGCAGGCGTTTCTGCGCTCGTCACCAGCCCATGCACCGTTTCGTCGCCGGAGCCGTAGAACGAGGCGTAGGCGATGCCCTTGCTGATGCCGCGCAGCTTCGACCATTGGTCCGACTTGGGGACGAGATCGTCGAACGCCTTGCCGAACATCATCGACGCGGTGTCGGCGTGCGGGTCGCCGCCCTTCGCGAGCGTGTCCAAGTAACGCGGAATCTGCGCGATCGACGCGATGATGCGAAGCTCCAACTGGTCCGCGTCCGCGCCGACGAGGACGCGCCCTTCCGGCGCGAGGACGAGCGCGCGCAAACCTTTCGGGAAGTTCTGCGCGTTCGGATTTGACGACGATAGGCGTCCTGACGTGGTGCCGTGCGCGTTGTAGTCGGGGTGCATCCGACCGTCCGCGAGGATCAGACCGCGCTCGGCCTGCTCCTCCTCGTCCTCGTCCTTGAACTTGAGGCCGTCGAGCGGAGCGTTGTAGGGGATCAGGCGGCGAACATAGGTGCCGTACTCCTTCGCGTACTTTCGGTATCGACGCAGGTTGTCAATGAACGACGTGACCTGCTCGCGGTCGCGATTCTCGGTGCGTGCGAGACGCAGCGCCTCGTCGGACGTGGACGGCTCCTGTGCCTTCGTCAGCGCGGTCGGCGTCAACTGCCACTCGTCGAACAGGAGGGCGCGGACCTGATCGGGGCTGTTCGGGTTCAGCAGCGGCTTCCCTGCGGCCTCGCGCGTCTTCCCAAGGTATTCGTGGATCAGGACGCCCAACTCTGCGGCCTTCACCTCGCGCAGCGCACGGTCGACGTTCATCCCCGTGCGGTGCATCCCGGCGCAGACAGACTGGATGCGATGGTCGTAGGCGACGATTGAACCCTGCTTGCGGAACTGGACCGCCTCGACCAGCTTCGGCATCACACGCGCCGTCACCACGCAGTCGATCGCGCAGTAGTGGCTCAACTCCTGATCCGTCTGTGCGTTCGTCGCGGTGTGCGCGGCCTTCCACGTCGTTACGTCGGTGTAGACCGATCCGACGTAGCCCAGCCGGTGCGGAAGTTCGGACTCGACGGAGCGGTGCAGCAGGATGGTGTCGAGGAGCGGCGTCGGCGTGACGCCGAAGTGCTGCTCGATCACCAGCCGGTCGAAGTATCCGGCGTTGTGGCCGACCTTCATCTTCGTCTCGTCGATGAAGAAGTCGCGCAGGATGCCACGCAGGGCGTCCAACTCCTCGGTCATGTACCACGGCGGGTCGACCAGCGTTCCGTTCGGCCCCTCGATGCTCTTGAACGTGACGACGATGGAGGCGTACTCGTTCGCGATGCCGACGCACTTGAGCTTCGCGACCAGCGGGTCGTCAATCGTCGTCTCCACGTCGTAGACGAAGTGATCGCCTCGCGACAGGAACTCCTCCACCTCGTCCACGCTCGGCTTGAGGTTGATCGTCGGTTCGACCCAGCCCAGCGCGCCCGATTGGAACCAGCGAAACGCGCGGGAGAGGTCGGAACGGAACGCCCGCGTCCAGCGACGAGCGCGCATGACGAACGCCGGATGGATCGTCGGCAGCACCTTGACCCTGCCGCCGACCGCCTCGCGGAAGTTCCCCATCATGTCGAAGTCGCCCTCGACCGGCCCGCCGCGCAGTTCGATGATCGACCCGCTGATGCCGGTGACGGCGTTCAGCGCGGTCTTTCCCAGCGTGATGATCTGCTGGTGCCGACCGACCTCCTTGAGCAGACGCGGCTTGCAGCAGTCGATCGGGTGCGGGAGCAGCGGCTCCTTCGCCTGTTCGCGCTTGCGGTTCTCCTTCTGCAACTTCTTGAGAACCATGTCCATTTCGTTGTCGGGAGGCCGACACGCGAGCGCCGTCGTCACGCTGACGGCGTTGCGCGGGATGCCGACCGCCTTCAACGACTCGGTGAACTCGATGCCCGCTGCGTCGACCAGCGGACGGCCCTCGTCCACGTCCGTCTCTCGCGGCGTGTCCGTCACGACGATCACGGAGGTCCGCTTCAACTCCGCTTGGATGGGACCGCCCGTGCGGTATTTCTGAAGGATGCACTCGTCGCAGCGTGCGCCGTCTGCCTCTGCATCGTAGCGCGGCTCGTCAGTCATGCTCGACCCCCATCAACTCGGAGTAGGAGAACTTGTTGGTCAGGGCGTCGGTGATCGTCATCATTTCGGTGCAGTCGATCGCCGTCTGCCGTCCGTCGTAGAGGTGGACGTATTTCGGCACCGCGACCTCGCCCAGCGCGAACCGCTCGCCCAACTCGGTGATGCGCCAAAAGCCGGAGGACTTCTTGTCGGCGTCCTTCACCTGCTCCGACTCGTCGGCCTCGATCAGTCCCCAAAAGCGCAGCTTCGCGAAGTCGCCGCCCATCGCGCCCGTCCCGTGTCGACCGACGAGGAACGACGGAACGTGGACCCACTCCTTCGGGTTGTCGCGCGTGATGCGGTAGAAATCGACGAACGCCGCAGCGACCGCCGACGAGATCGACCGCTTGTAGATCTTCACGAACTGGTCGCACGCGGGGCAGGACACGCCGTCCCTCGCCCTCTCGGCCAGCCACTCCCTCGCCTCTCCCACAGTCATGCTGTCGTTCGGCATGGAACCTCCAAAGGAGAAGGGGACCGCGCGAGCGGCCCCCTTCGGTGAAGCGACGGGAGGCCCACCCTCCCTCCCGTCCGATGATCGGCGGTCACGCGCCCCGATCCCCTCCGACAGCGTGTCGGCCCGTGTCACGCCGGACTACTTGCCCAGCAGCGAGCGGAGGTTCTGCGCGCCACCCGGCTTCGGGGCGACGGCGGCGGCGGGAGCGGCCACCTTCGCGGCGGCGGGCGCGGCCACCTTCGCGGCGGGGGCCTGCTCGGCCTTCGCCGTCTCGCCGGTCAGGGTCGCGAACGACTCCGGCGTGATGAACTGGCGGTCGGGCTGCGAGGTCGGGTCGTTGGCGTCCTTCGCCTTGTAGTAGATGAACGCCTCGCGACCGGCGAACGTCTCCGGCGTGATGTCGACCTCGCCGTTCTCGATCTGCGCCGCCGTGTAGCCCGCCGACAGGAGCGCGGTCTTCCACGAACGGAGGTTGCCCGCCTTCGACAGGTCGGTGCCGATGTAGAGCCGCTGCTCGCTGCCCGCGAACTCGCCCTCGGTGAAGACCGTCTGGAAGCGGACGCTGCTCTTGCCGTCGTCCTTCTGGTAGAGGACGACCTCGGTGATGCTGACCTTGTACGCGCCGGTCGCCGGTTCGGCGTAGCCGCCGCCGACGCCCTGACGGGCGGCGACCTTGCTGACGTTCATGGTCAGGGAAAAGCTCTTCTGCTCGGCCATCTTGCTCTCCGTTGACGCCACGGTACTCGCTCCGTGAGGGTGGCAGTCGATGCCGCTGGTTTTGCTTCCGACGCGACGAGGAAGGTTCTTGGCCCGTGGAGCGTGAAGGTTGTGGGCCAATCAGGAAAGGTCAGCCCAGCTTCGGGCGGGGGGCGTTGGTGAACATGTCCAGCACGTCGGCCTTGGCGCGGATCAGGACAGCGCGATCGAGGGCATCGCGCATGACCCAGCGGACGTGCAGGGAGTTCTCGGTGTGTTCGGCGCAGAGTTCCTTCGCCTGCTCGATGTAGCTGGACTCGTTCACAGGGTCGGAGGCCATCGCGTTGGCGAGCGCGTCGACGATGCCCTCCTGCCACTCAAGTCCGGGGGCGCGCTCGATCGTGTAGCCCGCCGACCGCAGAATCTCCGCGACGTTCATGGGCGCTCGGTCAGGGGTAACACCGTGGCGGTCTTTCGTCACCCACGACGGGTCGTCGATCGTGCAGCGGTAGACGCCGTGCCAGCCGCGACGAGTCTGGTCGAACGAGGCCCGCAGAACGAGGTCGCACGCGGTCGGCACGTCCTCCGGCAGTCGACCCGGCAGCTTCGGCCCGCCTCGCACGAACACGCCGTTGATGGTGCGGGGCGTGCTTTCGTGCGCCGTCATGATGACGTGCATCCCTGCGTGTCGGGCGGTGTCGCGGAAGTCGAGAACCACGTCGCGCAGCGCGCCCCACAGCTTGAAGCCGCTGTGCTTCTTCTCCAGCGCAGCGATGGTGGAGTCGGCCAGCAGGGAGAAGTCGTCGACCACGATGGAGTCGTACTTGCCCTTCTTGGCGTGTTCCTCGACGATCTTCGTCGCGTCCATGATGGTCTTCGCCTCGACGTGCGCCGGAACGAAGCCGACGACGTGGTAGGCGGGCTTGATGGCCCCCGGCGGCGCGACGAACAGGCCGGTCGGGAACGAGTAGAGCAGGTCGGTCGTCTTGCCCATGCCGCTGGGGCCGTAGGTGACGGTGACGGACTTTTCGCCGTCAAAGGGCTGGTCGCTCATCGGTGATCCTCCAGTTGGGTCTGCAAGTCGGTGATCTCGTCCTCCAGCTTGTCGATCGTGGTGTCGCGCTCCCCGATCACGCCCTCCAGCCGCGCGATCTCGGCGTGCAGTTCGCCATCGGCCTCGATCGACTCCGCGATGAACCGCGCGACCTCGGAGGCGTATCGCTGGGCGAACACGACGCAGACCGTGCGCCCCGTGCCGTCCTTCACCACGTTCCCTGCTGACTGCCACGGGTATGGGGGCAGCAAATCTCGATTCACCGACATAACTACTCCTTCACCGAAAGGTGAGACACGAACACGCCACCGGGGACGAGCGTGAAGACGTGCATCGTCCGACCGTCGAGAACGAGGTGCGGGGCGATGTTCGCACCGTTGGCGAGGAACACGCCCTTGGTCGCCACGGGCGCGACGGGGACCGCCGCAGTCGATCGCGAAACCAGCACCGTGGGGGAGTTCGTCACGCTGTTCTGCGGGACAGGCGGGATCGCGGGCGGCTTGTCGGTGACGGGCTGGTCGACCTTGACCCGCTTTCCGTCGTAACGCTCCATCTCACGCTGAATCTGCGTCACCGTCTCGGTGTACGGAACGCCGCCCTTGCGCCAGCGGTGCAGCGTGCTTTCGCTCACGTTCAGCATTTCCGAAAGTTCGCGGTGCGTCATGCCGTGCCGCGCGCGGAAGGCGTTTAGCTGGCGCGAGAAGGCGGGGAGCGCGGAGGGGCCGACGATCTTCTTGATCGATTCGACCTTCTGCTCCTCCTGCTTCTCAAGCGCGGCCTTCGCGAGATTCTTCAACTGGTCGGGGGGCGTTGCAGCGATCAGATCGACGTAAGCCTTCGCGTTCTCGACGCTCACGCCGGAAGCTCCGTTCTCGATTACGCTGATCGATGGTGCCGGAACCCCTGTGAGCGCGGACAAAGCCGCCTGCGTCACACCCGCCGCCGCACGCAAGTCGCGCGCGGTCTTCCCAATCGCTTCCTTCGTCATTCTGCTTTCCTCGCGCCTCTCGACGCTTCATCAGCCTGAACCGCTGTCTACACCCCCAGCCTGTCACCTGTCAACACGAAAAAGCACGCCCCTCACTTCTTCTCAAAAACCCCTTGAATCCCTACGGATTCGCGCCACAGGCCCATCAGGTCACGCGCTGTGCGGTCGGCCAACTGCTTCGCCTTGGAGGCGTTCTTGGCCTCGCCAACGCCCGAAAAGCGCACGCTCCACGTCCAGCCGGTCGGCGTCCTCTCGACCGTGCAGACGGTTTCCACGTCGCCCGTGATCGTGTCGCCGTAGGCCACGAAGCTGTCGCAGAAGCGGCACTCGCAAGGAGCGTTCGCGCATCCCCACTTGAACATCAGGTGTTTCCATTCGCCGCGTTTGCAAGCGCGATTTCAATCTCGCCCAAAAGCGTCATCGCTTCAATGCACACGTCACAGTCGCACGGTTCGTCGGAGGGAACCCCGCACCCGCAGATGTATTCGCGTGCGCGTTCCAGCAGTTCTGCGGATGCGGGGTCCATCACTTCTCCTCCAAGTCGACCGCAGCACGAACGGCGGCGAGTCGCGCTTCCAGTTCCCTGATGCGAGCGATCAGCTTGCGTGCGGTGTCGGGCGAGACGCACGACCACCGCTCGATGCCGCGCTCGACCTCGACGAGTTCGATGTCGGTCACTCCGCGTCCCACTCGATGTGTTCGGCGGTCAGGGCCGACTTGTGGCCCGCCTCCAGCACGCTCGGATCGGAATGGGTGAAGTCGCGGAACGCGACCTCCACGATCGACTCGGTGTCGATGAGCCGATGCTCCTTCGACTCGATCCGAAGCTCGATGTAGCGCGACTCCTTGATGGCGTTCTTCAGTTCCCGCACGCCGTCCTCCGTCATCAGGACGGTCAGGATGGACTTGGTGCGGAAGATGATGGACGCCTCGATCAGCTTCGACTCACTCATTGAACACCTCCGCGCAGCGGCACTCGATCATGGTCGACCCCGAATCGCTCCAGCGGACGAGGATCGGCGTGCCACCGCAGTACGCCCCACACCGCTTGAAGTCGCTCGTCTGCTTCTCGTCCGTGTCGATGATCGCCTGCTCCGCAACGTGCGAGGCGAGGCTGATCATCAGGAACAGAATGACGACCGCCAGCACGATCATCGTGACGATCCGCAGCATGGGACACCTACCCGGCGTTCAGAACGTCGGTGACGATCTGCTCGCGCTGCGCGTCCGTCAGGTCCGCGATGTTGCCCTCCTTGCCGGTGGCGACCGCGAACAGCGCGGACTCCATCGACCCCGCCGCCTCCTTCACGTCCTCGGCGCGCTCGACGATCTTCATCTCGTCGGACACCTCGACGGCGGCGTTCGCCTCCAGCGAGTCGACCGCCTCCGCGATCAGGCCGATGATGTCCTTCATCGAGGTGCCAGCGATGTCCGCGACCTTGGAGAGTAGGTCGACCATGTGGGCGTAGGCGCGCTGCTCAAAGACCGTCGCGGCGCGCAGCTTCGCGGTCGGGACGCCGACGAGCGTGTTCACCTTCTCGACGCCGCGCAGGATGGACGCGATCTTGCCGTCGTCGCTGTAGGCGGCGATCACGCCGACGATGCCCTCGCGGGTCGACACGGCGACGACATCACCGACCTTGAGCTTCTTCATGACCTTGACGTGCGAGGGCAGCTTCGGGCGACCCATCTGCTTGCTCTTCTTGACGGCGCGGGCCTTGGCCTTCGCCTTGACCTTGGACTTGACGACCTTCTTGACGACCTTCTTGCGTGCGGCCATGACGGCCTCCTGTGTTGCCCCTGCGGGGCGGTTAGGGCTTCGGGCGCAGCAGCACTCGCAGCCGTTCGATCAGATCAGGGTTCTCCTGCATCGCCTGAAGCAGCAGCAGAGCCATCCTCCGAAGATCCTCGCTGTCGGTCGACATTCCGCTCCTCCATGATCTCGCAGAGAATCTTGTGCAGCGTGTCCATCATGTGCGCGGCGGTGAGGCCCCACGTCCACTTGGGCAGGCCGTTGTCCATCTTGGCGTCGAAGAAATCGACTGCGGGCCGCACCCACACGACGCTTGAGTTCCGCTCCATGTAGACGATCATCGGCTCAAGGTCGATCTCGCGGATCGCCGTTCCGACGATGACGTAGTAGCCGTTCGTCGGGACGTGCATCATCGAGTAGTGCCGGTCCCACGGGTTGAACTCACCCGCCCGATACACCCCCGTCCACGCCTTCATCGCTGGCGTCAGGGGCCACGATCGGTGGTGCGTGAGTGAGGAAGACGGGGCCACCGTAGGAGAAGCGGCTTCCTGCGACGTTGAAATCGAACCACTCCCATGCTTCGTCCGCATCCCATCCCTCGGTGTCCATGTAGTGCTGGATGATCTTCTGTCGATCGTAGACGACATGGTGAGCGCCCTCATGCTCGATGATCCCGACCACGCAGTTCGCGAGGTCGGGAAACGAGATCAGGTCTTCCTGCACTTCGTCTGCGACGGACTCGATCCAGCCCTGAACGTCCTGCATTGGCGCTCCTGCGAAGGAGCTTCGATCGTTGCACTTCTTTTTGGAAAGTGCAACGCCTATTTTCTGATCGTCGTGTCGTCGATTGCGGTCATGTGACGCCACTCCTCACGGAACATGAACAGGAGTTCGTCCCGGTTGTAGCCCAAGTGCCGCGCCATGACGGCAGCGGACAGGAGCGTCGTCTTGAGGGCGGGGTCGTTGCGAACGCCCTTCGGCGCTTCGACGAGCGCCTGCTTCGTGGCCTCGATGATCTGCTTGCGGACTTCCGGCGTGATGATCTCGCTCATTTCTGCTCCTTGTATTCGGCAACGGACGGACCCCAACGGCATATCTCAAACGCCTTGCAGACGCCGTAGGACGAGACGCAGGACTGCTCGGACAGCGCCTTCGGAAAGTCCCACGGGTCACGGTCGATCAGCGTCTCCAGCATCCGGCGCGCGTGCGTCACGCTCGTCCTGAACTGCTGGAGGGCGTGCGGCGCGGGATTGACGGCCTCGCGGACGAAGCGATCCGGCGTGGTGAAGTTCAGCTTCACGCCGCCGAACTCGCTGCCGAACTTCTCGGCCATCAGGGTCGCCATGCCAAGGAACTGGCCGGACAGCGTGTAGCGGGTGAGCGTCTTGGCGTCGACCCGACCGACGTTCTTGTGGTCCCAGCAGTAGACGCGCCCATCCGGCTCACGCACGACGAGATCGAGGCGCTGCGTGTAGCGGCGACCGTCAATCTCCGTCTCGTAGACCTGTTCGACGTCGACCACCTCGACGCGCTCCAGCGCGTAGTGAGCGGCGTAGCGCGCCAGCACCTCGTTCGCCTCCGCGACGTAGAGGACGGCCTCCTTGTCGAGCGTGGCGACCGTCGCCTCGATCCCCTCGCTCGGCGTGGCCCACTCCAACTCGTCCTCGCCCTGCTGCCGCGCCTGCATCCGGCGGTAGTGCTGTGCGAGGCCCGCGTGGACGAGCGACCCCAGCAGCAGCGGCTTCGACGACGGGAACTTCAGCTTCAGGAGGTGGTCGTAAGCGAAAAGCTGCGGGCAGCGCAGCGCCTCCTCGGTCGCGTGCCAGCCCCACACGCCCGACGATCCTGCGAATACGACCTTCCCCATGTCAGACCCCGCTTTCGGCAAGTCCAAGGACCGCCAGTTCTGTGATCTTGCGCCGCACGTCGACCAGCCGTTCCTCCAGCCGCTTCTCCTCCTCCAAGTGCTTCTGCATCTCAAGGTAGGTCGCGTCGACCGCGCTCTCCCCGATGCACATCTGCTCGGCCTCGTCCACGAAGATCATGATGCGGCAGTTGAAGGCGAGGCCCGATCGCTTGTTGAAGCGGTAGACCTTCCCCTGCCGCGTCCCCTCGGCGGTGACGATGTTCGGCTTCGTGCCGGTCCACTCGACGACGTGGAGCGTGACGTTCTGCCTTTCCATTACGCTGCCCATCCTTTCGACGCGGGAAGGATTCGCACCATCCCCGGCTCGATCGTTGTTCCGTTCACGCCGACGACCTTGATGCGCGTGCCGCGCGGGACGCCGATCAGTTCCAGCACCAGCGACTTCGGGTCGACCGTTGCGATGGCGTACTCCCTGATCTTCGGAAACACCATGCTGCTCAAGTCGGTGAAGATGTAGATCGGCCCCTCCAGCAGAAGCCGCCCGCCCGACAGGAGGCGAATCGACGCATCGCGGTACGATTCGACGGGATGCTTCTCGACGATCCGCACGTCGAGTCCCAGCACGTCCACCTTATTGCCCACAGGCGTTCTCGATTCGCGCTTGAGCAATCTCCAAATACTCCAACTCACGTTCCACCCCTACGAACTTGAAACCGTCCTTCATGCAGGCAACGCCCGTCGTTCCGCTCCCCATGAACGGATCGAGGACGACGCCCTGCGGAGGCGTGACCAGCTTCACCAGCCAGCGCATCAGTTCGACCGGCTTGACGGTCGGATGCGTGTTGCGCTCTATCCCCGCCTCGCGCTCCTTGCGTGCCGCCTTCTTCTCGTAACGGAACACGGGAAAGAACTCGGCGGCGTCTCCCAGCGCCCCAGCCGCCGCCTCGTCGACCGCGACGTTCGGAGGCCAGCGCCCGATCGCCGCTGTCGGCTGGGCGTCCTGCGGCATCCCGTAGACGCCCATGTTCAGCGCCGTCCCGCCCGCCTTGTTCCCTGCGGGGACGTTCACGCGCGCCTCGTCACCGACGCGAGTGGCCTTCACGTTCAGACCGCCGACGCCGTGCTTGAGGACGTTCTCGACCGTCGTTCCATCGAGCGGCTTGCGGGCGACGACGATCGGTTCGTGCGCGGGCTTGAGCGCCGTCCCCCAGCCGTCCCACGTCGCCGCCTCCTCCGTCGCAGGGCCGGTGATCGCCAGCGTGCGCCGCCCTGACGCGGTGAAGGTCGATCCCGACTCGTCGCCGGTCGGCGCGTCGGCCTGCTTCAAGTTCCAGCCCTTTCCGTTCGGAAGCTGGTACTGGCCGATGACGGGACGCTCCGCGCCAGCGGCCTTGTCGATTGCCTTGGAAATGTCGTGCGATTTCGGCATCCCCGATCCGTAAATCCAATGGATCGAATCGCGAATCTCAAACCCAGCGTCCTCGATCGCGACCGTCATGCGGTGGTAGGTCCGCGTGGCCCCGAAGGACAGGAGGTGGCCTCCCGGCTTGAGGACGCGCAGAACCTCGCGCCACAGGTCAACGCTGTACGCGATCCCAGCGGCGTCCCAACCCTTCCCCATGAACCCAAGTTCGTAGGGAGGGTCGGTGACGACCGCATCGACACTCTCGTCAGGAATCTCCCGAAGCTGCTCGGCACAGTCGCCGTGCAGGAGACAGAACCCGCTCATGTTGACCTCTGCGAAGGTGTGATCGGGTTTATCACAACCCTTCTTGACTTTCAACGATCAAAGTTCGCCGTGCGATGCCAGCACGCCGAAGACGAGTCCCATCACGAAACCCAGCAACCACCACATGAGCGGGTCCATTCTAGCCGGTGGGCTTGTCGATGCGTTCGACGATCGGGCCGATCGTGGCAGCGAGGAGCGTTCGCAGCATGAACTCGCTGCGGACGAGCGCCGTGCGCGCATCGTGCAGCAGGATCGCGTGTTCGCAGGGCTGCGCCTGCCCGTCGTCGTTCGCCAGCGCCGTGTCGATTTCGGCACGCAGATCGCAGCACATGCCGTTCCAGCAGGCTTGGCTGAGAAGGCTGCGTGCGCGGAGGAGCAGAAGACGTGCTTCGGCGTTCGTCACTTGGACGCCCTCTCCGCTTCCATCACGGCCACGCTCGCGGCGAGCAAGGTGTTCGCGTAGTGCAGCTTCTCCTTCACCTCGGCCAGTTCGGCGGTCAGCTTGTCGACCTGCGGCTGGATGCTGTCGACGCCCTGCTGGAACGAGGTCGCGCTCTCGACGCGCTGCACGAACCACTTTGCCGCCTCAAGAGCGTTCGCCACGGGGACGAGGGTCGATACCTCGCGCTCGATCTTCCCCGGCTGTTCTTCGATGGCTTCGGTGAGGACGACGCGCACGCGCACGCAGGAGCCGCGCTCGTCAGCGTGGCCGAAGGACATTCCGATGTGGAGTCCGACGTTCGGGTCGGTGACGTTCAGTTCTTCATTCATTTTCCTGCTCCTTCTGCTGCTTGGTTGACTTGCGGCTTTCGATGACTTTCGCGCACTTACCACAGTAGCCGCGCTCTCGCGACGGCCCGACGAGGTTGATCCCGTCGCAGCGGACCTGCGACTTGCAGATCGGCGTCTGCATGTTCGTGGTGGAGTAGGACGGCTTCGGCTTCGTCATTCGCCCCTCTGCTCCTTCAGCTTCCGCTCGCGCTCTGCCCACTCCTCGCGCCGCTTCGCTCGGAGGTACAGCGTCTCCTCTCGGAGATCGTCGGACGGGACGAAGCGAACGGCGTGGACGGCCCCGAAGTTGACGCGGGTGAGGATGCCGTCGTTGTCCTCCCAGCGGGCCTCTGCGCCGTCGATGATGGCCCGCCGCACAACGTCGAAGGCGTCGTCGGGGACGGCGAACGGCTCCGGCATCCCCACGATGTAGAGCAGGTGCTTGCCGCTCATTTCTCCCTCGCCTTCTCCAGCAGCCGCTCCTCCTCGCGCTTGAGGCCGTCGCGGATGATGCGGATGTTCTCGCTCAAGTAGGCGAACGCGCGGACGTAATCGTGGGACTCTTTGTTCGGGCCAATCGACTTGGTGGCCGTCTGCTCGGCGTCGAACAGGTTTTGCAGCTTCCGACGAAGCTCATGGGCAGGAATGTTCACGACTTCTTCTCCTTGTCCTTCCGTTTCCTCTCCGCGCGTCGACGCATGACCTCGACCTTGACGAAGGCGTCCAGTAGGTCGAGGAGCAGCCAGCCGACGCCGACCGCGAAGAAGGTGTTGTTGAGCGCGTTGGTGAGTCGGGTGGGGTGGAAGGCGTACAGCAGGATCGTCGCGATCCACACCATGTTGAACCAGTAGCGGCGAGTCGTCATCGGGGGCGCTCCGCGCGGGCGTCGATCCACGCCTGAAAGGCAGCGTTGGCCTGCCGCTGTCGACGCACCCAAGCGCGGTGCCGGAACGGCTCTCGGATGATCACGAAGATGCCGGGTGACGCGGCGATCAGGAACAGAATGAGGGAGGTCATGGCTTGTCCTTGTGGTCGGGGAGTGCGCGGATAGCGTCGGCGCACTCAATAGCCGCACCGACTCCCGGCTTCACGCGCCCCGGCAAGAACTCGCACCGCAGGGCTTCCTCCATCACGCTGTCACACGCTTGCGCCGCCGCCTCCCGCATCGCGGCCACGCCGCGACGGAAGGCTGCGTCACGCTCGCGGATGGCGACCGTCGCGGCCCGCCCGTTCTGCTCGACGGCGTTGTCTCGCTCCCGTCGCATCCGCTCCACGAACCCCTCGATCGACTCATGCACGCTGCCGCCGTTCTGCTGGACGATGGCGTGCAGCCGCTCGACCTCCGCGAGCAGGAGCGCAACGTCGGCCCATTTCACGGCGGGGAAGCTGTGGTTCAGCCTCTCATGGAGGGCGTTCAGTTCATCCTTCGTCATGCCGTCTCCACCTCTCCGTAAGTCGACTCGAATATGTCCGACCTGCACGGGTAAAACTCGCCCTTGACGCCCCGGATGATGTAGTCGCCCTTCGCGGCGTACATGTGGCCCTCCAACGTGGGGATGCAGATTTTCTGCGCCCCGTAGTTCCAGTAGGCGTTGGGACTGAACCGCAGGACTTCGTTCAGGTTCGTCCCATCCCACTTCACCGCCTCGATCACGACAGGCTTCTTGACGTACTGCTTCACGCTCATGTCTCCCTCCTTCATCGCCGCGCCAGCGCGTGCCGCAGGGCATCGGACAGCAGTTCCAGCGTGGTGTCGTCAGGCTGCTCTCGACCCTCGTACTCGCGAAGGCGCTGAATCGACCACTTGACCTCAAAGTCTTCGGGGTCGCGCGGGTCGCGCCACACCTCGGCCCACTCGCCCGACATCGCGGGGATGCCGTTGTGCCGCACCTCCACCTCGTTCGACTCCGGGTTGAGCATCGCCGCGAACGCGCTCGATCCCTCGCTCACCGTGACGAACGAGAGCGTGACCGTCACCGGCTCGCGGAGCTTCTGCTCGCGCTGGAGGGCCTTCTTGAGCCTGTCACGCAGCTTGGTCGATGGACCGCTCGCTTTGGTAAGGCCGGGACGCGAGAGAATATCGTTCAGCGCCGCGAGGACGATTTCAGCTTCCTCAATGTTCAGCGACTCGTAGAACATCACTCCCCCCTCTTCTTTTTCGCGACCGGCTCCGGCATCGAGAATCGACCCTCGATGCCGACCTCCTCCAGCACACGGTTCGCGAGATCGAGCGGGGTGAACATCATCATCGTTCCACCCTCGTCGTCGCGGACGGTGTAGATGCTGCCCGCGCGCGACTTCTGCCCCCACATGACGGCGGCTCGGCAGATGCGGACGATCCACTCCTGCTGGTTCGCCGTCAGCGTGGTCGACGGAGCCTCGGCATTGGCGAGCGCCGCGTCGTGAATCGCAAGTGCGCGGTCGATGGCACGGCACAGGTCGCCGTTGCCCATCGCGTCAACGTCCTCCCGCGCCTCGCGCAGTAGGCCGACCATTTCGTTGGCGGTCATCAGAACACGTCCCTTTCTTCCCAAGTGTAGGTGGTGGTGCAGGCAATCGACGCGGCGGCGTTGCGGCACTCCCCGACCACCTCGTCCCAATCGTTCCCCGAAGCGGCGAGACGTTCGGGACCGTTCGGCAGCTTCTCGACGCACGCGAGGAAGACGCGCTCCTGCTGCGCCTTGTCGCAGACGGTGTGCGACTGCTGGTACGGGGTCTTGCAGTCGAACGCGCTCGCGAGCAGCATGGCAAGGACGAGGCGCATCACTTCCCGTCCCGCTCGTAGATCGCCTGCCGCAAGTAGACGCAGAGGTCGAGGGCTTCCTGATAGGCGTCGACCAGCACGTCGCGCCCGTTGTGCGGCTGAAGCGGCACGCCGTACTTGCGCCGCCCCTCCGCGTCCCGCGCCGTCATGTCCGCGACGACCAGCGGCCACACGGCGGGTTTGTCGTTGGCGACCGGCGCGGCCTGCTCGGTGACGAGCGTGTTGTCGAACGTCTCCGGCTTCACCGGCCTTCGCATCATGTGCGTGAACTCACCCATCACCGCTCTCCTTCGCACGGCGGGAGTCCGTGCAGAAACTTCTTCATTTCGATCTTGATCGCGTGCGCCACGCAGTTCTGCGCCCCGCGCTTCGTCTTCGCCGTGCCGTACTTGTCCTCGCCCTCCCCCGTCATCGCTGACCAGCGCCACGTCCTGCCCCTGCGACGAACGGACCCCAGCGCGTAATCCATGCCGTCGTCGTTGGCGTCGTCGTAGTACGACCAGTCGACTGCGATTTCGGGATCGTCCACGTCGTCAGCCGGATCGTTCGGCCTGTCGTGCCACCGAAGCGGGCGCGTGACCGCCTCTGCCATTCGGTCAAACCACCAGTCCTTCCGTCGCTGTGCGGTGTCGCGCCAGTCGGACGACGGGTTCGCGGCCTTGTCGATCATGGCCTTCACCAGACGGCGAAGGTACTTCGGGCTGTCCTGAACCATCACGCATCTCCCATCATGTTGAACACGGCGTCGATCAGGGCGTCCTCGCCGCCGACGCCCATCAGTTGATCCGCGAAACCCATCACGCTGTCGTCCTTGGCGACCTCCTCGACGGCGGGCAGCTTGTCGAGCAGGACGTTCGCGACGTGTTCGTCGACCGTGTTTTCCGCGACCATGTATTCGATCAGCACGGGACGCTTCTGACCGTGGCGGGCAACGCGGCCCTCCCATTGGACGATCTGACCGGGCGTGAACGGCAGCATGACGATCAGGAACGTGTCGGTGTCCTGAAGGTTGACGCCCTCGCCCCACGCATCGCCGGTTCCGACGAGGACGCACGGCCCTGCGTCGGCCATGTAGGCTTGCTGGATGCCGTCGCGCTCCTTGGGCGAGTTCTTGCCGTGGCCCATGTAGACGCGCGCGGTGTCCCCCAGCGCCTTGCGGCAGGCGTCGGCCAGCTTTTCGCAGTCGATCTGCCGCCCCGTGAACACCAGCACCTTCTGACCGCTGGCGATGCACTCCTCGATGCGCTCGACGACGACCGCGCGCTTGCGGCTCGCCGCCTCCGCGAGCCTGATCTCAAGGATGGCCGTCTTGCCGCTCTTGGACGCCTTCTGAAGCTCCTTCGTGAACCCGCCGCTGGGAGCCGACTGGTCGGCGGTCGGGATGCGCGTGACGATGCGTCGGCGGGCGGGCAGGTCGCGGTGCGTGACGCTGTGCGGCACCTGATGGGACGACAGCGAGACGCGGTTCCACAACTCGTCGAGGTTGGAGGAGCCGCCCGTGTCGACCCCGCCGAAGGGGTTGATCCGCGCATCGCAGTAGCGGGCCGCGAACGACGCCGACCCGTCGCGCCGGTAGAACGGTCCCCATGCGGACGGCTCAACGAGGTCGAGTTCGGCCCACAGGTCGCGCACGCGGTCCTTGATCGGCGTGGCGGTCATGCCCAGCCGGTACTTGGCGGCGCGGGAGATCGTCATGGCGGCGTGTGCGATGTTCTCGCGCGACTCAAAGGACAGGGTGCCGTCCTCCTGCGGGATCGCCTGAAACCGCTTGTTCGACTTGCCGACGTGAATCTCGTCGAAGATCACGTTGGTCGGCTTCCACGCGACGAGCGCGTCGATCCGCTTGGGTAGGGCCTGCCAGCCGACGACCACGAAGTCGGCCTCCTCCATGCGGTCGGCGTCGATCTCGCCGTCCTCGATGACGTAGGCCCGCTTGTCGGAGAACCGCTCGATCTCGCGACCGAAGGAGCGCCGCACGCCAGCGCGGGTGACGACGAGGGTGACGCCACCGTTGGCGACCGCCCACGACACGCCGCCCAGCGTCTTCCCCGATCCCGCCGCCCACAGGAACAGGCCCGATCGACCCGCCAGCGCAAGGATGCCCTCCCGCTGGTAGCTGGTCAGAAAGGCCGGAATCCACTCCCGCATCCCTTTCGCGACCAAATCCTCGACGGTTTCAATGGGCTGGAGAACCTTCGCGGTCGGAGCGCCCTTGAAGGCCACCCCCTCCTCCGCGCACGCCTCCTCGACGATCCACGCAGCGTTCGCTGGCGCGAGGACGAAGAGCGGCCCTTTCCACACCACGCCGGGGATCACCGCCAGCTTGCGCCGAAGGCCCGCAGTCGCATGGCCGAAGGCATACTTGAACGTCTGTACCATCCTGCACCTCGACGCGGACCCCGCCGCGCCTTCCGTGGTTCTGCGAGATACCCCGACAACCTGTCACTTGTCAACGGGAAAGTTCGGTGCTAGGCTCCACGCCGGTCGGTCGGCAGGTCGCCGTTCGCCTTGAAATAGGGGAAAGCATGATCGCAGAGCAGGAAGTGTGGGACGCGCTGCCCACGCGAGGGTTCGTCAGAAGTTACGTCGAATACGCGAGCCAAACGACGGACGCGAATATCGCCTACCACGTTGCGGGGGCGCTTTCGATCCTCGCTCAAACGGTGCCTCTCGATTACTGCGTGCCATACGCCTCGCCATTGTGGGGCAATATGTATTCATTGATCGTTGGCGACTCCTCCAAGAGCAGGAAGACCGCGTCGATCAACGTGGCGCAGCGGATTCTGCGGGAGGCCATGCCGGGGTCGGTGGGCGAGGTGCCGGGATCGCAGGAGGGCCTGTACGAGTCCCTGCGGGCGCAGCAGCGGCAGTTGATCGTCTACGGCGAGTTCGGTGAGTTCTTGGCGAAGGCCGAGCAGGGCTACCTCCTGCCGCTGAAGACGGCCTACACGAACCTGTGGGACGCCATCCCGATCGGGCGGGCGCTGGCGAACAGTCGACGCGGAGCGGTCAACGACCCGCGCCTGTCCCTGCTGTGCGGCGTGGCGACCGACCTGTTGGAGCGCCACACGGAGCAGGCCGACTGGACGGGTGGCTTCCTCGCCCGCTTCCTGACCTTCCACGCCGAGCCGGAGCGGAACTACGCCGCCCCGCCCATCGACGACCCGATGCGCCGCGCGGCCATCGTGAAGTGGGTGAAGGACTTGGCCGCACCGCAGACGCTCCCCGGTCGGTGCCTGTGGCTGGACAAGCAGGGCGAGCAGATGTGGGCCGACTGGTGGGAGTCCATGTCGAAGACCCGCGACAAGGCCAACCGCCGCGTGTCGGCGGCGTGCAGCCGGTCGACCTCGATCGCCGCCAAGACGGCCATCCTGCTCGCGTGGGACGTTGGGCAGGCCCGCAGCGGCCACGACTGGCACGTCGACGAGGTGTCGCTGGCGTCGGCCCTGATGATCACGAACCTCCACCTCGACAGCGTGATCGAACTGGGCGAGACGGTCACGGGGACGAAGGACATGCGCGACCGCCGGTCGGTGCTGCGTTCGATTGCCGAGGTGCCGACGCCGCTGGGCGTGATCATCAAGTCCAGCGACCTCCTCAAGCGCCGCGTCATGGAAATCCTCGACTCGCTGACCGAGGAGCGCATGGTCGAGATGGTCAAGGTGAACGGACAGGTCTGCTACATTCAGACGCCGCAGGCCCATCAGGCGTTGTTCGATATGGTGAAGTCGCAGGAGGCCGCGATGGCGGCGGGCGGCGGGAACGTCGTCCCCCTCATGCCGAAGATCCCGCTCGCGCCGCTCGTCCCGAAGCACGCGCAGCTTGACGAGGACGAGGTCGACTGGGCATCATTCGAGGAGTGAGGGGCTTCCGATAGACCGAAGGGCGAAGGCCCGCTGCCGAGAGGCGGCGGGCCTTCTGCTTTGGGGCATCGATCCGGGTCTACAGCCGACACTTCCTCATCATCACGGAGTAGGCGGCATCGATACTTCGGTCTACCGCTATCCGTTCGGCGTCACTCAGATGGGCGACTTTTCTTCCAGCGCGCACGATGAGCGTTTCGGCGGTGGCGCAATCGCCCGCCTTGGCGTGCTGAAGGGCCGTGTCCAGTTGCTCCTTCACGGCCCGAAACGCCTTCTGCTTCGCTTGAGAGATCGCGGACCCCCTCGATGGGAGCGAAGCGCGGCCCTTGCTTCGTGCGGCCTTTCGCGCCGCCTTTCGCTTCCGAGAACCTGCTCCTGCGAGAGCCATCGACTCAACCTCTCCGCGTGCTGACGCGGTTGGTTTCGACGACGCCGTTCTTGGTGCGAGCAGCAGCGAGGATCGGGTCTAGGAACATCGACTTCTTCTTGATGCACCTGCGGCTAGACGCGCTCTTGCTGCACACCATCTTGACTGGCTGCACCACGCAGATCTTCGGTCCACGGGGGTTTGCGACGGTGCGCTTCGCGGCGGCGATGGCAGTCTTCGCCTTCTTGAACTTCGACTTCAGCTTCTTGCGGCCACCGCAGTTGACGATGTAATGCTTGGTGTTCACGGTCTTGCGCTTGCCGGGGGCTGCTGCGAGGGACATCTGCTCACTCCTGCCGCGCGTGGGCGGCTCGATGCCGTTGAGCATCGCGATCATTTCCTGTGCCATGTGGTGATCCTACCGCCGCTTGCGGGCGGCTGCACCGGCCCGCTTGGCGGCGGGCGTGTTCGGGACGAACTGTCCCTTGCCACGCTTCTTGGCGCGGCGGGTCGACTCGATCTGCTTGGGGGTCAGGTGCTTCCACGCATCGGCGGGGAGGTAGCGGTCGCAGACGACCCGCCCACGCGAACGGCGACAGGCACGTTCGCCTGTCGCCGTTCTCCAGTCCTCGCGTGTCCACTTGGTCAGCGACCGCTGGGAGGCCGTCCGAGGACCGCAGTACCCGCCGCCTTCATCGCGGTAGATGCGGCCCGCCCGCTGGGCGATTCGGGCGTCCCACGCGCCGCAGCGGCGCTGGCTGACCTCGCAGGCTTCGACCATCGCCTGCACCTTCGACCGCTCCCACAGATCGGGGTTCGTGCGGCCATCGGTGCAGCGCGGCATGGTCGACCTACTCCTTGGGCTTGTTGAACTTGAGGGCCGCTCCGGCGACGAGGACGGCGACGAACGCCATGCCAGCCGCCACGGTCATCCGAGTCGGCGTGCGCGATTCGGGGACCGTCGAGTAATACTGCGAGATCGGAAGCTCGATGGCCGCGATGACCGCCGCCGAGGCGAGGGCCAGCGTGAACAGCGACGGGCCGTCCTTCGGGTTGGCGTAGACCGCGCCAAGCGGCCCGCATCCACCGTTCAGTCGACCGCAGGGCATCTTGGCGTAGTCCATCGCCTAGTACCGAACCCGCCGACCCGACATGCGGCTCGACGCCTGCGCCATCCGCATCCCGTTGGCACCGAGTCCTTGGAACGAGCGGGCGGCAGCGGAATACTGCCCGCGCTGCGCGTTGTAGACCTCCAGCACGGCCTTGACCTCTGCGATCAGGTCGGCCTTGGACGGGGCCACGCCGCTCGCGTAGCGGGAGCCGTCGAGGAGGTCGGCGTTGGCGTCGACGAAGGCCGCGATGGCCTCGTCGCTGATCACCGACATCGCCGGAAGCTGGGACTGCGCGAGGGCTTCGCGGAGAACCTGCGCGCGCTCGATCGTCTCCGGCGTCAGGGTGTCGCGCTTCTTGAGAATCTTGGCGAGAACGAAGCCAGCGGCGACGTAGAGGCCGAGAGCGGTGAGCGAGATCGGTTCACCGAGTCCGTGCATGTGCGAGTAGTGGCGCATGATTACTTCTTCCCCTTCCGAGCGCCCTTCTTGGCGACCCGCTTCTTGCTGATGTGGCACGCCTTGGCGAGAACCGCCTGCGATGCCCGCAGGGCCTTCGCGCCCGCGCTCTTGGGGACGGCCTTGAAGGAGAGCTTCGCGCCCTTCTTCTTCGCGCCCTTCATCTCCGAGTACGCCGCGCCCGCGTAGAACGACAGGTTGGCGAAGGCCGACAGGGCCTCGCCGCACTTGTGCTTGCGGGACGCCGACCTGATCTTCTTGGCGAACTGCTCGATCGACGCGACGGCCACCTTGGCGCGGGCGCGATGCTGCTTGGGTGAAAGTCCGAGGGACATGCTGGCTCCTTGTGCCGGAGGGCAGTCGGCCCTCGCGGGGGGTGAGTCTACCGCAACGTCGAGCGTCAGCCCATTCGTCGCGGTCGACTCTACCCCCGACCCGCCCATCCGGCGAGTCAGTTCAGGAGGTCGGGCTTCGGCGGCGTGGACGACAGGAGGTCGGCGGCGTTGGTCGCCTCCTCCCCCATGCGCCGGATCAGGTCGATCGCACCCTCGTTCAAGTGCATCCGGCTCCCGCTCGACATCGTGATCCCCGGCCCCATGTCCTCGCTGGGCGGCAGTCGCGCCATCACGAAGATGAAGGCCAGCCCGTCGAACTCCCGCACCACCTGAAGAATCTTGTCGTTCAGTTCATCCATCCTGCTCTTGCTCATGTTCGCCTCCTACGACGACTTCACGATGTTCTTGAGCCAAGCGTTCGTGTTCTTGAGCGCCCCCCGGAACTCCGTCTCGATCGACCGCACGGGTGCGGCGACCGGCTCGTCGTCCGAGAACCACCGACGCTCGTATTCGCTGTCCATCGGTTTCCCCACCGAGTCGACCCGCGCCAGCATGGTCGCCCACAGCAGATTGAACTCCACGCGATTGCCGCCGCGCAACACCTCCGCTCCTCGATCGACCAACGTCTCGATCCGTTTGCGATCCCGCTTGTTCGCCTTCTCGTCGAGGTGAGCGAGATCGGCCATCCGATCCTCGACGGCCCTGTACGGCATCCCCGCTGCGACCATCGCCTCCACCGTCTCGATGGCGGCACGCTCCAGCGCCGACTCTCCGTTGCCGGTCACGGTCGACTCGATGATCCCCTCCAGCATGTCGGGCGGCATCGGGGCCGTGCGGAACAGGCGCGACAGCGGGATGATCGGCGCGTCGTCGGGCGGCTTCTCGTCGGGCCAGACGTACTCGATGATCCGCGTGAGCATCCCCTCGATGCGCTCGTCGATCGGCACGATCTTCTCGATCGACCCGCCGCTCTCCGTCATGGACACGTCGCCCCAGCACCACGTCGAAAGTCGGCTGAACGTGGTGTGCAGCGAAAGCCACTCGATCGCGTCGGCCATCGGAAACGGCGTCCTCACGAAGCGCGTGATCTGCTCCGCGCTCACGACGGTCACGCCCTCGCTCTCCATTCGGGCGGCGACGTGCTGCCACACCGCTCCGAACTTGGTACGTCCCGCCCCGCTCAACGTGGAGCGGTAGAGGCGCATCGTCGGCACGTCCCCCCACGCCTCGACCGGCACTCGTTGGAGGAGCCGGTGGATCGTCGCACGGTAGACCTTGCGGGTCGCCTCGTTGGCGAAGGACTGTTTCACATAGCCGTCGAGAATGGTCTGCGCCTCATTGTTCGTCATTGGTAGTCTCCGCGAAGTGACTGCGAGAGGGTAGCACAGGGCGACTCCCTGATGCAAGCATATTCGTGCAAGAGTGGATTGGAAACGGTACATGAAAAAGGGGGATGCCTTTTGGCACCGTCCCAAAACCAATCTACACCCAACCCTTCCATCGACCCTCACCCTCAAGACCTGTTATCTTAGATAGAAGAAAAGAAAACTCGTACATTACATGAGAGAAGCGTGCGTATGAGCGTGTTCCCTTATCCTACAAGCGGTTTCCGTTCATGGTCGGTTCAGAGGTGGTCAGGGGGTAGAAGGCTGGGGTGTAGATTGCTTTTGGCACCGTCCCAAAACCCATCCCCCTTTTGCATGTTCCAAAACCCATCCACCCTCACAGTCAGCGCGCATCCCATCACCCTGTTCCGACGTTCAGGTCGGCCATTGTTCGTCGGCCTCCGATGTCGACACGAAAACAATCATGGCCCGCTGCTTGCGTCCCAGCAGGGGATTGTGCAATCTGCTGCGGACTCTCTCGCAGGAGTGTGGATGCACATGCAGCTTGTCTTCGACTTCGACGCTGTGCTGGCGTCCCTCATCGCAGCACGCATCGAACGCGAGCGAGCCGCCGCCATCACCGCCGCGCGCAAGGCCGAGCGTGAGGCAGAGCGCCGCCGGTTCAGGGTTGTGTGGCCTCCGCAATCGCCCTACGGCGACCTCGACCTCCCCAAAGCGGAGTCAGACCCGTTCGCGGAGCAACTGTTCGCCAGAGGGCCGTTTCCGGCGACGGAGGGGCCGTCCGAACTCGCCAAGCCGACATGCCGCTCCGAGTGTGCGCGCGTTCCCCGCCCGTGTCCGTTCGTCTCCTGCCGGTTCAACCTGTACCTCGACGTGCGCGAGGACGGCGTGCTGCGGCTGAACTTCCCCGACAAGGAACCCGACGAGGTGACGGCCTCCTGCGCGCTCGATCTCGCGGAGGACGGGTCGCGGACGCTGGAGCAAGTCGCCGCCCTCATGGGCATGAGCAAGGAACGCGCCCGTCAGATCGAAGGAAAAAGCCTCGCCAAACTGCGCGAGGCTCTTCCCAAGTCGCCTGCGTTCCAAGACGACGACTACGACGTCGATTCGTGGGTCTAGGACCGCTTGGCCTTCCGGCGGTATCCGACGCGGCATGAGCCGGTCGACCGCTGGATCTTCGCGTGCGCCCTCGTCCCGACCGAGCAGAAACCCCTGACCGTCTGCTTCACGCCCTCCCGGTTCGTCAGGGTCTTCACGCCCGTCTTCCAATGGCCTTTGCCCTTCGGGCATCCGATCATGATGATCGCCTTCGGCATGACGACGTAGCGGAACGACTCCGGCACGAACGCCGACTTCGGGCGCACGATCTCGACGCACGGGTTCTTGGGGATGGGGACGACCTTCCGCTTCGACTTCTTGGCCTTCGACATGCTGCCTCCGTGGTCGATTACGGTAGCACGCCGGTCGACCGCCGCCCATCGAGCCGGATGCCCCCACTCCCCCCTTGACTACGGCAATAACGGATGTAGGTTGCGGGGGCGCGTCAACAAGGAGGCCCGCATGAGTTGGAACCCGATCCGCAAGATTCACGACTCGCTGCACCGCAAGAAGATCAAGAGCGAACTGCTCGCGATCATGGACCGAACGAAGAAGGCCGGTGAGGGCTTCTCGATCGAGAACGACGACGGGACGCTCACGCCCGTCATCGAGGAGATTCTGCGTGAGAGGCCGGAGTTCAGCCTGACCGTGTGGCTGTCGGGACCGGCCATCGTCCGCACGTCCGATGTCGACGCGCTGGAGGGTGTGATCCGCGAGACGAACATCAGCGCGGGCTTCATCCACCGTGGCGGGCAGGACTTCAACATGGACTTGGTGAAGCCGACGCCGACCGGCGGGGCCAACGTGTCCCAGCAGGAGTACGACGAGGAGGTCGGCAACCTGATCCGCGAGAAGAAGGCCACCGGGGAGATCGTCTGATGTCGGCCTCTCCCATCCAGCTTTCGCCGGAGACGACCGACTTCATCGAGCGGCTGCGCGAGCATTATCGCCAGCAGGGGAAGGCTCCCGCCGCCGCCAGCTACGCCCGTCACCTCCGGCACTTCTTCGCGTGGGCAGAGTCGAACGGCTACGGCCTCGCGAACCTCCCCTCCGATGCCGTCGAGTCGTTCCTTGCGTCGACCGGGCAGAAGGACACGACCACCTACGTCATGCGGACGCAGATCAAGTCGGCTCTCCGCGAGGCACACACGGCCCTCGGCGTCGACTTCGCGCACTTGGAGTACCAGACCGGCAAGCCGCGCGAGGTCCGTCAGATTCAGAAGGCCAAGGAGAAGGAGAAGCGTGCTGCGTCCCGTGAGGGCGGCGCTCTCGTCCTGCCGTTCAACGTCCCGACTCACGCGATGCCCGTCTACCCCCAACCGCTCCCCCAGCAGGAGATCGAACCGATGCCCATCGAGAACACCCCCGCAGACACGGGGGCTGCTACCCACGCGACCCCCTCCCCCACCGGGGTTGCGGCAGCGGGGTCTTCGGCCCAGCCCGTTGTCTTCATGCAGGTGCAGCAGCCCAAGGCTGCGGCCACCGCGACCGCCGCCCGCCCGACGAACACCGCGTCGACCACGCCGCGCGGCATCGTGATCAACAACCACACGTTCACGGGCGCGTTCGTGAAGATCAGCCGCATCGCGGACGGGTCGGAGCCGTTCATCCCGCCGGGGACCGAGACGTTCATCACCACGATGCCCGCCTCGCAGCTTGCGCCGCACGGTGACATCGCGGCGTTCCTCCAGCAGTACGTCCTGCGGGGCCTCCGGCTCCCGCCCACGGTCGGTCAGGTGCAGTTCGTCTTCCACGAACTCAACGACCGCCGCCAGCCGACTGGTCGACGCGACGAGATGGTCGTCGCCGTGCCGTTCGACATCGGCGGGTCGACCCAGCAGGTCGCCGCCCTCCCCGCCTTCAACGGCGTCCCGACCCCGCCCGCCCCGACGCAGTTCGACAAGGCGACGGAGTACCTGTTCAAGCGGATGGACGACGAGGCCGCTGCCGCCAAGCAGCGCGCGGAGAAGTTGAGCGAGGAGTTGGCGAAGGCCAAGGACGCGCAGACGACCATGATGCTGATGGCCCAGCTTCAGCGCGAGAACGACAACCGCCGGGACATCGAGGAGAGGCGTATGCAGGAGTTCCAGCGCCAGCAGCAGGCGCAGGCCATGCAGGCGTTTCAGATGCAGGCCCCCGCCTACGCGCCCGCCGTCGAGGTGCTGCCCAAGGTCGACCCCGCCACCGAAATGATCAAGGCGTTCGCGGAGTCGCAGAGCCGCATGATGGAGGCGCTGATGGTGCGCCTCGCCGCCCCCGCCCCCGTCCCTGCGCCGGTCCAGCAGAAGGACGCGACGGAGTGGCTGGTGCCGTTCCTCGGTCAGATGAACCAGCAGGCCATGCAGCAGCAGCAGGCCAACCAGCAGATGCTCCTCGGCGTCATGCAGTCGAACCAGCAGTTCATGCAGGCGCTCGTCACCCGCGAGTCGCCGGAAGTGAAGCTGATCCGCGACGAGTTGAGGGAGGTGCGGCAGCAGGCCAACGCCCCAAAAGGTGATGAGGTCGAGGATTTCGCCGAGAAGCTTCAGAAGATGAAGGTCGTCGGTGAGATGCTGATGGGTGGTGGTGGCGGCGGTGGGGGCGGGGGAGGCTTGATCGACTCGATCATCGCCAACGCCGAAACCATCGGGGCCGGAGTCGCGAAGATCGTGTCGGCGGCTCGCCCGTCCGTCCAGTTGCCGCAGCGCCCGCAGTTCAACGGCGGGCCGGTGCAGCAGGTTCAGGCCCTCCCGCCCGCTCCGCAGGAGGCCCAGCCGCAGGCGCAGCAGCCGCAGCAGCAGGAGCCGCTGCCGCCGCCCACCGAAGCCATCGACGCGCTCAACGCCGCCGCCGCTGCCGCCCTCGCGGAGCCGCGCGACGATCAGAAGGCGATCGACTCGGTGGTCGCGATGGTCACGGCCCTCAAGGCCCTGCCGCACCCGTACCCGCGCATCGGGGATCGAATCTTGGAGGCGTTCAAGCAGGTCGAGGACGACGACGACCTGTTCAGCGTCGGCAAGCACCTCTACGTCGCCGTGAATCAGAAGATCGACAAGCGGGCCGCTCGCGCCATCGCGGACGTGTTCTACAAGTGGTTCCCGCTGATCCACATGACGCTGTTCGGGGAGACGCGCTTCCTCGTCGGTCAGTCGGAGGAGGAGTTCAACCGCCTCATGAGCGAGGGCCTGCCGCAGACCGCGTCGACCAACGAGGCCGGTGACGGCGGGGAGGTCGAGGAGGTCGAGGAGGAGGAGGACGGCGACGAGTCGGGGGCCGTCGAGGCTTCGGACGACGGCGTGATCAACACGCAGGCCGACGTGGCGGGAGCGATCTGATGGCCGACTGCAAGAAGTGTGGCAAGGAGATCGAGCCGGTGAAGCGCGAGGAGGTCGAGGCGCTGGTCGCGAAGATCATGGACTTGATCGCCGAAGCCGGGGTCATCGCCATCGCCAACCTCAACCTGATCACGATCGACAAGCAGGAGAGCGTGAACCTGTGGCCGACGTGTGACTGCGACGACCCGACCTGCGCGCCCAAGCGCATGATGAACTACGCGGACCTCCTGCACGACATGGCGCACGAAATCGTGTCGGAGATCGATGGCGAGTCGTGCTGCGAGGGTGACGAGGACGGCAAGGAGATCGAGGACGACAAGCCGGTTCACTAGGCGGTCGACCACGGGAGAAAGGTTGAAGGGGGCCGGTGAGTGATCACCGACCCCCTTCGCCCTTCGCAGGAGGCCAACCGGGGAGAGTTGGCAAGGGAGAGACTACACGCTCGCTGTGGACTCGGCAACATCGAGGGACGCAGACGCAACGGCGAGGGTCCGCAGGGTCTTCACGTCGCGAACACCCGTCTGCGGAAGCTGCACGGTCGCTTGGAACGCCTTGAGCGCCGCCTGACTGCGCGGCCCGAACGCACCGTCGACCGCGCCCGCGTAGTGGCCCAGCGCCTTCAGCCGCGCCTGCGTGGCGCTCTCGTCGGAGTCGAACGCCGCACCGTAGAACGCCTTGATCTTGGCCTCGACGGCCCCCGACGTGGAGGTCGCGCTCGCGCTCGCGAGCCACCGCGCGGAGTCGTCGCCAAGGTAGTTGTAGTGCCAGTCCTCCATCCCGCGCTTGCTGTCGCGTCGGTGGCAGAACCAGCCCTTCGACTGCATCGTCACGTCGAGGACGGCCTTCGTACACTTGAGCGCCGCGAGCATGGCGTCCGTGTCGATGTCGATCGCGAACCCGAAGTTGTGGGCGCTGTACCCCGGCGGCTGGACGCCGCGCTTGGTCTGCATCGCCTTCAGGCTCTCGGCGGGGGTGCGGTACATGTCGCTGACGCGGAGTCGCTGGCCGGTGAGCGCCGCCACCGCGTCGAACGCCGCAGCCGCGTCGGGGTGCAGCATCGACATGCGGGCGGGGAACTGATCCTTGGACGGGCCATAGATGCCAAGGACGTTGGGGATGCGCTTGAGTCGGATCGACAGCAGGGACATGGGCTTACCTCCTGCCCGCAGGGTAGCCGGAACCCTGTGTTCGGGGTAGTCTGACCGCCATGTGGAACCCCCTGATCGGCGTCGGATTCACGGCTCTCGGAGTCGGCTACCTGTGGGAAGCGTACAAGGGCGGCAAGGCCCCGACGCCCCTCGGAAACGGCCTCGGCGCGCTCGCGCCCTACGCGGAGGCGCTGCCGCCGATCCGTCGAGGTCGCGGGTCGACCCCGCCCGCCCACCTCGGCGCGCTGGGCCTCGCTCGCGAGCAGGGGCCGGTGCCGAACGGCCTCAAGACGATGAAGTTCTACCCCGCCGGAGACATCTCACAGCGCGTCGGGCGCATCGCGGGGCAGATCAAGAAGGACTCCCTGAACCCGAACGTCGTCAGCGCCGCCCGCGCCATCGTGTCGCAGAAGTGCGGGTCGCTGGAGGGCGGGCGCTACTGGTGCGTCCCCGCGAAGGACTGGAAGGGTGAGATCAGGGCCGTGTTCAACGGCGTGACGAACCCGAACTCCCCCTTCGCCGTCCGCTACACCCGCGACCACGTCGACGTCGACATGTTCGCCTCCAGCGACCTGATGGCCCGCCTGCCCGCAGAGGACTGCGACGGCCTGACCATCCGTCTCGGTGCGCTCCTCCGCGCCCTCGGCTATCACGTCCGCTGCCGCGTCGTCGCGCCCGCCGGTCAGCCGGATGCGTGGTCGCACATCTACCTCGCTGTCGCGGTCCCGCCGGGGTCCAAGGACGGCTGGATGCCCCTCGATCCCTCGGAGCCGCAACATGGCGCGTTTTGGGAAGTCCCGAAAGCCTACATCAGCACTAAGCGCGACTTCGATGTCTAAGCCCGCCGCGTGCTTGGTGCAGTTCGGTGAGCGTCGACTCGCTGTGATGCTCTCTCCCGACCAATGCGCGGCCTTCCCTCCCGGCAAGTTCCTCGGCGCTGGCAAGTACGCTGGCGCGTACCAGCGCAAGGGGAAGCCGAATCAGGTCGTCAAGTTCACGTTCGATCCGCTGGACGCCCGCGCCGCTGCCCACATCAAGGCAGAGAACAGCCCCGACACCCTCAAGGTGCTGGACGTGCGTCGACTGCGGAACATCGAGACGAACATCGACGTGTTCAACCCCTCCGACTTGGCCTTTGAGGACAAGGACGTGTCGGGCTACGCGATCGAGGTCGAGCGCGTCCACCCGCTCGACTGGAAAGAGCAACTGTTCGTCGACATGGCCGTTCAGGCGAACTATCAGGGCTGGGCAGAGTCGAACATTAGTTCGGTGCATACCGGCTTCATGTTCAATCTCCCGAAGAAGATTCGCGACAAGGCCGCGTCCTATTGCGCCAACATTCGCGACAGGAAGGGAAAGCTGCCGACGCAGGCCGCGCAAGACTCCTGCGTGAAGACCGCGAACGACGCGCTCGACGCGATCACGGCGGTCGCCAAGGTCGGAATCCTCCCGCTGGACGTTCACGGTGGGAACTTTGGCCGTCGCCTCTCCGACAAGAAGATGGTCGTGATCGACTTTGGCGTCTCGCAGCCGCGCGAAGCCTACGAGTCGATCAAGTCGCTGGCAGGGAACCGCCTGAAGCGACGGAGGAAGCGATGAGCGACCCCATCGAGAGCGTGCTGGACGAGAGGTACAAGCCATCCTTCCGCATCCTGCTCGCCGTGATCGCGGTGGGGGTCGGACTCGGATTCGCCGTCTCGCAGGCGCAGGATTTCGTCGACGCGCGCATCAACGCGAAGATCCTCGCAGGAAACGCGGTGATCGAGTCGCAGGGATCGCGGATCGAACGACTCGACTCGCGACTCGACGAGGTGCGGTCGGCGGTCATGGAGATCAAGGCCGACGTGCGCGTGCTACGCGAAACCGCCAAATCGAAGTAGATTACCCCCTTCGCGCGCGGTGACTGCGCGCAACATCGGAGACGGCATGGACCCGAAGATTCGCAACATCGGCCTCGGCATCGCGGTGGGCGTCGGCCTGTATTTCCTGTTCCGGCCCAAGACCGCACGGGCCGACGACAAGAAGCTGGCGAGCGGCAAGGAGCCTGCGAAGGACGCCAAGGCCAAGTCGATCACGTCCTTCGGGGACAAGGCGATCGGCCTCGACGCCGCGTTCGTCGCCGCCTACGGCCCGACGTCGACCTACACCGTCAAGTCGGGCGACACGTTGAGCAAGCTGGCCGACATGCTCTACGGCGACGAGGCCCTGTGGGGCTTCCTCTTCGACATCAACCGCACCACGACGTTCCTCGCGGACCCGAACTCCCTCAAGGTCGGGGACGTGCTGATCATCAGCGAGAAGGCCCCCGCCGCCGCGCTCTACGCCGCCCGTCACGGCGCGCTCAAGGCGTGGTACTCCGCAGGTCAGAAGGGGATGCTGCCTGCGGAGGCCGTCGCCTTCACGGCCATCGCGCTCAAGTAGTCCATCCCTTCGCAGGAGGTTCCAATGGCTGATCCCTACGTCAACACGAAGCTGGAGCAGATCGACCGGCTGCTCCGGCTGATCCTGCTCTCCTCCGGCTCCTCGCTGCCGACGACCGACGTGGCGACCACGCTGGTCGGCAACATCATCGGGACGACGAACCGCTACATCGAACTGTTCACCAACCGCTACAGCCGGATGGTGTCGGTGAAGGTGGCGTCGGAGTTCGTGATCCCCGGCTCGACCGTGAAGCTGTCGTTGCAGTCGAACGACAACGGCGTGATCGACACGCTCTCCTCGACCGGCAAGACGACCTCCGAGACGATCCTCCTCCCGCCGAACGCGACCCTGTGGATCAACACCGCGAACACGGCCTTCTCGCTCAACGGGTCGACCTTCCGCGTCCTCCTGTTCGACGGCATCGGGTACATCCCGAAGACGGGCAAGTGAGACATGAGCGAGTCGATCATCCTCCCTGCGCTTGGCCGAACCGCTGTGATCGCGGGGACGCTGTTCGTTGCCGGTGAGCGTGATCGACTCGTTCGCTACACGCTCCTGACCGCCGCCGCGCTGGAGGGCGCGCTGTGGTGGAGCCGCCGTCAGGTCGACGCACCCAAGCCGCCGCCGCCCGCACCGAAGACCGTCGAGGAACTGGAGGCAGCGCAGCGGGCGCTCGCCTACGCGCTGCTCAAGGACAAGTGGGCCGACCCCAGCGCCTTCAATATCTACCTCGTCCTGTCCAAGCGCCGACTCCACGTCTTCCTCCCCGACGATTTCACCGACGCGAAATGGGCGCAGGGCTGGATGGAATCGACGCTGAAGCAGGCGGCTGCGGAAGTCGGCGTTGATCCGAAGGACGCGACGTTCCGCGAGTCGACCACCGCCTTCCTTAGCAGCGTGTTCGGCGCGCTGAAGACGGTCGCAGATCAGACGTGCGCGCTCTCGCCTGACGTGTGCGCCGTCGCCAAGTCAGGGGGTCGGTGATGGCCTTCTGCCGCGTCTCGTCCAAGTTCAAGCGCCTCGTCAACATGTCGCCCGCAGAGATCAGGGCGTGGGCGAAAGACCCGCGCTCCAAGTGCGCGTCCTTTCAGGACACGCGCGACCGTCTGACGAAGCGTCAGGTGTGGAAGGGCAAGCTGCGGCTTTCGCTCGCTGAACTCGCGGGCAAGCCGGTGTCGACGTGGACGGATTCCGACTGCGAATACGCGGGCCGCGTCGTGAACTTCAACACGCGGCACCTCGGCGCGTTGAAGGAACACGGCTGCACCTACAAGGAAATCATCTCGCTGCTGAACTGGGGCCATCGGCCCAAGTCCTGCGCGATCCCGACGAAGGTGTGCAAGAAGCCGCACACGCCCCGGAGTTAGCATGGCATCGCAGAAGGAAATCCAAGAGCAGGCCGCTCGCATCGCGATCTTCCGCGCGCAGATGAATCAGGTCGTGGCCGAAGTCACGGCGCTGTTCGACGCGGTCGACGAGAGCAAGCTGACGGCCATCATTTCGGTCGGCACCGCCAAGGTGGAGCGCGATCTCGCCTTGACGGAGAAGGCCGCGCGGCTGTCGCTGGCGCGCGCGCAGGCCGCTGCCGACACCGGCTTCATCGGCGGCGTCCCCGCGACGTTCGATCAGATCAAGGAACTCACGGTCGACATGGGGAACGCCGTCAACGCCTACGCCAAGGCGGTCGACGAGTGGAACAAGATCTTCCCCACCGAAACCATCGCGCCGATTCTCGCATCGGTTCGCGATGCGGTGAAGAACGTCGTGACCGGCGTGGCGGGAACGGTCGGACTCCTGCGCTACCTGCCCTACATGATCGTGGGCGGCGCGGTCCTGTTCTTCGTCGTCCCGCCCCTCCTCCGCACGATCCGTGCGGCTCGACGAGGTGGGGTTGACGACGCCCTCGACGTGGGAGCAGGGCAGATCGAGAACGCACGCGCAGCGATCGGTCGGCAGTACGCGCAGAAGCAGGAACTCGCTACGCAGGCCGCGAAGCTGTATTTCACCAAGGGCATGGTCAACGGCGCACCGGCTGGTCGACGCCGCCGCAGGAGCAAGTGATGGCGAATCTCGGAATCGTCGGTGGTACGAGTCGCGAGGAGGCCGTTGCGGCCTTCGACGCCCTCCGGCAGTTGGTGGTCGACACCTACGAACTCGCCGCGCAGTTCCCCTTGGCGGGCGCGAAGCTCCAGACGGCCAAGAAGGTGAAGCCGCTGGAGGAGGACATCAAGGTCAAGCGGAAGGAACTGCTCGCCAAGAACGACTGGTTCACCCTTTGGGGCGATTTCACCGACGCCGCTTCGCAGTACGAGGCCGCGTTGGTGCAGCTTGGCGACGACATTCGCGGAGAGGTCGCCGCGACCGGCGAGCAGCCGCTCATCACACCGCCAAAGCGCGAGAAGAAGGACAACGGCGGTGGCGGCGGCGAGGAGGGGAGCATCCCGACTTGGGTGTGGTGGGCGGTCGGTGGTGCGGCCCTCCTCGGCGGCATCCTGTGGTGGTCGAATCGACAGAATGAGCAGCGGGTGATTGTCCTGCCCCCCGGCAGGTAGGGTAAAGTTTCAACATGGCCTTCAACGCCCGACAGAACCTCATGATCCGCGCCAACCTCCTGATCGCCAGCAAGGTGGGCGAGTGGGACAAGGGCGTGGGCGCTGACGGGGCGCACTACATTCCCGCCGCCAAAAACGCCTTCGGGCAGATCGGGATGAAGTGCGAGAACTGCGTCTTCTACCGTGGCGCGCAGGGCTGCACGATCGTCAGGGGCGGGATCGAGTCGGGCGCGCTGTGCAAGCTGTGGGTCATCCCCGAAGATCGGATGCACCCCAGCCGCAGCGCCCTTGGCGGTCGACCAACCCGCGTCGAGGTCATGAAGTAGAGCGGTCGCCGGAGGGCTGGATAGCGAGTAGGATGCGGCCATGTCGCATTTCTCGCCCTCCAGCGTCTCCGGCCTCAATGGATTCCTCGACAGCCTCGGACAGAAGGCGATCGCGGGCCTGATCACGAAGATCGAGTTCTACTCGACCCTCTCGCAGCCATCGACCATCGCGACCGACAAGTCGATCACCGACTCGTTCTTCCCCCCGCCGGGGAAGGAGGGTGAGGTGGTCGACTCCGGCCCGCCTCCGGCCCCCGGCGTGGGGGCGAAGCTCCTCTCGGCGGTGAAGCCGACCTTTGAGTTCAACTCCCCCGTCTTCGGCAAGAAGTTCTACGCTCCCTATGGGGTCGCGGGTCGCGAGGACTACAAGACCGGCAAGGTCAAGGCCGTCGTCGGCGTGACCGCCATCGTCCTCGGCCTGATGGCAGCGGGCTTCGCCATCGGCTACGCCCGTGGGAAGAAGGTCTGACCGTGAGCAAGCTGACGACGAAGCGGCGCAAGTCGCTGCCCGACTCCGCGTTCGTGTTCCCGAAGGGGACGCAGGCCGCGCCGAAGACGCGGGCGTTCCCGATCGACACGGCCTCCCGCGCCCGAAACGCCCTGTCCCGCGCCGCCCAGCAGGCCGTCCACCTGACCGACGCGGAGCGCCGCGCCGTCGTCAAGGCGGTGTGCAAGGAGTACCCGTCGATCGGCCAATGCTCGACTGGCCTCGCCGGTCTGCCGCCGAAGGGCCGCATCCCCGGCCCCGTGATCGCCCGCGTGTCCAAGAAGCTCAACCGCAAGCTGAAGGCGTGCGGTATTACGCGCGGCGCGCTGCGTGAGGGCATGGAGGTCGAGCGGGAGCATCGGGACGTGACGCACGGCGGCGTCGAGGACACGGCCCGCATCGCGATCGCGCACCTCTGCGAACGACCCGACTACTACAAGCGGCTCAAGCGCTTCGTGGAGACGTAGAACATGGCCGACCAGCTTCTCGTCACGATCGTCGACGTCACGCTCGCCCCGCTGGGGTCGACCGTCGTCACGCACGGCCTCACGGCGGGCGGCGTCCCCGTCAAGCCGACGCAGGTGATCTGCGACACCGACTCGACCATCGCCGTCACCAACGCGACGACCACGCAGGTCTTCTTCGTCAACACGGGGGCCGTTCCGGCGACGGCCAAGTTCCGCATCGAGTACGACCACTCGATCCACGCCGTCGATGCGGCCCCGCTCTACTGGAAGGGCGCGACGGCGGGCGCTGGGGCGGCGTTCGCGGCTGTCTACGGGGCGTTCTCGGATTCGGTGGATCAGATCGTCCCAGCCGCGCCAAGCGCGCTGGCCGTTCAATACGACACGGTCGATGCTGCTGGCGGCGTCACGGTCGCCAACAACGGCCTCGGCGTCCCCACACGGCTCACCGTGCCGGTCACGGGCATTTACAAGTTCGACCTCTCGCCACAGCTTTTCCATTCGGGTGGTGGGACTGAAATCATCAGCTTTTGGGCGAGAATCAACGGCGTGAACGTGCCGAACAGCACGTCCTCGCTGGAAATGGGCAACAACAACAATCGCACGCTGCCCTTCATCTCAATCATCGCTGCGATGAACGCCGGTCAATACTTGGAGTGGTTCTTCCAAGCATCATCCGGCACGAACACCACGCTGGAGCATTATCCCGCAGCGGGACTATTGCCCGCCAATCCCAGCGTCATCGCCAACGTCCAGCGCATCGCCTAGCTCTTCTCGGAGACACCGATGGCCCTTCTCAAGACCCCGATCGACGGCAACAACTTCTCCGTCGAGATCAGCCTTCCTGACACCTCCTACGACGTGTTCAGCGTCAACATGGTCACGGGAGCAGTCGCCGGATCGTTCCTGCCCGACGAGTGGCTGGGAATCCTCACCGATCGGGTGCAGGTTCTCTTCTCCGCAATCGACCTCGCGGAGCGGTCGGCGGGCGCGCTGAACTTCCTCCAGCGGATTCTTGCCATCTCGGCGCTCGACGACTCGACGCTCTCGCTCTCCGCGCCGTCGCTCGTCGCTGACACCTACACGCTGCGCGTGAGCGTCACGGCGGGCGTGGCCCCCGCGCACGTCATCGTCACCCTGCCCTACTCCGCGTCGGGGATGGTCGCGCCGTCGAGCATCGTCAACGCGACTGCCGCCGTCGTCCTCTCCGGCGATGTCACCGGCCCGTCGAACGCGAACACGATCGCGGCTGGAGTCGTGACCGACACGAAGGTAGCTGCCGCGAACAAGGACGGCCTCGCTGCCGTTCCGTCGATGCGGACCCTCGGCACGGGCGCACAGCAGGCGTGCGCGGGCAACGACGCCCGCCTCTCCGACTCCCGCGCCCCGACTGGCGCGTCGGGCGGCATCCTTGGTTATCCGGGGTCGACCTACCCCGCCCCGACCGGCCTCGCCGCCATCGCGAACGTCATCCCGATCGCCTCCCCCGGCGCTGGGTCGACTGTCACCGTGCGGGTCGATGCGACGGGCGTAGGAACGGGCGCGGCACTCGCTTTCGTCGCGGCACAGGGTTCGACCATCGGCGGTGCAGCCAGCGTGACCGGCGGTCGCGGCCTTGCGGGGGCGGGCGGTCTTGCAACGCTGACGGGCGGGCAGGGAACCACGTTCGGCGGTGCTGCACGGATACTCGGTGGTGTCGGTTCGACTGGCGGCGAGGTTGCTTGCCTCGGAGGCAACGGAGTCGGTGGACTCGGCGGTGGAGCGTTCGTCTACGCAGGAGCCGGAAACAGCGGCGGGCAAGCCATCCTGCGCGGTGGAACTGCGAACAACACGACCGGCATCGGCGGCGATGCGTGGGTCCAAGCGGGAGGCGGCGGCGTAGGGAACGCTCGCGGCGGTAACGTCCTCGTTTCAAGCGGTAACGGCCTCGGAAGCGGCGACAGCGGTTACGTCAACATCTTCTCCGGGGACACGCAGACCGGCACGGCTGGCTACGTCCTCATCACCGCCGGTCGGGCGCAGGGCGCAAGCGGAGCGAACGGCTACGTCACCATCAAGGCTGGCGGCGCACCCGGCGGCACGGTCGCTGGCGGGGCCGTCACCATCAATGGCGGTGCCTCCTCCGTAGCGAACGGCGGCGAGGTTCTGATCGAGGCGGGAAGTTCATCGTCCGCTGCGGGTGGTCGTTCTGCGCTCTACGGTGGCGGCGGCGCGACCGGCGGCAAGGCCGAGGTCGTCGGCGGCGCATCGACCAGCGGAGGGACAGCCGGTGCGGCAGAGCTTGTCGGCGGCATCAGCGGCAGCGGTGGTGGTACGAACGGCGCGGCCAACGTGCGCGGCGGCGGCGGTATTGCCGGTAGCCCGAATGTCGGCGGCGCGGCGACTGTGACCGGCGGCGGGTCCAGCGGCGCGGCGGGTGGCGCGGCGAGCCTCACGGGTGGCGCGACAACTTTCGCGACCGGCACGGGCGGCGCGGTCAACATCGCTGGCGGCGCGGCGACGACCGGCACGGGCGGCGATGTCAGCATCAATGCGGGTGCTGGTTCGGTCGCAAACGGTGCCGTCAATATCGGCAACCTTACCGGCGGCGCGGTAAACCTCGGTCAAGCCGGTCGAGTCACTTCGGTCATCGGTCGATTCGCGCTTCAGTCTTCGGGGGCGGCAACCACCGTCGCCGCAGCGACCGCACTCACGTTCAACCGGGGACTCGTTGAACTGACCGCTGCCGCGCCCGTAGTTTTCGCTGGCACCATCGCGACGGGAAACAATGGACAGATTGTGGTGCTGTTCAACGCGGGTGCGAACGCCATCACCTTCCAAAACGGCACGCCAGCCAACTTGAGAATCACCTCGCCCACCGTGACACTCGACCAGTACGAAACGCTGACGCTCATCTATGTGACCAGCGCAGGGCTGTGGGTCGAAATGTCGAAGCGCATCGCGTAGGAGTCTGACCCATGTCTGTGACCTCGCAAGCACTCGATGGACAGAACGTCGTCGTCACCATCGCTGCCCCTTCGACCAGCGCCGACCTGTTCTCGGTCGACATCGTGACCGGCGATGTGACGAGCGCATGGCTCGACTCCGTGCAGCTTTCCAACCTCAAGGCAGCGGCGCTCGCCTTTTTCGAGATCGTTCCTCTCGCGGAGCGAACGAGCGCGGCTTTCCTCAACCGATTCGCTGCCGTAACGCCGTTCAACGATTGGCAGACGACGCTGACCGCAGTCACGACTGCGGCGAACGTGCAGACGCTTCGCGCAACGCCCGTGTCACCGCTGGGAGATTCCCGCCTCGCCCTCACCCTCACGCACTCCATCACGGGCGTCGTATCGACCAGCGGCATCGGCTGTGGCGCGGGCGGCAACGGTGGGGGCGGTGGCGAGTCCTACGATGTTGGGAGCTTCATTCGCGGCTATCCCGGCGCATCGCAGAAGGCATGGTTCGGAGCCGTCCGCGATTACGAGACTTCGCTTATCCATCTGTGGTGCGAGGATGCGCCTACGGGCGATGTGTCCTTCGGGTTCAACTTTGCAGGGAGCAACGTCTTCGTCACGCTCCCTGCGGGTGACAACGAGGTCACGGTCCCGTTCATCACGACGATGCTCGATGGGGACTCTCTTACCGTCACCGCACCGTTCGCCGTGGACGCCACGTTGCGGAACGTGTGGTGGACGGTGAAGGGGACCGTCCTGTGAGAATCAACCTGCAAGACGACCAAGGGGCGTTCGTCGGCTTCGGGCTGGTCATCCTGCACGCCGCCGTCGTGGACTTCGCAGGGGCCACGGCAGACTTGTCGACCAACCCACTCTTCGACGTGCCGGGAGTCTACGGCCTCTACGACGTGCAGGACGTTGGCACGGTCCTCAATCCCGGCGGCATCACGGTCATTCCACGACCGCTGCATCCTGCGGTCGGGCCGACGTTCCTGTCCTTCGACGGCAAGTATGTCTGCGTCCGAATCGGAGAGGAGTAGGCCATGCCGGGACTTACTTGGAGTGGGGCGCAACCCAGCATCGGCTGGGGCGGTTCAACAGCATGGGACGAGCCGCGCAACTGGGGTCTGAACGGCATCCCGCCGAATGACTACTACCCGACGAACGCGAACCTCCTCATCGCAGCCTTCGCCGGTCCTGCCGGTGTCGTCCCCGGTCCTCTGACCGGCCCGTGTCAGACGACGGACCTTCGCATCTACGCGGGTGCGGGACAGGTTCAGTTCGGGGCGCAGTTTGACGCGACTGCGGGAACACAGGTCTACGTTGAGAGCATCCCCGGCTTCCAAGGTGAGTGCGAGTTCACGGGCGGCGGCATCGGAGTGTTCACCGTTGGCTTCGGGGGCGGGAACTTCGGCGCATCGGGTGCGGCCTTCGGCCCTGCCACCATCGACACCGTGCTGGCGCAGAATCTCAACCGTGGCGACTTCGGCGGCTCGCTGTTCACCGCTGCGTGCAACAGTATCGACCTCACGCACCGTGCGAACGGCATCGAGATGGCTTTCGTCGGAGCCATCGGTGGAACGTCGAATATCCGCGCTGGAAAGTTTGGCGAACTTGCGACGGGTGGCACGGGCGATGGCAGCGAGGTCACGCTCCTCGGCGCAAACGGCTTCAGCGGCTTCCTGCGCGTTGAAACGAACACGGGTGCGAGGAAGACCGCCGCGACGAAACTGAACCTCAAGAACGATGCGGCAGCGGGAGCGGCTGGCAACGTCATCTATGTGAAGGGCGGCACGCTCACGCAGAACGGGTACGCAATCCCGTGGAGTGCGTACACGCTCGTCCTTGAGAACACCGTCCGAATCACGCCACCGTTCCAGCCTCTCGCCTATTTTCTGCCCGACGAAAAGCCGACGACGGGTGGGAACATCAAGGGGAGCGGCGCGAACTGGCGAATCCGCTGTGGCCTCGACATTCAGGAACTCTGCGGCACCGTGGCCGACAGCTTCGACGGCTACACCGATGGCGGCGCGTCTGTGCCGGTGAACGACAACATCGTCGTCGAGGCCGGGACGCTGTTCACGCGGGGCGAGTTCCCCTGCCACATCTACGGCAACCTGTCCTTCGGGGTGGGCGGCAGCGTCCGATTCTGACGCGGTGGTAGACCGCAACCCCCTACGCGGTCGCCGGAAAGCGGTCGACACGGTACACTCGGCACGTCTTGGAGGACACGATGGCAGACGAAAAGCGCAGCGCAGCGGCGAAGAAGGCGGCGGCGACCCGCAAGGCCCGTGAGGCAGAGGACGCGGCGTTCCGGGTCGCACGGGAGGCGATGGGCGACCGCGCCGGTCCCCTTGCCGTCGCCGCAAAGATCAGGGAGGAGGGTATTCGGCAGCGGGTAGTGGAGAACGCCGCTGCCATCGGGCGTCAGCTTGCCGAGAAGGCGCTGCGTGAGGCCGACGACGAGAGGCGCAACAAACGCATCCAAGCAGGTATCGACGTTCGGCAGAACAAGCGGATCGACTCGCGCATCTTGGACGACATCGCGACGGGTGAGTACCAGCGCGAGCAGCGGATCATCGAGTCGACCAAACGGGTCGAGGAGAAGGAACTGGAGTCGGGCCGCATCGTTCAGCGCCGCAGCATGGTCGTCGCTGGCGGCGCGGGCGCGACTGGCCGCGTCAGCAAGACGGTCTACTACACCGCCGACGACAAGCGGCTGGAGGCCAAGGCCAAGGAGCGCCTGAAGCAGCAGGGCATCCCCGAACCCTCGGAGGAGGAGGTCATCGCGGAGGCCGATCGACTCGCTCTCGCCAAGGAGCGGGGCGTCGAGGCGCGGCAGACGAAGATCATCAAGGAGATGGCCCCGACCGAAAGCGGCGTCCTCAAGCCCACGGGCCGCGTTCTCCTCGTCGCGGACGAGCGGACGGAGATCATCTACCCCGAAGACAAGTTCGTCCGTCGCGGCGACTCGATGGTCAAGCGCGAGCCGTTCCTTGAGCGCGGAGCGGTGCTGGTCGACGCGGACGGCGTGGAGCAGAAGACGCAGTTCTACGTCTGTCGGGACTGCACGGGCAGCGTGGCGACGGGCCACAAGTGCGTGTGCAAGACGCAGGATCAGAAGTCCATCCGGCGTCTCGCCCGCGACTTGAGCCGCGAGCAGAAGACCCGCCAGCGCCGCGCCCCCGCCAAGCGGGAGGAGCAGATCGTCGCTGCGAACAGCGCGTTGCAGGCTCGCCTGCTGGCACAGGACGCGGAGCGGATTCGGACCCAGCGCGAGGCGGGCAAGAAGTCGAGCGAGATCGCGCAGGGCGAGGTCACGCTGATCGGACCCGGCATCACCAGCGATGCGTCCCGTCAGAACATGCGGACGTTCTTCATGCAGCGCGCGGTCGACCGCCGCGCTCGCGCGGAGATGCTGGAGGTCAAGGCAGGCCGCAAGAAGGTGATCACGGGCCGCGACGGCAAGTACGTCATGGTCGACGAGTTCGACGCCAAGATGCGGCAGTCGCTCCTCGACGACGCCAAGAAGCTGCGCCGCAAGGCTGACGAGGACGAGAAGACCGCCCGCCGGATGCCGGTGCGTCAGGAGGGTGAGACGATCGTGAAGCGCTCGCTGGAGGGCATCACGCTCGGCTACGGACTCGGCGCGCTCGCCATCGCCGGATTCGGGGCCTACCTGCTCTACTCGATGTTCCAGCGCGACCCGCGAGACGACAAGCGCGCCGCGTAGGAGGCCCGATGCCCACCGTCTGTCTGCCCGTCTCCAACATCAAGGCGTGCGCGCGGGTCGACCGCGACGTGATGAACTGGGCGCGCCACATGACGTGGCACTTGCACAAGGGCTACGTCGCGACGACGGTGGGCAGCGGGAAGAAGGCCAAGCGGTACTACCTGCACCGGCTGCTCATGGCCTCCAACCCCCGGCTGGTGGTCGACCACAAGAACGGGAACCCGCTCGACAACCGCACCCGAAATCTCCGACTCGCCACCGTGTCGCAGAACGGCGCGAACGTCCCGAAGCTGTCGACCAACAAGTCGGGGTTGAAGGGCGTGGTCAAGCACGGGGACCGTTTCCGTGCCTACATTCACAAGAACCGCAAAACCAAGTACCTCGGCACCTTCGACACCGCCAAGCAAGCTGCCTGCGAGTACGACAAGCAGGCCAAAAAGCTGTTCGGGCGGTTCGCCAAGGTGAACGGGATCAAGTGCAGCCCCCGCTAGTCCTAGTTGCCTTGGTCGACTGACCTTCGGTACTCTGCAACCTGCCTCGGACAGAGGCCGCTTCGGGGAGTTCCCCCAAAGTGATCTTCGGAGTTCTCAGATGGCGATTTCTGCTCTCGTTCTCAAGGCCAGCGCCGACCGTTCCCTCTCGGTGACGTTCACCAGCGCGGGCGCTGCCGACACGCTGACGTTCGCGGCCCTCTCGGCGCTGCTGTCCTCGGCCAGCACGGTCAAGTCCTTCCTCGACGCCGCTCGCGGCTCGGTGGCCCTGACCCTCGCCGCCCTCGGTGACAACGGCGTCGACCTCGCCCTCGCCTCGTCCGTCGTGGGCAGCGTCGTGCAGGTCAGCGCCGACAAGACCTTCGCGGGCTTCGCGGCTGGCGATCACGTCTTCCGTCTCTCGCTCGCCCACTCGATCAACTCGTAATCCACGGGTCGACCGAAACCCTCTTCGCGGAGAGAACCGATGGCAAAGAAGACGGCAAAGGCGAGCAAGAAGGGCGGCGGGGCCAAGAAGTCCGGCCACCGCGCCAAGTTCGCCAAGATCGCGAAGGCGTGCCACATCGAGGTCAAGTCGACCCTCGGTGCCGCGCCCAACGCCAAGCGCATGAAGGCAGTCGGCGCGTGCGTGAAGCGCGAGTTCAAGAAGGACAAGTAGTTCACCCATCCCACGTTGCCTTTTGAGGGCAGTCCTTGAGAGGATGCGCGGGTAACTGAAGGAGTCAGCGATGTACGAGAGCATGAACGGGCTGGGAGCAACGCTCGGACTGATGAAGGAAGATGCGATGGAGGTCGCCAAGCTGGGCGGCGGCTTCCTCCTCGGCGCGGGGATCGCGCAGGGTGTGCTGATGGCGTCGGACAAGTTCCTGCCCGCCAGCACTCCGGCGTGGGTGCAGAAGTGGGTCATGCCCGCTGTGCCGCTCGCGCTCGGCACGTTCCTCTTCGCCAAGTACCGTGGGTCGCACCCGGCGCTCGGCGGGGCGAACGGCATCGGCATGGTGTCGGTGGGCCTCGGCGTGTACCTCAAGCGGGCGCTGGAGTCGGTCGACGCGACCAAGGACTACGCGAAATACATCCCGCTCGGCGCGACGGTCGACACCTACGAGAGCAACATCCTCGCGGGTCTGCGCGGCCTCGGCAACATGGACTACTCGATCAACCGTTACCTGTCGCCGTCGCTCAACGGCTACAGCCGGTCGGCGGGCGCTCCCACCTTCGTCGAGTCGCTTCAGGGCGCGCCGACGCAGATTCAGTCGCTTCAGGGCGCTCCGACCAGCATCGAGTCGCTGAACGGGCTGTCCGCGACCCTGATGTAGTTCACCGGCTGGGTCGACAGGGTCGACTCGGCACTTCGTCCAACCCGACCCCTGCGGGGGTCAACAAGTGAGGTAAGTCATGGCCGTTCTGCGTCCCACCAGCGAAACCGGCGTGTACGAGGTCGAGGGCCTCGGCACGAAGATCCGACTCATCGAGTGGCGTGCCGGAAGCTACTACGATTCCGTCGCCTTCGCCGCCGGAGCCATCACGGATGGCACCAACCAGCTTCTGTTCCAGAACCTCCAGCAGAAGAACCGGCAGCACACGAACCTCGACAACAACGCCGGTCGCCTCCCCGCCCTGACGGAGCTGATCTGCAACCGCATCAGCGCCCACATCACGCAGGCCGTGGGCAACGTGGTCGCGATCGACAGCGACATCATCAAGCTGGCTCACGCCGCCTACATGCAGGTGTTCGTGAATCAGGATCGAAGGGTGTTCGACCAGCCCCTCTACACCGCGCAGAGCGGCTACGGCGTCACCGGGTCGACCACGCGCAACGCCACGGGCGTCGTGACGATCGGCGTCCCCTCGGCGGCTGCGGCCCCGCAGTTGCTCGTCGCCCAGCCGATCGGGCCGAACGACGCCCTCACCGGCAAGATCGAGGTCGACGGCGCGGCGTGGATCGCGGGCTACGTCCAGCCCTCGCTCACGAACACCAACGTCGTGACCACGTTCCTCGACGGCCTGATCAAGAAGCCGCAGGGCGCGTAGTCCTCGGCCTTCGGGCATCGGGAAGGAGCGTCAGCCCTCGCGGGTTGGCGCTCTTTCTCTTTCAGGCTAGACTCCCCACGTCGATTCCCAACGAGGTCGCCCTATGCAGATTACGCCCCCGCCCGACAACGCCTTCCTCCAGCCGGAAACGTCGCGGATCATCGAGGCGCGCACGATCACGCCCTACGACTACCGCGCCATCGCGCTCCCGCTCTACACCACGCTGGGGTCTTCGCAGCTTCGTGGGTCGGCTTCGTACACGATTCCGACGAACACGAAGATGGTGATCCGGCAGATTCAGGCGCATGTCGTCGTGGTCGACCCTGCGAGCGCGCTGGAAGCCGGAGTCGGCCTCTACGCCGCGAACGTCACGGCGCGCACCCGACTCTACGCGAAGGCCATGAACTGCCGTGCCTCGCTGTCGTTCCAGTCGCGGACCTACGAGGTGTTCCCCCAGCAGTCCTTCCCGCTCTCCGACCTGATGTCGCAGAACGGTCAGGGGACTTCGTTCCTCGACATGCCGGGAACGCTGATCGAAGGCACCACGATCGACCTCAACGTCGGTCTTGAAGACCCCAACGCCGCTCTGTCTGACACCGAATACGGTGTCGTTCTCGTCGGCGCTCTCATTCGGGTCGACTAGGAGATTCACCGTGGCGATTCTGACTCCCGCTCCCATCAACTTCCGTCAGCAGATTCGCAGCGAACTCTCGGAGGCGCTGCGGCTCACCTACGCCGACATTTATCCGACCGCGCTGCACTTGCGCGTGACGATGGCGTCGACCGCTGGCGTCCCGAACGTCCTCCCTGCGCCGCAGTTCGACACCTACCGCATCCCCGGCGACTACACGCTGGTCGTCGGTGAGATTCGCGCGCACATCGCGCTCAACGAACTGTCGAACGAAGCGGTCGGCACCGGCCTGCTCTCCGCGACGGACATCGAGTCGCGGATCGTGTGCAAGGCGATGAACGCGCGCGCCACGCTCGTCAACGCCGACCGCGACAACCTCAAGGTTATCGAGACGGTGATCAGCAACAGCGCGAACCCCACGGGCCTCGCTGGGTCGATCGCTCTCTCCGACCTGATGCCCGCCGCTGGTGGCGCTCCGATGCGCTTCATTGGCGACGGCAAGGCCCTGCCGCTGCTCGTCCCCGGCAACGAACGTCTCCAGTTGCGGATCGACCTGACGAACGCGGACACGGGCCTCCTTGAGACGGAGTACGGCCTCGTTCTCATGGGTGCGTTCTGCCGCTCGCGAGGTAGCTGATGTCCACGGTAGCCGACGAGGCACGCAAGATTCGACAGCAGATCATCGCCAACCGCGTTGCCCAGCCGTCGATCAGGCAGATCGGCCCCTCCGGCAAGCAGCGGGTCGAGCAGGCGATCGCGCAGGGTGCGATCTTCGCATCCGGCGACGATGTGACGCGGGGCGACTCGTTCAACGTGAACGCGCGCCCGCAGTCGAACCCCGTTCCCTACGCATGGCAGGGATTCGGGGCCGCGCCGTCTGCCGCGTGTCCGACCGGCTACCAGCGGGACGCGCTGGGTCGATGCATCGTCGTCATCGAGACGGGAACCGTCGCGAACTCCATCCCTGCGGAGTACCGCCTCGGTCCCACGCTGTCGCAGTTCCGGCCCATCCTCGACCTCAACGCCGTCGCGCCCCCCGGCACGGTGCGTGAGAGCATCACCGTCCTCAAGGGCAACCTGCGGAAGCTGTCGAAGGGGCTGAACGGCCTCGGCGCGGCGTCGAAGCGCATGTCGACCGGCCTCAACGGCCTCGGCCTGACGGTCACGACCTCACCGACGATCTCGACCGGCATCACCACGACGTTCACGACCCAGCAGGTCATCGACGGGCTGAACGCGCAGATCACCACGCTCAACGCGACGGTCACGAAGCTCCAGTCGGACTACGCGGCGCTCGATGCCGCGTGTCAGAAGACCGCCGACAACCTCGCTTCGCGCACGGCGGCGCTGAACACCTGCAACGCCAACCTCGCCTCCACGAAGTCGGCGCTCGACGCGGCGAACGCTCGCATCGCGACCCTGACCACGCAGGTCAACAACCTCACCGCCACGCTCAACACGCGGACGGCTGACTACAACACGCAGCTTCAGCTTGTCGCGACCCGTGACGCGACGATCACGCAGATCACCGCGACCCTCGCGGACGTGCGGAACCAGCTTGCCGCCGCGCAGGCGAGCGTCACCGACCTGAACAGCCGACTGCTCGCCGCCTACAAGCAGTCGGACGCCCAGCAGACGACGATCACCTCGACGCAGACCGACCTCGCCGCCGCCAAGGCCGCGATCGACCAGCTTCGGGCGGCGCTCGCTGCCGCGACGACCGACAACCAGCGGCTCTCCCAGCAGGTTGTCGGCGTCACCGCAGACCGGGACAGGCTGACGCTCGACCTGTCGAACGTGCGGGGCCAACTGACGACGGCGACCTCGGATGCGTCGGAATGTCAGACGGCTCTCGCCGCTGCGAAAGCGGAGAACGACGCCCTTCGCAACGCGGTCGGTGCCGCCACGCAGCAGCTTGCGTCGGCCAACAGCGCCATCGCGGCCCTCAAGGCCGTGTGCAGCGCCCTGTCGTCGCCGGAGTCCTCGACCGCGCTCAGGGGCCTCGCTGGCCTCGGCGTGATCAACCTCGACCTCAAGGACGCGACGGGCCGCTGGCGCGAGCCGCGTCGGGGCTTCAACGGCCTCGGCATCGTGGGCGCGCAGTATGGCAACTTCAACACTTCGCTCTACGAAGACCTGATCGGCAAGGAGGCGCTGTTCGATCAGAAGGAGGCAGAGTCGACCTACTCCGGCCCCAGCCAACTCGCCATCGGCACAGGCGATGCGGTCAAGGATTACGAGGCGCTGTACGCTCGCTGCATCGAGTACGCGAAGAAGATCAAGGGCGACCTCGACGCGATGTCGGACTTCATCCACCCCAGCAAGTGTGGGATTCCGAAGGGGTATGTCCCCGAAGGAACGGTCCCGAAGGGGTATGTCCCCGAAGGCACGGTGCCTGCGGGGTATGTTCCGGCTTCGTCCTGCAAGTCCTGCGAGGGCCTGATCGACCCCGCGTCCTGCCCGAAAGACCCGAATGAGGCACCCCCCGCGCTCAAGAAGGTCAACAACTGGGTTCCCCTCATGGTCGCTGGGTTCAGCGCCTACAAGGTCTTCAAGTCCTAAAGGAGTGACACATGGCGTCCGTTCGCAACCGCATCAACCCGAACATTTCCCCCTTCGCTGACCCGCGTTTCGGTCAGGTGTCGGCGGGTCGACTCGCCGCGCGCGCCGACCTCTCGGCGGGCTATCCGAAGCCGATGTCGATCGAGGCGCAGGCCCGCGCGACGGTGATCCGTCTCGCGAAGCTGGAGGCCCAGCGGCAGATTCTCACGACCAAGGGCTACACCGCCGCCGCGAACAAGGCGTTGCAGGGCCTTGGCGAGATCTTCGCCTCCGGCCCGACGACGGAGGAGATGCAGGGCGCGCTCAAGAACGCGATGACGAGCAACGGCATCGTGTCGGGCAAGGGCTACTACGACTCCATCCAGCGCGGCGTGGCGCAGTCGTTCAGCGCGACGGTGAACAGCCCCGAAAACCTCAAGGCGTATGCCATGAAGGCGGCGGCGTCGTCGAAGTTCCCCGCCATCCTCACGCCCTACATTCGCCCGTCGATTCAGGCGGCGTCCTACGTCTACGCGACGAAGCAGGCGCAGCAGACCGGCTCGGCGCTCGCCGGTCTGTCGTCCAGCGTGGTCGAGCAGGCGCGGATGCGGTTCGCGGCGCAGGATCGCGGCATCTACCTGATGGGCCTCGCGGCTCTCGCGGGCCTCGGTGCCGACGAGTCGACCGGCGAACTGCCGATCGAGATCTTCGCGCAGCTTGAGAAGGACAGCGCGGACGAGCAGAAGAAGGAACTGCTGGAGAACGAACAATGGGCGCTGTCGCAGTACGCGACGGCCTCCGACGCCAAGAAGCGCGACTATCGCGCGTGCATCAGGGACGAGTCGGACGACACCTTCACCGACTTCTCCAACTGCCGCGAGATTCTGAAGCCGCGCCCCTGCCCCGCTGGGAACTACGAGCGGAACCCGTCCGTGACGGAGGCCAAGGACGGCGGCGTCTTCGGCTTCGGTGCGGACACCATCTACTACGGGTGGACCGGCAGCGAGTCCTGCATCTACTCCAGCGACCCGCGCTCGCAGGTCGACAAGGACAAGGAGCAGCAGGAGAAGAACGAGTACGTCGACCTCGTCGGGAAGCTGGGCGACAAGGTTCCCAGCGCCGACGAACTCCTCGCCCTTGGCGACAAGGCCGGTGAACTCTACTGCAAGTGGACGGCCAACGCCTGCACAGAGGTTCCGGCGTGCGCGCAGTCGACCGCGTGCAAGGCGGGTGGCGGCGGTGGTGGTGGAGGCGGTGGCGGCGGTGGCGGGGGCGGTGGCGGTGGCGTCGACACGATGACCATCGTGACGGCGGTGGGCGTGGTCGGCCTCCTCGCTGTCGCTGTCCTCGCCTTCCGCAGCCGCAGCGCCTAGTCCAAGGAGTCGCCCGTGGCAGACATCAGCTTCAAGAAGGGCGACCCGATTCGGGTGATCGACAGGCAGGGCGACGATCAGAAATACTGCTCGGTGCGCGGTGCCGGTGGCAGTCCTCGACTTCCCGTGTGTCAGGTCGTCGAGGACGCCGCCGTCTACGCGATGAAGATCTCGCCGGATGATCGCGCGAAGCTCGTCTCGCTGATGGAGAAGTCGCCTCCGCAGCTTCCCGACATGCCGCCGGGTCGACTGCTCCCGTTCTACCGTGTGGTCGCCGCCATGCACTACATGGCGACCCTCGGAGAGCGGGTGCTGACGCTGAAGGAGGCGTACTTCATCGTCACGACCATCGAGGCCGACCAGCAGAACCGCGTCGACGACATCTTCCGCGTGAAGGCGCTCGTCAACGCCCTGCTGGGCCTCAAGCTGACCGCGAGCGAGGAAGCCTACGTCTCCAAGCGCGCTCCCGCGCTCGCGAACGCCAAGAAGCCGATGGGGCCTGCGGACTACGTCGACGAAGGCACGTTCAAGGGCGGCGGTGACGACGGCGGCGGTGACGACAAGAAGAAGGGCGGTGGCGGTGGAGTGGTCGCCGCTTTGGGCATCGCGGGCGCGATCGCGTTCGCCGTGCTGAAGGGGCGATAGATGGCCGATTCAATCGTTGACGATTACGCCCTTGCATATGAAAAGTGCAAGAACTTCACGAAGCCGGGGGCGATCTTCGACATATCGAAGCCGGTCGGCCAGCGCCGGATCGACCCTGTCGCGTTCCAATGCGCGTTCCTCGTCTCGCCCAATCCATTCCTCGGAATGGTGTCGCCGCTCGACTACGAATACAACGTCGACTGCGCGATTCCGTACCCGCCGGATGCGATCTCGATCCTCAAGACCGCGCTCGTCGGGCCTGACGGATCGAAGCTGAACTTTGAGCCGACTGCCGTGCAGGGCTTCCTGACGAGCCTGCTCGACGCGGCGCAGGAGTATTCGGAAGGGGACGCCTCCGATGCCGACAAGGAGAGCGCGTTCAAGCAGTCGGAACTTTTCGGAAAGTTCTTCGACCTGATCCTCACCGGCAGGTTCCCGCGTCAGAAGGGCGTCGACGCTGGCGCTCGCGCCTCGCTGGAGGGCCTTGCGTCGATCTCGGCAGGCATCTTCGGCGCGGTTGCGTCGGGCATCTCGTCGATCTTCCCCGGCTTCTCCGGCGTCGGGAAGGCGGCAGACAAGATCGCGCTGGAGTTCCTTGACCTGATCTTCCTCGCGGGCGACACCGTTGCGGAGACGAAGGCGGGTTTTGAGTTCCTTGCCTCGCGCCTGTCGGGGAACCAGCGGTACGCGAACATCAGCAAGATCATGAAGGACAACAGCGGCTATCAGCCGTCGACCTTCACCGTGCGCGAGTGGTGCCGCGCGGGAAACCTGCGCCAAGACCCCGACTTCGCGCCTGACGGGACGACCTACAACTACCGCCGCGACCTCGCCAAGTGGGAGGCGCTGCGCGCGTTGCAGGGCAAGGCCGACAAGCTGATCTCGCCGCGATTCAACGCCGACGTGTCGTACAACATCTTCTTCGTGGACGAGATTCTTGACGGCGGCGACCTGATCGACTTCCGCGTCAGTAACTCGCCTGACTGGAACAACCTCGGCCCCATCTTCAACGCGAACCCCGTCCTGCGGTTCTTCGCGGCGAACGTGATCCTCGCGGGCATCATCGGACCCTACAAGCGCGCGGAGGCGGGCGAGATCATTTCGCTCCTCGACGGTGCCGACAAGAATGAGCCGCTGTTCTTCTACGAGATCGCGAACCCCGGATTCAACTGGGCGCGGTGCGGACTGAAGATCAGCGCGCCGGAGGCGTTCACGGGGCGCGACGACGATCTGCCGGTCGGGTGTGGGTCGACCCGCAGCTACGGAGCGTTTTGGCAGGACACCGCTGGCGGCAACTTCGACTACGAGAACAACTCCTACTACACCGCCGACCAGCGAAACCGCATCAAGAACGTGGCTCGCGATGCGATGCTCCTCGACGGACTTTTCGTCAGGAAGAAGTCGCTGAACTACTGGACGAACTGCGTCAACGTCCCCTTCGTCGGGCGCAAGTGCGCGGACCAGCAGTTCGTCGACGTGTTCTACGGTATCGACCAGAAAGTCTTTGCCGACGACATCAAGGCCGTCCTCGCGATGTGGGACGAGTTCGCGCGTGAGTCGCTGGGATCGTTCGGCGGGTCCAAGTATGCGCGGCAGAGCTTCATCCGCGACAACCTGATTGGCGCGAAGGACGAGTCGGGCAGCTACCGAAACACGGTGAACCTCGATCGCATGTGGGAGGCGACGAAGCTGCTGTACGCGGTCGCCAACTACTCGCACGCGAACGGCAACATCGGCTTCGACGAGGCGGTGAAGCGCCTGCGCGGCCAGCCGCAGGGCAACGCTTGGGTCCAGCTTTCGGGCGACCAGCTTGATTTCGCTGTGTTCCTCGGCAACTCATGGGCGCACTCGCTGCTCTACATCCTCACGGGTGAGAAGAAGCTCCCGCCCGCCCCGAACAGGGACGCGCCCATCTACAAGTCCGTCACCGGCAACTGCCCTGACGGGTCCGCGACCTCCTGCCTGCCGTGCGACGTGATCAAGGAGCGTCGACCCATCGGCGCGAAGGAACTCACGGTCCCGATGGCGATCACTTGGACCGGCACGGGGGGAGCGCGCAACTCCCCCGAATACAAGGCGTGGGTCAAGCAGTTCCGCGATGCCGGATACCCCGACTACTACATCGACTGCGCCACCCTCGACGTGAAGTTCACGCCGGGACCGGGGGCGACGGAGCCGACGCGGAAGAAGCCGGATGCCCAGACTATCGACTCGTTCATCAAGCGGGTCATCGCGGGCAAGAGCGTGGGGGTCGAGGTCGACTCCAAGTTCCGGCAGCTTGCGAACAGGCGCGGCCTGTCAGGGATGCCGGAGACGCGGTCGACCGGGAACGCCACCCTCGACGAGTCGATCCTCAAGGGCATCACCCGCCCGATGATGGTCGAACTCAACGGCCCGACGCTCCCCAAGCGCCGCTGATGTGATAAAACTCACGGTGCCGCAGGAGGGCATCATGGGACCGCCGAAGGTGATCAAGACGATGAAGTTCTCGACCCCCAACCAGCAGGTGCAGTACCTCGCGCAGATGGGGGCGCAGTTCCGAAAGAGAGACGAGCGGAACCTTCCGCTCTACAAGACCGCTGGGGGCGTCGTGTTCCGACCCACCAGCCAAACCACGCTGGAAGTTCTCGCGAACTGCGCGTGCTAGGAGTCGACGATGGCCGGTGAGATGATCGCGATGCTGAACGGACTCGGAGCCTACGGGGAGAACCCGATTGGCGACCTCGACCCGCGAATCGCCGCTGCCCGCAGCGCCTCGCTGGCGACGACGGCACCGGCCTACGCCTACCGCCCCGTCCCCTACACGCTGGGTGCCGTCCTGACCGCGTGCAAGACGGAGAAGGGCGAGGACGGCAAGGTCGACGCGACGGGCAAGTGCGTCGTCGAGTTCCCTTGGTACAAGAACAAGTGGGTGTGGGGCAGCGTGGCCGCTCTCGCCGCCGTGTGGTGGTACGACCGCTCGCAGAAGTCGCAGGGCAACGCTGGCATCCTCCCGTCCATCAACGGGTACGCGGAGCCGGAGATGGTCGAGTCGCTGGGCGGCGAGGACTACGAGGAGGCCCCGCGCCGCAAGCGCCGCAAGTCCCGCAAGGGGCGCAAGTAGGCCATGCAGCGCCGCGACCTCGCCGCAATCGACCGCTCCACCTTCACCAACCCCTACGTCCTCGGCGGGGCAGCGGTGGCGTTCGCGCTGCTGGCGAGGTGGTGGTGGGGTGAGTCGGAGGAGCGGGCGACGGAGCGCGTGGTCGACGAGTCGTCGGACCCGATCGTCCCGAACGTCCAGCAGTCGTTCAGCTACCTGACCACCACGAACTTCACGCCCTCGCTCGCCAAGGCGTTCATCGCCTCGCTGCCGACGCTCGGTCAGCAGTACGGGCAGTTCATGGTCGACGCAGGGCGGGAGTTCGGCGTCTCGCCGTTCCTGCTCGCGGGGATCATGGAGCAGGAGACGGGCTACGGGGCGTGCGTCGGCGGGCGCGGCAGCGGGCCGTCGTGCATCGGCTTCAACGGTCAGGACCGTGGCCTGATGCAGATCAACGACGGGTACTTTCCAGAGTTCTTCGCCGCTGTGACGGCAGACGGAACGCCCTATTGGGCCGATCCGAAGCAGAACGTCAGGCAGGGAGCGAAGATCCTCGCGTCGAACATGGACTACTGGCGCGGCAAGGGCGGGACGGATGCGAGCGATCCGCGTCCGCTCACGGACGCGCGAAAGATCGCGTGGTATGCCCTCGCGTCCTACAACGCGGGCGCAGGCGCGGTCCTCAAGTGGGTGAAGCGCGGGCAGTCTCCCGACCGCGCGACATACGACCGCAAGTACGGGGAGACGGTGCTTCAACGGGCGAAGCGTATTGCGACGGCGACGTCGATCAAGGCCGGTGGGACCGGCAACGTGTGAGGGGTCACATGACGATCGAAGAACTCTTGCTCCACAAGCACACGCGGATGGTGGCCGACCGGCTGTCGAAGGGAGAGCATCCCAAGTCGATTGCGGTCAGCCTCGCCGGAGACATCGTGACCGAACACCTCGCGAAAGTCCTGAAGGTGTCCAAGCCTGATGGGAAGGTCGTGGAGGTCAAGGTCGAGAAGAAGTCAGAGCCGGAGATCATCGACGCAGAGTTCAGGGAGGTGAAGTGATGCGCTCCCCGATGGAGTTGGTGTTCATCTACATGGACGGATGCCCTGCGTGCGAGGCGACGAAGCCCGCGCTCCGCGTGTTCCAGTCCAAGCACCCGCTGATCAAGGTGAACTACATCGACCTGCTGACGACCAAGTGGCCGGAGGGGTCGTGGTCGCCGGAGGCCACGCCGACCCTGCTCGCCACGTTCATGGGCCGCAAGCCGGTCGGCTACGTCGGGACCATGAGCGTCGAGGAGATCGAGAAGTTCGTGCGGATCGCCGCGCCGAAGCTCGGTCTGCCGGTGCCGCTGTGATCGCCGCCCTGCTGCTCGGCCTCGCGGCGGCGGGGGTCGTGTTCGTGATCCGCGCGGTCGTCATGGACCGCTGGCCGCTGCTGATGCTGTCGAAGCCCCTGTCCTGCGACCTGTGCATGTCGTGGTGGTCGGCGCTCGCCTTCAGCTTGGTCGACTGGCACTCGGTTCAACACCTCTTCGCAGGGGTGGCGCTATCGGTGGGGATCATCAAGGCTGTGGGGCGGCTGTCGGAGGTCGGGGCGCTCCCGATCGACCTGCCCGCCACGTTGCCGGAATCGACTGACTTGGGTGATACTCACCCCGTAAAGGAGTAGGGCCATGTTCGGAAACGCACCCCTGATGCAAGCTCTCGCTGGCATCGCCTCGCTCGGTAAGGCTCCCGCTTCGGGTGCCGCCCTGTGGGCGAAGCGCGCGAAGCGGCTCTCCCCCGAAGGCAAGGTCGCCTACTCGGAGTTCCGCAAGCGACTCCGCGATGCCGAAAAGGCTCGGAAGGAGGCCGTCAACGCGGAGGCGATGTCGCTCTTTGAGCAGTTCGGCCTCCCGATGCCCCGCAGCAGCAAGGAGGTCAAGGAGATTCGGCGTGTCGTCACGTCGTTCGTCCTCGGCGTCCCCGACGCTGGTGCGGGCGCGCAGTCGACCCCGACCGCCCTCGTCATCAAGGGCAAGCAGGTCGCCAGCCGCGCCGACGTGGCCGACAAGTCGATGAAGGTCTGCCCCGGCGCGTTCGGGGAGGATCGCGACTCGCGCTTCGCCGCCAACGTGATGCTCGACGTTCTCGGCGCGGGCGTCCGCGTCAACGACCGCGACGGCTCGGCGTTCCTCGCCCCCGGTCGCGCTCGCGGCAACGCTGGTCGCGTGTTCTCGCCTGACGCCTGCTACAAGGTGCAGGTCAACAACGCCCTGCGCCAGCGCGCCATCGGCATCTCGCGTCGATCCTACGACGAGCGCGGCGTCGGCCCGTTTGAGATCGGCACGGGCGGTCGCGGCAGCGCCAGCGAGGCCGCGATGGCCGAGAACGCCCGTCTCCGCGCCATCCAGTTGAAGGAAGCGGAGGACGCCTTCTCGCGCATGATCGAGCAGGCGCAGTCGGACACGGAGGCCCGCCGGATCGAGGCGGCGGCTCGCGCGGCGCTGAACAAGGGCGACGGCGGCGCGGCGCAGGCGGCGGCGTTCCGTATGCAGGAGCAGATGTTCAACCGCGACAAGGCGTTCACCTCCTACTACGACGAGCAGGAGAAGAAGCGCCGGAACGCGGCGGCGCGGAAGCGCCGCGCGGCGAAGAAGACCGGCAAGAAGTAGGAGTCAGGCGCGGCATCGTCCGCAATCACCCACGATGCGGCCTGAGTGCCGCGACAGAAGGAGCCAGTCATGGCGAAGAGCGCGAAGAGCAAGTCCAAGAAGCTGAAGCCGTGCCAGACCCGCAAGAAGGGCCGCGTCGTCCTCAAGAAGGGCTACCGCTACGGCAAGCGCGGAACCTGCGTCAAGGCCAAGAAGTCGTCCAAGAAGTAGACCGACCACCCGCGTCCACCCCAACGCGGATTCGACGGCCCTCCGACCTGCGGTCGGCGGGCTGTCGTCTTTCAGGGGTGGTATGCTGACCGGCAGGAACTCACAGGGAGTCGACCATGACCATCGAACACATCCTCTCCATCGTCGGGGCGCTGGTCCCCGTCTTCTCCGCGCTGTCCTCGTTCGTGAACCACCTCGTTCGCACGAAGCAGGCGGCGGGTGAGGCCGTGTCGCCCGCCCTGCTGGGCGCGGGTTCGATCCTCAACCTCGCGTCGGTGAACGTCGACAAGGCCGTGCAGATGGCGAAGGCGGTCAAGGACGCCAAGGCGGGCATCGCCGCCGCTCCTGTCGTCGAGGCCGCGAAGGCCGACGAGCCGGTGAAGGTCGAGTAATGCTCGCCTCCGTCCTCAAGTCGCTGTTCGACGGGACGCTGCTCGTCGTCATGTTCGTCGCGGGTGTGGCCGCGATGATCTTCTCGTTCTTCCGCGCCATCCTCGCCCCCAAGCGAAAGAGCGAGGCGCGCGAGGAGACGGAGAAGCTGCGGGTCGACGCGGAGAAGGTGATCGCGGAGCGTAACGCGCGGCTCGACGAGCAGATCGCACAGATCAAGGCGAAGGTCGCGGAGCAGAAGAAGGCCCGCTCGATCGACATCGCCAACGAGATCATCAAGAGGAACTGATGGCCGACTTTTCGCAGGACAAGATCAAGGTCGCGGGCATCGCGATCCCCACGTTCCTGCTGCTCGGCCTCGGCGTGTTCGCGGCGTTGAAGCTGTATCGGATGCTGACGGAGGGCGGCGGGGCCGGTGAGGCCGCAGACGAGCGCGAGGAGGCCGCACCGCTCGCCAAGACGCCGAAGGAGTGCCTGAACGCGGAGAACCTTCGCCGCGTCCCCGCAGGGTGCGGCACGATCCCGATCAAGGGGTACGAGAAGGGGAAGGAGCAGCAGATCACGATCAGCGAACTCCCCGGCTATCCCGGCTTCTACCTGCAAAAGTCTCCGATCGACGCGTACTCGGCGTTCATGCGTCTCCTCGCGGCAGCGCGTAAGGACGGCGTGGTGATCGAGATCAACAGTTCGTTCCGCACGATGAAGCGCCAGCAGGAACTTTACGACGAGAACTGCAACGCAGTCGGCATCTGCAAGCCGATCACCGCGCGGCCCGGTCGATCGAACCACCAGTACGGCACCGCGCTCGACCTACAAGTGAAGACGAACCCGAAGCTCTACAAGTGGCTGAAGGCGAACGCGCTGCGATTCGGGTTCATCGACGATGCGAAGCCGAACACTCCGCAGTACGAGCCGTGGCATTGGCACTACCGGCCTGAACTCGATCAGGTGGGCCGTGGACTCGCGGGCATGTCACCGCTGATGGTCGCCACCGTGTTCCCCTTCGTCCCCCCGCTGTGAGGACTCGATGCTCGACAAGAAGTGGATCATCGGACTCGCGGCGCTCGGCGTAGGGCTGTTCTTCATCTTCCGAAAGCGTGACGCCGACAGCGGGGAGAGCAAGTCGACCCCTGACGCGCTGCCGGAAGAAACCGCCACGGGCTTCACGCGCACGGTCGACGGCAACGCGATCTTCACCGTGCCGAACGGGCCGAAGGCCGTGCCGCTGATCATCGTCTACGGCGGCGTGATGAAGTACGAGTACGCGCACAAGGAGGCGATGGAGAAGGCCGCTCCCGCCGCCCTCAAGAACCGCGCGGCGATGATGTTCGTGAACATCGGCACCGCGCCCGTCGACACGCTGGCACAGCGCGGCAGGGCGTTCGCCGCCAAGAGCGGCGTGACGATCACCGATGTCAAGGCGCTCGGATATTCGGGCGGGGCGAATGACGTGCAGCGTGGCTTCTCGTCCGCGCTCTCGATGGTCGGGCTGATCGACCCAGCGACCAACGAGGGCTTTCTGCGCCTCCCGTTCAACGCCGGAACCCGCATGATCTACAACGAGGCGAACTGGGGCGGGTTCCCGCTGATCAAGGCCCTGCTCCCCAGCCTCGCGGCGCGGATCAATGCGAACGGCGGGGATGCTCGATCGATCGTGATCCGTCACCGTGATATGCCCGCCAAGTTCTTCGCGCTGTTCGCAGACGAACTCGCGACTCCCAAGGGGAACGCCTGATGCCGCTTCAGACCTACAAGTGCGCCGCCGGTCACACCTTCGACACCCACGTCCGCATCGACCTGTCCGATGAACCGACTCGGTGCATCATGCAGAGCGACCACACGGAGCCGAAGTCGGAGTGCTGGGCAGAAGTCAAACGACAGTTCCCTGTTCCTTCGCGCTCGTTTCCGGGCGCTGATTCTTGGAGGCGGTAATGGCTGTTCTCGTTCCCACCATCACCCTGTACGCCAACGACTGCATGATCGGAATCGGAGACAGCGGTGCGCCTCCCGCGCTTGCGGGTGACGTGCTTCTGTTCTCGGACATCGTTGCCCTGCTCGACTCGTCGGGCTACGGGTGGACGACGACCCGCGCCCGATACGCCGCGACCTACGCGACCAACAAGGACGCGGAGTCGGCGTTCGACAACAACGGCGGCGTCTTCACCATCGAGAAGGACAGGCTCGTCGTCATCAACGACGGCATAGCGTCGGACGTTGTGTACGCGATTCCGCGCCTGACGGTCGTGCGTCAGACGCAGCGTGCAGCGACCCTGCGCTTTCAGAACCCACAAGTCACCGAAGGCGTGTTCGACGCGAACACGTCGAAGTTCAACGTCGCGCTCATCGCGGACTCGCTCTCCGTCGACTGCGACTTGAAGGCCCTCTTGGGTGCGTCCTATCCGACGCTCCCCGATCTCGTTCAAGCCTTCGGTGACAACTGCATCACCTACGGCGTCGGCATGGGCGCGGTGCCGAACCTCCAGCCGACGCAGCGGACCTACGCCGATGGTTCGCTGCGACTCGTCCTCTACCTGCAAGCCTACCTGCCGCTGATCACGGGCTACGGCTACCTCACCATCGACATGGGGTGGAGCGGGGCGCGCTGATGGAACCCGTGTCGAAGACGCAGGCGATCCGACTGGCCGACGTGTTCTTCATCGGCCCCGTCATGATCTACGGCGGCTATCGACTGCGGGCGCTCGACAACCCCCTGCTCGGCCTGACGCTGATCGTCCTCGGAGGCTTGACGATCGCCTACAACGGCAAGAACTACCTCGCCAACGAACGGCTGCTCGGAGACAAACGGTGATCAAGCTGATCTACCCCTTCATCATCGCGACCATGATCGTCCTGTTCACCGCCGTCGCGCACGCGGAGGACGGCGCGTGCCATGCGGAGGGCGAGAACGTCGTCTGCACGAAGATCGGATTCGACAAGCTGGTCGACGTCGTCCTCAACGAGCGCGCCCGCGCCGACACGGCAGAGGCGCAGTTCAAGTCGTCGAAGGCCGACGTGGAAACGCTCCGCATCGCGCTCGACAAGTGCGCGACGGTCAAGCCTGACGAGCCGTCTGCACGTCGACCGGCTCTCGCCTACGCTGCGGGCGTCATCGGCAGCGCGGCGGTCGCCATATCGCCGTTCATCCAGTCCAAGTCAGCGCAGGCCGCGCTGGCTTCCCTTGGCCTCGTCATGGTGGGCGCAGGCTTCTCGTTCGTCATCCCGTAGGAGGTCGACATGGCAAGCACGACAGGAGTGGTCACAGCGTTCGTTCTCGGAGCCGCCGCAGGAACCGGCGGCACCCTCGCAGTCGAGTCGACGATGCAGTCGGCAGACGACGTTCCGTTCTGCTACTTCGACGTGCCAGCCGACGCGATCGTCTGCCGTCCGAAGACCGAAGCAGAGAAGCAACTCGCTCCCGTCGAGGCGTCCGACCCTGCGACGGCCAAGGTCACGGTGCAGTAATGAAGACCATCATCGCTCTCGCCGCCGCGCTCCTCCTGCCGACGCTCGCGCTCGCACAGGCGACCACCTACGTCCGCTTCCAAAAGGGCGCGGCGTTCAACGCGGTCGGCACCGCGAGCGCGCCCATCAACGCGCGCGACTACCCCGGCACGGTCGACCCCGCGCCGGGAGGCAACATCGTCGAGTGGTACACGACGCAGTTCGACATGAGCGCGTTCAACTCGATTCAGCTTTCCCTGCGCCTGTATCAGAAGGTCGGGAACGCCTACATCCCCGTCGACAGCCTCCAATGCGCGGACTTCTTCGCCATTCAGACGCGCAACGGTCCCGCCACGTTCACGCTGCCTGCGTACACGGTCGGGTCGTTCACCGCGCGTCGAACCGCCGTCTTCTCCAACACGACGGTCACACAGGAGAACGGGCAGATCTTCACGCCGCAGGCATCGGGCGTCGACCCGCTGTTTCAGACCGTGAACGCGATCACGAATATCGACTCGACCTTCGTGACGTTCCGGCTGATCCAGTCGTTCGTGCGTGTCGGTGGGCTGAAATGCTACGCCTACCTGTCGGTGGTCCCGAACACGGTGCGCGACTCCAACATCATCGCGAACTTCATCGGCGTCGACTACACGGCAAACGGCGAGACACGGTTCATCTCCGACTTCGGCTACCGCGTGCTGAACATCGGATCGACCTTCACGAACCAGTACCCGCACAAGCTGATGATTCAGAACACCGGCACGAAGCCGGTCGGTTGCAAGTTCGCATGGGACGCTGGGACATTCGGCAACGCACCTTGGGCCGGAACGGGCAAGGGGCCGGGATTCATCCTGCGCGCCGGAGCCGCTGACTACGACGGGACCGGCGGCACGGCGTCGATCGAGTCCTACAACGGCCCCGTCTACTGCAAGACCTTCGTGGCGGGCGACACGTCCTACATCAGCGTCATCGGCTGGTAGCTGGCCGGTCGGAAGAAAAAAAAAAGAGGCTGGGAGGGTCACTTCACCTCCCAGCCCCTATTTTTTTGCCCTGCTGGGTCGACCTACTCCCCGAACTCGATGGTCGGATCACCGAAGGTGACGTACTCCGGCGCGAGGTAGATGTGGTGACGGATGGGCGACTTCATGCCTTCGGGCGTGAAATACCCGAACCGCCGCGCCAGCTTCCGCTGACGCACCAGTTCCGCAGCGCGTGAGGCGACACCGCGCAGCGTGCGGGTGCCGCCGGTCAGTTCCTCGATGGCGGGGAACACGTCTTTGATCGACGTGCCTTCGCGGCCAGCCGCGCGAACGGCGTCAATGAGGTAGGGGTCGATCAGGGAGGTGCGTGCCATGTCTCATTTCCTCCGCAGCACGTCGGCTGCGCTGCCCTTGTCGAAGGGGTTGTTCCTGCGGTCGTACATTTCCAGCGTCTCGGTTCGCTTGTGGCCTGTGGTCTGCATGGTCGCGCTGTCGGCCACGCCGCGCGCCCGCGCCTCGGTGACGTGGCCCGCGCGGAGCGAGTGGCCGCTGAACGCCCCGCTGTCCAGCCCCGCCCGCTCGGCGGCGCTCTTGACGATCAGGGCGATCGACTGCGCCGACAGCGGCTTGACCTTCGTGCCGCCGTCCCGCGTCAGGGGTCGGAACACGGGGCCGTCCTTGATGCCCGCCTTGTCGACCCACGCCCGCAGGGCCGACGCCGCGCACATCGGCCCGCCGACGAACGGGATGGCCTTCTCCAGCCCGACGCCCCGCTGGTCCGTCTTGGATCGACGGACGAGGACGACGACGCCGCGCTGCGACCACGCGAGGTCGCGGTTCTCAAGGGCGCACAGTTCGCTGCGCCGGAACGCGCCCGCGTAGCCCAGCAGCAGAATGGCCCTCGCCCGAACGGCCTCCAAATCGTCGCGCGTTCCGAAGGTGTCGATCATGCGGGTCATCGCGTCGAACGTCGCGGGGGCCTTGGCCTCGACGCGGACGCCATGCGTGGCCTCGACGCCCTTCATCGTGGCCTTCACGGCCTCGACGCTGCACGGGTTGGGCAGACCCTTGACGGCGTGGGCCTTCGCGATGGCAGCGAGCCTACGGCGCAAGCTGGAGGGCTTGAGCGAGTCCGCGCGGTCAGCGACGTAGGCGACGACCGACAGCGGGTCCGCAGGGCAGGGCGGGATGCCGCGCTCGCCGCACCAGCCAGCGAAGTCCGACCAGTCAGAGGCGTAGGCCCGCTGCGTGTTCTTCGGCACGCTCTTTGCGGCGTACTCCTTCGCCGCCGCGAAAGCGGGGGCCAGCGGGCCGTAGAGATTCGGGGGTACTTTTTCGATCGGCACAGGAACCTCTCAAAAGGGGGGTCGACGATGGAGCGGAGGGGTGAGGAGCGGCGTGGTCTTCACGCTCTCCAACCGCCCCACCGCCGACCCTTTCAGCGGCCCAGCAGTCGCGACAGCAGCGACCGCTTGGGCCAATCGATCGAGCGTGCGACCGCGCCGAACCACTCCGGCGCGAGGGGCGCGGCGGGGGCCGCGCGCACCTCCCATCGACCGTGAATGGTCGACCAGTAGAGTCGCGCCGCCGTCTTCAGTTCCACAGGCCCGTCTCCGTGGCCTCGGCCACCGCTCGGATCATGTGGAAGGTCATGCGATCCTCGGTCCATTCGTTCATGCACTCCTCGGAGCAGAAGCCCGCGCACTCCTGTACCACGGGGCCTCGACAGTTCTCGCACTCGTCGAAGGCGGGAGGCAGGGCCACGTTGATCGACCCGGCCATCACGCCACCTCCGGCGCGACGAGGACGCACGACGCCTTGAGGGTCGCGTTCTCTGCCGACACGTCGCGGGTGGGGAAGTTGTAGACGACGGCGGCACCCACGCCCGCGCGGCCCACGGCCAGCACGGGGTCGTCGGTCCAGCAGGCGCGGTGCGCCAGTTCCTCGCGGGCCTTCGTGTGGCTCCCGTCGAAGATGTCGACCGCCAGCGCATCGAGTTCGTCGCCGGTCGGGATGCGCCACCCGTTGCGGACGTACCGGCCCTCCAAGGTCGCGGCGTCGTAGCGGGTCATGTACCCGCAGACGACCCAGCGGAGGCCCTGCGCGTTCCAGTAGGACGACGGCGTGTGGGGCATCGGCTGGCTGTGGTCGACCGGCTTGTCCTTGCCGTCCCGCACCCGCGTCAGGCCTTCGATCAGGAGGGACAGGTACTCGCGGTGCGCCTCATGGGACAGGCCCCCGATGATGGCTGAGTTCGGGAACTCATGGGACAGGGACTTCACGAACTCGGTCAGCGCCTTGCGGTAGTCCTCGTCGTCCATGTGGCTGTAGTGCGTGGTGATGGCGTGCGTGATGTCGTCGATCGGGAACGCCTCCAGCACCGCGTCGATCACGGGCTGCAATCCGATCGCCTCGACTACCGACTTGCTCTCGACCTCGATCTTGGCCTTCATCGTCTTCTCCTTGGCCCTTGGCGGGCCGTCCTTGGGGTCCAGCGGGGGGAGGGGGTTGCCCCTCCCACTCCGCTCCCTCGCTAGTGATAACACCGCTTATCGCTACCGTCAAGCATCCCCTGCTGGCGCTTACCCCCAGCCGCCTGTCGGCGGCTGGGGGATCGATCGCGCGGCGACTACCGACTCACACCCACGGGCTTGCGTAGTAGGCGTCTGCCGCCTTCTTCTGTTCGACCTTCCGCTTCGCCAACTCTGCGAGGGCCAGTTCCTTGTTGCCCTTGAAGTACCAAGCACCGCCCGTGCATCGGGCGTCGTTGTGGCCGTCCTCCAAGAACGTCCACCCCTCTGCGGTCGGGCTGAACGTCGGGGAGTGGAAGTGCTGGAGCCTGTAGGCCGTGGGATCGACCGGCGGCTTGGACTGCTGCGGGAACCGCTCCTTCGCCATCTCCAAGTAGTCGGCGGCGATGCCCGCGTGCTTGGTCATGGTGTCGAACCCCGTGAACCCGTCCAGCGTGCGGACGTCGATCCACACGCCATTGGGGTCGAGGGTGAGAGGCACGGCGTCGGGCAAGCCCCCGTTGCCGTCGTCGAACACGCCGATGGCGATGACGCGGGCGTCGTGGATGGGGCCTTCCTCCGTCTTGAGGAAAGCGCGGAGGGGGAGGGACAGGGGGTGGATCGACTTGAGAACGCGCATGACTAGGCTCCCTTCATGGTGGTCGAGGTGTTGGACAGTTCGGACTCGTCGAGCCGGTCGCCCAGCGGCTTGGGCGGCTGCTCGTAGACGCGCTGCACGCTGCGCCGCTGGTCGAGGGTGTCCTCGATGTGCTGGACGTGAGCGGCGAAGAACAGCGCCGCGTCGTAGACCGCGAGCCGGTGCTTCTCGTACTCGCGGATGGCCTTCGACGCCGCCTCGACGCCCTGCGGGTAGTAGTCGCGGGCGTTCGGGTGAGCGCCTTGGATGGCGTCGATCGCGACGTGGATGGCCTTGGCCGCGCGGTAAGCCTCCTCCAGCAGCGTCTCAGGGTTCGTGCCGTTCAGGTGAATGGTGGGCAGGGTCGGGATGGTCATGGCTACTCCTTGCTGGGGTTGAGGGCCGCGAGGATCACGCGGGCCGTGCTGGGGGTGTTGTCGAACACGGACGAGATCGACTTGCCTCGGCGGTACAGGACGACGCTGCCGCTGCCTTCGGGCAGACGGACGACGGCCTCGGCGTCCTCGGACTTGAGGTAGGCGTGGCCGTCTCCGGCCAGCCGCGTCACCGTCCACAGCCGCGCCTTGCGGGTCGTGGGCAGCTTCCAGAACAGCGTGGTCGTCTGGTCGGTGGCGGGGGCCGCGCGCAGCGGGTCGATGCAGGGGCAAGGTGCTGCTGCGTGCGGGATGGGGGTGGCACAGCCGGTGCAACGCAGCGGCGTGCCATTCGGATCGTTGAACACGATCGACATGGTTCGGTCCTATGGGGTGTGCGGGGTGGAATGGCAGGGCGAGGGGATGTGGAGTCCCCTCGCCCGCTGCTGCCTGACTAGAAGTCCGCGCTGGCCTCGCGCTCGATCTGCGCGGCGATCTCGTCGGCCTTCGCCTTCAGCTTGTCGATCTCGTCGCTGAACGAGTCGGGCCACTCGTTGTTCGTGCGGGTCGGCATGACGATGCTGGTCCCGTCGTCGCAGACGAGCCGCAGCGGCTCCAGCGCCCCCGTGACGTAGAGGGTCGCCACCGGCCCGTAGAACGGCAGGGCCTCGCCCAAGTACGAGCGCCTGATCCCGATGTGGCCGGTGAACTCGTACTCCTTGAGGGTGTCACCGGCCCTGCATCGCAGGTCGGTGTCGACCGCCTCCGCACCCTCGCCCTTTGCCAGCGTGGTCACGTCGCCCTGCGACCCCAGCCGGATGGCGATCACGTCATGCGGGTTCGTCTCGTAGGTCGGGGCCTGCGACACCAAGTCCCGCATGGACGCCGACGAGCCGGTGACGGTGTAGGTGCGGTCGAGGTTCATCTTCATGGTCGACGCCACCATGCTGGACAGCATCTCCTCCATGTTCCGGCGAAGGTCGCCCGCCTCGCCGGTCGTCACCCGCAGGGTGATCGTGCCGCTGGCCGTGACCAGCCGCATGAGGTCGAACCCCTCCTGCCGCTGCACGCCGATGGAGAGCGGCGGGCTGTAGGAGGTGAGGTTGACCAGCGCCTCGATCATCGTGGCGGGCCATGCCATGAAGGGCGCGTCGTCGGGGAACCCCGACTTGCTGAACGCGAGCCGCTTGCCATCGGTGTAGGCGATGGACTTCGACAGCGGGCTGTCCTCGATCGACCCGAACGTGTAGGCGTAGTGGCCGTGGGGCCGCGTGTCCTTGAGGTCGGTGGCGAACTGCGTGTACGACCAGCCCTTGAGGAACGTGATCGGGTCCACCCTGTAGATCGGGAGGCCCGAATCGTACTGGAGCGGCACCGCGACCCCGACCGGCGCGGAGTCGACCCACGGCTTGTCGAGCGCGTCCTTGAACAACTCGACGACGTTCGGCACGTCCACGCGGATGGCCCACTCCTGCCCGCCGTCGCTCGGCTCGTTGATCTTGCCCATCATCATGAAGCAGCCGGTCGCGTCGATCGTGGCCGACGCCCTGCCACGCACCGTCTTCTCGACCTTGCCCATCGCCCCGAACAACTTTCCGAACTTGACCTTCGCCATGTGGCTTCTCCGGCCCTGTGGGCCTGTGTGGGGGCCGCGCGCACCCTTGCGCGCGGCCCGTCGATCAGATGTCTCCGTCCCTGACTGCCTGCTTGCTGTACCGCTCCCACTCCTTCGCGGCGGCGGCGTGGAACTCCTCGCTGGCCTTGTAGGGCCAGTAGTTCTTGTGCCACGGACCCTTGAGTCGATCCGTCATGGAGGGGTGCTTGGCGCGGGCTGCATAGAACATGGCCCACACCTCTCCGGCTGCTTCCTTCGCTGCACGGCTCATGGCTGCTCCCCTCTCACCGCTGGTACGGGTCAGCGTCGTCGTGCGGCTCGTTGGGGTGCGGGTCGTTGAACCGCGCGAACTCCTCGATCGACTCCACCAGCGCGTCGAACTTGTCGGACGTGCAGGGCAGGATCAGCGAGTGGCTGCACTCCGCATCGCTGCCCTCGACGATGGTGCCGATGGTGACGACGGTGCGTTCGGGGCCGGTCTGCCGGTCCACGTTCACCTCGTCGATCAGCACGACGTAGGTGCCAAGGCCGACGTTGAACTGCTCGCGGGCCTGCTCGTCGAGGGTCATGTCGAACCCCTCCAAGTCGGCGGGCCAAAAGAAGTCCATCACGTCGGGCGGCACCTGCCGGAGCGGCACGCTGCCGATGTGTACCTGATCGCCCACCAAGCACTCGGCCATGTCGATCATCCACCGGCTGTTGCGCTTGATGTAGGACACCCGCCACTTCTCCGTGCGCCGGATGAACGGGATGCGCCGCGAGAAGTGGCCCCACGCCCCGCAGTCCGTCCGCTTGAACATTCGGTCGGAGAACTTCTTGGAGAGGATGGGCAGGCTGTCCTTCTCGTCGTGCGAGGCGTCGACGTGATCCATCACGTCCTGCGGCGTCTTGAGGGTGAGGCTCACTTGGCACCTCCCACCAGCGCGGCCAGCTTCTTCTTGGCCTCCGCGAGAGCCTCGTCGATCACGTCCGTCTCTGCCGACAGGGTGTCGTGAATGTGCTGCGCGGTGCTGACCCCCATCAACTCCTCGTCGATCTCGACGTTGTGGAGGTAGGCGTGGCCCAGCCTGACACCCTCGCGGGACACCACGACCTCGATGAAGATCCAGTAGAGGGTGTCACCCTCACCGATGCGACCGGCGAGCGCCGACCACTTGTCCTCGACGAACGCCTCGGCCTCCGGCTCCGACACGTCGGGGTTGAGGGCGAGGTAGTTCGCGATGTCCTGCTGGAACTGGCCGTGATCGACCGCGAAGTAGCCCATCACGTTGCGGCCCTTGTTCGGGTTCTTGACGGGGTACTCACCGGCCCGCACGTCGGTCGCGCGGCTGATGAATCGACCGTAGTGGTCGAAGGTCGGCAGGTTCTCGTAGTACGACACGGCGGCGATGTCGTAGCCCTCCCGTGACGGGAGGATCGCTCTTGCGAGCGGCGTGCGGTTGAGAGTCATTCCCTGTCTCCTGCTGCTTGTGCAGCGGCTTGGCCCTGTGGCCGTTGTGGGGCGTTGTTGCCCCCCGCAGCGCCCGATCAATCGATCGGACGCTGCGGGCGGCAGGCGGGGGCCGCGCGCAGCGGCACCCGCCCGACCCCTACTGCGTGACCACCTCGTCGACCCCGTCCTCCTCGTCGTCGTCGGTCGACTTGGGTGGGTCGTTCACGTTCGGCCTGTCGCAGCCGCACGTCGAGTCCTCGCTGTAGCACCAGCGGTCCCCATCGGGGTGGTTGTCGTCCCACTCCATCTGCGAGTGGTGTTCCTCGTCCGCGATGGGGTAGTCGTCGAGGTTCGCCCTCCACTCGTCGACCGCCGCGACGACCTCCGCGTTGCCGTTGTCGAACACGACCTCCTCGACCCAGCCCACGGCCCAATGCCTGAACCGCGTGTCGTCGACCGACTCCCCGAACCGCTCCTTGAGGTTCTTGAGGACGACGATGTAGTTCGACTTGTCGAGCGGATCGCTGTCGCGGTGCTGGCCGACCGGCCCCATGCCCACGCCCGACCACCCGCGCTCGGTGGCGAACTCGTCCAAGTCCCAGCCCGTCTCGCGGGCGACCGCCTGTGCCTTCTCGCTGTGGTTCATCTCACACCTCCTCGATGGTGGACTCGATCGACTTGCAGCCCAGCGCGACCGCCGTGCCGCCGATGTCGATCTCGTTGGGGGCGGGGTTGGTGCTGACGTCGACGTGCATCCCGCACTTGCGGCACGTCGAGCGGAACACCGGCCTCGACTTGACGAAGCCGGTGGCGTCCTTGAACGGGGCCATGTCGTGTCCCCGCCACTCCGCGCTCTTGCGAGCCTCGGCCTTGAGCATCGCCACTCGCATCATGACGCGCTCCGCATCGACTCGCTGACAGCACGCTCCTTCGCGTTGTGGGCCACCATCGCCGCGTAGGCGAGGTCGGCCTCCAGCGTGTTGGCCCACTTGCGGGTCATGTTGACCTCGCCCTCGACGAGATCGATCTGCCTGCGCCAGCGGTCCAGCCCGTTGTGCCAGCCGAAGGTCTGGTGGATCGGGATCGAGTGCGGGCTTTCGATCAGCAAGGCCCGCACCTCGTTGAAGTCCATCCGGCCACCCAGCCACCGGCAGAGCTTCGTGAGCAGGTCGATCTGCGAGAAGGCGATGTCCTCCAGCCGCCCGCCGTAGATCGCGCTGTAGGGGTGCTGCCCCACGTCGATGATCAGGCCCGACGCCAAGTCCGCGCGGGTGCGGCTGATCTCGCCGCCCAGCCTCAACTGCGGGTCGATGCTGCTGATCGACTGGTAGCTGCTGAAGTCGAGTCGGTTGCGCTGGTAGCGGAACCTGATCGAACTGTTGTATTGCGTCTTGAACATGATGAACGGGTGGTCGTACTCGTTCCGCGCCTCCGCGTTCACGTCGATCTGCACCTCGTTGAACCCCAGACTTTCCAGCGCCTTGCTGATGCGTGCCATGTGGCACCTCCGTCGCGGGATGATTCCCGCTCTCAAAGGCCGATCGACTCGGCCCTTCAGAGCGAGAGGCGGGGGCCGCGCGCAGGCCCCCGCCAGTCGACTACTGCTTGCCCTTCGCCAGCTTGAACAACCCCTGCACCAGCTTCTCCGTCAGCATCTCGATCATCTTCTCGCGGATGTCGAAGAACCTGTCGTCGTCGACCAGCATTTCGCAGAACATTCCCTGCGACTTGCTGTCGAGGTGGTTGGCGAGGATGGCGACGGCGGTGGGCGGGCTGTCACCCGCCACCTTCACCAGCGCCTCGCACAACTCCTCGCCCGTCTCGGCGGCGGGCAGGAGGTTCAGCCGCCCCTTGATCTCCTTGATGGCGGCGGGGTGTTCCATGAGCGCGTCGATCGTGTCGTCGAAGTGACCCTTCATCAACTCGTCGACCACGTCCGACGCGCCCGCCTCGTCGATGATCTCCTCGACCTCGACCTCGACCGTGACCTCTTTCGTGACCTCGATGCTGCTGCTGTACCGTCCCATGATGGCCTCCTTAGCCGTGCTGCTGGTAGATGTAGAACTTGGTTCCGTCGACCTCGACCTCGGACTCCTCGCCGTCCCATGACGCGAGGAAGTGTCCGCGCCCGTCCTCGCTGATGGCGTCCTCGACGAAGGTGTCGAGGTTGTCGCCCAGCAGGGCCTTGACCACCGGCCCCGCGCCCTCGCACAACGTCTCCTGCACCTTGCTGATGGCCCGCACCACGGCCTCGGTCTGGTCGCTGCGGGGGATGACGCTGTGGCTGATGATGAACTCGGACTTGAACGCCCACAGGTCGTTCTCGATCGACTCGCGGGCCTCGTCGTCGGCCTCGTCGTCGGTCAGCACCCGAAACTCCTTGCGCCCGACCTTGTAGGCGTTGTCCCAGAAGGCGTCTCCACCCTCCTCCACCTCGGACGGGTCGATGTCGAGGTGCAGGGCCAGCGCCCGCTCCTTGCGGGTGTAGTACGGGACGAACTCGCCCTCCTGCTTCCACTTGTCGTGGAACTCGTCCCACGCCTTGTTGAAGACGGCCAGCTTGTCCGCGAAGTCCCAGCCCTCGATCGACTCCCACGCCCCGTTGTCCAACTGCGCGTCGACCTGCATCCCGTAGCGCCCGTCGTCGGCGTCCTTCGTCATGGTGATGCGGAGGTTGATGTTGTCGTGTTCGTAGACCCCCGCAACCGGCACGGGGCGCTCGTACTGCATCGGGAACTGCATCTGACTGCGGGCCATGATGGCCTCCTTCGTGCGCCGTATGGCGCGTTGGTGGATCGACCTAGATGGAGATTCGCTGCTGCTCGTAGCCCAAGCGGCTGGCCCGCTCGCGCTCGATGCGCTCCATCGCCTTGACCGCCTGCCGCTCGCACTCGTCGACCGACGAGGCGAGGCGCTGCGGCGTGTGGGTGTGGGTGCCGTCGATCGCGCACTCGGACAAGTGCCACCCAAACTGGTTGCCCATCGGGTAGATCGACAGCCTGATGTTGTTGAACGTACCGAACCAACCGCCGCTCAATCTCGTAGCCATGTGGCCTCCGTTGGAGACGGACCATCCGCTCCCTTGCAGCGTCGATCGCTCGACGCTGCGAGGCAGCGGACGGCGGGGGCAGCGCGCAGCCACCCCCACCGCCCCTCGCACTAGGCGAGAGCCAACTGAACCTTCTTGACGAGGTTGGGGTCGGTGAGGAGTCGACCGGCCTGCGCCTCGACCTCACCCGCCCCGAAGGCGTCCTTCCAGCGCACGCCTTCGTGCGCGGCGCGGGTCACGGCGTTGACCACCGCCGCCCTGTCGAACGCGGGTTCTTCCATCCACGACTGGAGCAGGGTGGACGCCATCGACTCGGCGCTCGCGGCGGGCAGCGCCACCAGCTTGCTCTTGGCGAGGCCCAGCATGAACTTGTCGACCGGCAACTCGTTCGTGATGACGACTTCGGATCGGGCCTTGCCCCATGCGTGCCGGAACTCACCGAAGGCCACCTCGGCCTGCGCGAAGGCCGACGCGAGGCTGGTGTAGATGGCTCGCGCGTCCCCGACGTGCTTCTGCGAGAACAGCGCGGTCGACAACTCACCGATGACGATGAGGTTCAGACAACGGTTTCTCCAAGCCACCACCTTCGCGTTGATGCCGCCCTCGCGCACGTCGTTCGCGTAGAGCCGCAGCCCCACCTTGAAGACGTCGCCCGCCGCCAAGTCCTCAACGTGGTCGGGCATCGAGAGGAAGTCCATCTTCACGCGGGAGCCGTCGTAGTCGATCTGCCCGCGCCACGTCGCGGCCAAGTCGGCGCTGCTGTGGAGCAGCGACCCCATGACGTGATCGACATCGAACGCCGTGTATTTCTCGGAGGCGATTCGGTAGACCTGCGGGCGGGGGAGCGCGCAACCGTCGACCCCCACCTCGCGGTAGGCCAGCACCACCTTCTTGGACTCGCGGGGCAGGTAGTCGTTCAGCATGGCCGCGCGGACGGCCACGCTGGCGTGCGGGGCGTGGGCGCTGGCGTACTTGGGCGCGTTGCTGTACGACAGGACGTGTTCCCACGCGGTCGGCGTGAGGTCGAACTCCTCGCCGTTGAGCCTGATCGACCCGCTGGGCGTGACCTCGGCCAGCGAGAGGTCGGCCTCGGACTCGCCGCGCCGCTCGTTCATGACCCGCCGCAGGGTCGATGCCAGCGCCATGTCGCCGGTCGGCAGGTTCTCCAGTTCCGTGCGGAACTGCTTGAAGTTCGCGACCCCCGTGTCGTTCACGACGGACCCCGCCGCGTAGATGGGGTCGGTCCTCGACACCTTCTTCTCCCCGAACACATCGACCAGCGCCTTGCGCTGGCGGGCGATGCGGGCGGCGGCGACCTGCGAGACGGTCCCCGCCTCGACGCTGCGGGTGACGGTGCCGACCTCGACGGTCGGCTCGATCGACTGCGGGGCCAGCACCACGGCCTCCGGCGTGACGGCCTCGATCGACTCGACGGCCTTGACCACGATCTCCTTCGACATTGGCTTCCTTTCGGGGAGCCTGAATGGCTCCACCATGCGGCGTGTCGCCGCTCAACGCGTCCGCCGCATCGGGCGCTTTGAGCGACGGGCGGGGGGCGCGCGCAGCCCCCCGCCAGTCGATCAACGGGCAGGCCCCCAGCACAAGGTCATGCGGGGCTTGCCCTTCATCCAGTTGGCGAGGTCGATCAGCGTCCCGTCGAGCGGGATCGATCCGACCTCATGCACACCCAGCCTCGTCCTGATGGACAGGACGAGGTGGGTGTCGGTGGACGTGACGTAGACCTTCTGCTTCTGCATCGACCAACCCCTTCCTACCGCTTGACGTTGAGCGCCTTGAACAGCGCGGGGAACTTGGCCTCGAACGCGGGGGACGGCGCGGCACCGTCGAGGATGAAGGCCAGCACCGTGGCGGCGGCGAGGCTCGCGGCGTTCTCCACGTCGGTCCCCTTGCCGAAGGTTCCCAGCACCGCGCTGCGGATCGACTCGATCTCGTCCTTCTTGGGCGAGCCGGTGCGGGGGGCGTTCGCATCGATCTCCTTCTCCTTCACCTTCTCACCGGCCTTCGTCTTCCACGACTCCGGCACCTCCGTACCCTCCAGCTTCGCGATGGCCTCCCGCACGTCGCGCACGCCGATCTTCGTCTCGCCCGTGGCCGTGGCCTCCTTCGATCGACCGCCCTCCTTCAGCCCCTCCTTCGCCTCCGCGATCTTCGCGGCCTCCGCGAGAATCGCGGACTGCTGCTCCGGCGTGCGGCTGGCGAGGACCGCCGCACCCGTCTCGTCGATCACCTTGTCCTCCAACTTGCGGTGAGTCTCGTCGGAACCCTTCTTCAGCACGCGGAGGAGCGCGCCCAGCGTCTCGACCGATCGACCCATCGCACGGGCGACCGACTCCTTGGACTTGCCCGCGTCCAACGCCCTCTTGGCAAGCTTCGCTTGCGCGAGGGGGGTGGGCGCAACCGTGATCATGTTGAGTTCCATCGAGAGGAGCGACTTGTCGATGTCGTCCTCCTTCGACTCCGGCGGCTTGACGTAGACGTCGATCGTGGCCTTTCCGGCCTTGCAGCACCAGCGGGTGCGCTGGCGACCGTCCTTCACGCGCAGGCCCTCCGGCGTCTCCTCGACGGTCGGGAGCTGCTGGAGGCCGTTCACCAGAATCGACGCCACGTTCAGCGGGTCGATGGGGTCGTTCATGCGGTCGTCGAAGAGCGGGTGCGACGGGTCGACCACGTCGAACTCGCGGGTGACGGGGTTGTACCGACAGCCCTCGATGATGAGGGTGGACGGGTCGACCGACACGAGCCGCGTCCCAGCGGGGGGCGCGGCGGGCGCGAGGGTGACGACCTTGTTCGACTTCGCCATGACTGACTCCAATGCACGCTATGCGTGCGAACACGCGCAACCGTGAGTGGCTGCGGGTGGAGGAAGGGTGATGCCCTTCAATCGACCACCCGCTTGTTCCGCGCCGTGCGCGGAGCGAGCGGTCGATTGAAAAGCACCGTTCAATCACCATTGAACGATGCCTTCCATTGTCACCATTGTTTCCGTAGGATACCGTGCGTCGAATAGACCGCGTGAACCGGCAACCCTTCTGAAAAAGCCCTCATTCCAATCGACCCGCCGTAGAATCCGACGAATAAACCTAGCCGTTGAAACTAGCTCTTTTTCACCCTATGCCACGAATCGTTCCCCGAATCATCGGCTTCGATACGCTTTCGACATAGTGGCCGCGCCCTGTACGCAGAGAATCGCAGGGAATATTGAAAAAGACCGCTGCCCGAAACATCAGGGACAGGTGGAGCATACTTGAGAGAGGGTGCAAGTGCAAGCACTTTTTCGCACCCTACTTTTTCAGCTAGTCGGCGCAACCCCATCCGACTGGCGACAGCCTATCATGCGAGAGGGTGCAAGTGCAAGCACTTTTTCGCGCTGTCCGCTTCTTTCGTCGGCGCAACCCCATCCGACGAAAAGCACCCTATCATGCGAGAGGGTCCGCGCGCAAGTGCTTTTTCGCACCCTCGCTTCAGGCTGTCAGTCGGCGCAACCCCATCCGACGTGAGACAGCCTATCAAGGGTTGCACCCTCTCGCAAGTAAAAAAAGCACCCATCGACGAGCCTGTCAGGCTCTATCCTGAGAGATAGGGCGCGACCGCCAGTCTTTTCGCAGGATAGCCGTCAGGCCGTCCCCAGCCGCCCACGGCGGCGCGCGGCGCGCGCAGCGCACGCGCGGCCACGCGCGGGGCCGCTAGGCCCAGCCCAGCCTTGGCTGGGCCACGAAGCGAAAGACCCCAGCACCGTAGGTGCTGGGGTCAGGTCGATCCCCGCCTCCGGCGGGGACAGCGCGCAACGTGCGCGGGGGCCGTGCGCTACCGCCAAGTCCACAACCCGCTCACGGGTTGCGAAGGCATCGCGTCGGGTTGCGTCGACTGATCTTCGGGTTGCGAAGACGTGTCGTCGGGTTGCGACATCATGCTCTTGGCCTTCTTGACGACCGGCTTCTTGGGCCGCTTGATCGGCATCAGGCTCGGCGGCGGTCGTTCCTCGGTCATGATGATGTACGAGTCCGTCCCCACGGGCGGGAGGCCATTGGCCCGCAGAACGTCCGCGAGCCGCTTGGCCTCGATGCGCCCCTCCTCGATCCAGTTGTGGACGGTGCGCTGGGTGACGCCCCACTTCTCGGCGGCTTCGCGGACGCTCAACGGCATGGACTACTCCTGCACCGTGCTGATCACCAGCCACGAATCCGGCGGGTCGATGGGTGCGACAGGGGACGTGAGGATAACCTGATGCGGCGAACTCTCCAACGCCCGCATCACGTTCCCCAGCGTCACGGCGTCGAACGCGCGCTCTTCGGGGATGATCACGGCGAACGAGTCGGACGACACGCACGCCGCCGACAGCGCCGCCATGACGCGCGCCCACTCCGCGCCCGACAGGGCGGTGTGCAGTCGACCGTCGTGGACGAGGCCGAACTGGACGACCTCGCGGTCGCCGTCCTTGAGCCGCAGGTCGAAGGTGTCGGTCGGCGGCAGGCCCGCCTGCACCTTGGCGATGAACGCCGCCAGCGACTTGTCCAGCAGGGCCGCGACGGCGAGGGTCAGCGCCGCCTTCAGCGACGACCACTCCGCGCCCTGCTTCTCGGCTTCGACCGCCGCCGCCTGCGCCTTGCGCGCCGCCTCCCACGCGCCAGCGCGGGTCTGAAGGTCGAGCAGCTTGGCGTCGGCGTCGGCCAGCGCCTTCTGCGCGTCCTCCAGCGACCCCACCGGCTCGCCGGTCGACTCGGAACCGGCGAGGTCGGCCAACCGGCCCTCGGCCACCTCCAGCTTCCGCAGCGCGGCTTCGGCCTCGCTCTTGGCCTTGCCGAACCGCGCCTCGACCGCCAGCCGCGCCTTCCGCGCCGCCGCCTGATCCGCGAAGAACGACTCGATGGCCGACACGGTGCCGTAGAGGACGGCAGCGTCCTCCGACCCGCAGACGAGGCAGGAACCGCCCTCGACCGACGCCTTCGCCGTGTCGAGGACCGACCGCAGGACGGGACCGCGAGCGTCCTCGGCGGGCAGGGCGTCCAGCGCCTCCTGCGCGGCGGTGAACTCCGCGACCAGCGGCTCGATCGACCCGTTCGCGTCCTCGACCGCCTTCTTCGCCGCCGCCAGCTTCTCGGCAGCGCCCGACACGCCCTCGATCTCCGCGACGACCTTGCGGGCGGCGTCACGGTCGGCCTTCGCCTTCTTGATGTCTGCGGGCGTCGGCGGGATGGCCGCGCCGCCCGTGATGATGGACGCCGCGCTCTTGGACTCCTTCGCCGCCGACGACGCCTCGCGCACCCGCGCCGCCGCGTCCTCCAGCGCCTTCACCAGCACGTCCGCGACCGCGAGCGTCGGCGGGTAGCTGTCGACCAGCTTCGTGTAGAGCGCCTGCTGCTCCTGCTCGATGAACGGCAGCACGTCGTCCCGGCTCATGTCCCCGCAGACCTTGGAGAGCAGGAACTTGCGGGCGGTGACGGGCGACCCCAGCACGGCCTCGCGCAGCGTGCGGATCGGCAGCACGTCGTCGTGCTGCACGAACGCGGGGCGCTGCACCGTCGCCTTCTTGGCCTTCGCCGTCGTCCCGCTGGTGGCGAACGACGCCCTGCTGCCGTCGTCGAACTCGACGAGCGCGAACAGGTCGGGCGCTCCGTTGTTCGCGAGCGACATGAGGTCGACCTCGCGGCCCACGTCGATCCGGCCCGCGATGTCTCCCGCCCTTCCCGTCAGCGCCAACTCGATGGCGTTGACAACGCTGCTCTTTCCCGTTCCGTTCGGGCCGACGACGAGGATGTGATCCTTTTCGATGCCCTCGATCAGACAGCCCTTCTTGACGTTGCTGGCGATCTTCCTGATTTTCTGCATGGCTTCCCCTGCATCTTGCGAAGTGCGTCGAGCATGAACGGGTGCGGCGCTCGACCTTCCCGCAGCCAGCGATAGACTGATCTCTCGCCAACGCGCGCCTCTTGCGCGATCCCTTCCATCGTCCAACCTCCTGCGAGGAGGCTTTCCACAATCCCACGCGCCTCGTCTGCGCGAGCCGCGAGACTTTCCTTATTGATCATCGTGTCCTCCGTCAGCCGCCCCAGCGACCAACGGCGAGACACTATCGCTCCCATTCCTAGCGCCTGTCAAGTGTCAATCCACCAACCGGCGGTGTAGTCCTCGGCGTCCTCGCACACGATGGCTTTCGCCTGTCGCAGATCGAGGGTCTGCGCGTCGTGGTCAATCTCCATCACCAAAACGGGCTTCCCCATGTGCATCGCGTGAGCGAGCATGATTTGGGTGGCCCCTCCAATGGTCGACTGCGGAACGACGAACAGTTCGTAGAACGGTTTGCGCGTCATCGAGTCGATGCGCTTCGCAACGTCGGTCGCCCAGCCCTTCCATCCTCCGGCGCTCGCGGCGTGCATGAGGTAGTCGTCGCGTCCGCTGACGACCTCGACCGGCTCACCGATCTCCTTCGTAAGCAGGTCCGTCAGCAGCGCCACGTCGGCGTCGATCTTCTCGGCTTCCATTCCCTTCGGGTGTGCGAACAGAGCGCGCATCACTTCTCCTCCTTCTGTGCAGCGCCGTACCGGCGCATCGT
>SXGQ01397136.1_pt1 | contig 76104 bp, 29 predicted proteins | sample 3178371 | NCBI WGS metagenome assembly SXGQ01 (sample SAMN11356859, study PRJNA531348) | freshwater metagenome | isolation source: freshwater sample F1-20 | place: China: Fuxian Lake, Yuxi | collected 2017-12-25 | reverse complement strand
GCCCAGCATCTCGAAGAACGTGTGGTGGTAGGTGTCGAGGCCGACGTCTTCGAGGTCGTTATGTTTACCGCCGGCGCGGATGCACTTCTGGGTGTCGGCGGCACGGCCGGGGGTGTACGGGCACTTCGTCTGGCCGAGGAAGATCGGGACGAACTGGTTCATCCCGGCGTTGGTGAAGAGCAGGTTAGGGGAGTCCGGCATCAGGCTCGACGACTGGACGATCGAGTGCTGCTTCGATTTGAAGAAATCGAGGAAGGATTGGCGGACTTGGGCGGAGGTCATGGACGGAAAAGGGAAGGGGTCTTTTTAAGACCCTGTCGGGGGAAAAGGGAAGGGAAATGAAGGGTGGAAGCGGTGAGCGGTGGGTAGGGACGGATGGGTAAGTTGATCCGTTGGCCAGTTGGCCAGCGAGACGATGGCTCAAAGGGAAACCGGAGACCGGATGATTGGCAGGGGGACCATTTTCAGGTCTCGGGTCTCGGCCATCAGGAGCCGGGCACGGGTGCTCAGGTTCAGGTTCGGGAAATCTGCCCTCTGTCATCCGTCATCGATTCAGCCATCCATTCAGGCCTCCACGCAGTCCTCAACGCGGACCTCCATTCAGTCCTCTGCCCTCTGCCATCGATTCAGTCCTCTCCGGTCGCTTCGCGACCGCTCACTCCGCCGCCGTCAGTTCGCGGTGGAGTTGGAACAGGGCGTGGAAGCTGTCGGCGTAGAAGACGCTGAGGCGTTCGATGAGCTTGCTGTCGTGCCAGGAGACCACGTTGGCCTTGAAGGTCAGGCGGGCCTCGCCGAGTCCCTCGGGCTTGCGTGCGGAGAGTTCCTGCGAGAAGTGCAGCGTCGAGGGGAGCTTCTTCGCGTATTTCTTCTGATCGGAAAGGAAGGCGGCGATCGCGCCGAGCTGCGACTGGCCGTCGAGGGTCAGGTGCACGGTGGCTTCGCCGGGGACGTCGCCTTCGCGCGGCTGGTAGAAGGCGCGGACGAGCGCCTTCGAGCCCTTGAGCACCACGCGCGCGTTGAAGTCGTCGCGCGCGGTCAGGCGGTACGGCTGTTCGTGCGGCTTAAGGTGGTCGGCGACGGCCTTCCAGAGGGCGGGTCTCATGCCCTGACTTTTGCGGAACTTGGGCCAGAGGCAAGCGGACCGCTCGTCATAGCCGGACGAGTTATTGACAGGCACGAAAAAGGGCGTGCCGGTCGGCACGCCCTTTGAGGGAGCAAATCCCGAGGCTTACTTCTTCTTATTACCCTTCGTCGGCTCGGCCTTGGCGGGCACGCCGAGCGGGTGCTCCTTCAGGATTTCCTCGACCGTGTAGAGGGCGTTGTTCTTGCCCTTGATCGCCTCGCGGACCTTCTTGACCTGAGTCGGCTTGACGGCCGGCAGGTTGTTGCCGAAGGACTGGCGGACGTAGGTGATCACCGCGGCGACTTCCTCGTCGTTGAGGAGCTGCCCGAGGCCGGTCATGACGGGCTGGCCCGTGGTGGGGTCGCCGTAGGTCTTACCGTCGATCGTCTGGGTACCGTACAGCCCGTTGAGGACGATCTTGATCACGCGGTCAGGGTCGCCTTCGAGCCAGCCGTTAGACGGGTAGCCGGGCGTGCGACCGAGGGGCGGGTAAGCGCCGCGGGCGGGCTTGCCGGGTTCCTTGGGCATCTCGGCGCCGCGGCCGTCGGCCTGGTGGCAGGTCGAGCAGTGGGCTTCGCGGAAGTAGACTTCCTTGCCCTTGTCGTAGAGGCGCTTGTCGTCCTTCGAGAGCTTCTTGTCGGACGGGCCGTAGGAGGCTTCCTTCTGGTCGGCATACTCGCGGAGGTTCACCTTGCCCTTGCCCTCGGGGAGGGACTCGAGCTGCTTCATCGTCTGACGGAGGCAGTAGGCGATGTAGTAGTCCTTGGCTCCCTTGAGGGCAGCGGCGGCGGCGATGGCGCGCTCGGTGTTCTTGCCGCGGAAGAAGCTGAGGCCACGGACACCTTCGAGCTGGACGCGCAGGTGGGCGTCCTTGACGGCATTCTCCATGATCGCGAGCGCATCCGGCAGGCGGTCGCGCTGGTAGATGGCGACGCGGACGGCCTGGGCGCGGGCGCGAGGCTCGGGGGACTTCAGGAGCAGACCGAGGAGCTCGGTGTTCACGACGTTATGCCACTGGTGGACCCAGAGGGCTTCGAGCAGGTGGTGGGCGTCCTCGACCTTTTTCGGGTCGAACTGCTTGGCCCACTTCTGGGTCGCGGCGATCACCTTCTTGGTGTCGTGCTTGTGCAGTTCGATCTTGGCGAGCTGACGGACGTTGTCTTCGTGCTCGGTGAGGAGGGCGAGGAGGTTTTCCACGGACTCGCCGTCGATCTTCTTCGGCGTGAGCAGCGGGCGGCTCGGGTAGGTCAGGCGGTAGAGGCGGCCGTGCTGGTGGTCGCGGTTCGGGTCGCGCAGGTGGTGCTGGAGGTGGCCGATGAGCATCTGGGACCAGTCCATCACGTAGAGGGAACCATCAGGGGCGACGGCGACGCCGGAGGGGCGGAAGTTGCCGGCCTTCTCCTTGTCGGTCTCGAGCAGGTTCGGCAGGAGAGTCTCGCCCTTCAGGCCGGCACCATCTTCGGTGATCTTCGCGCGGAAGATGCCCTGGATGGTGATCACATTCGTGTTCAGGAAATTACCCTGCCAGTCGTCAGGGAAGTGGCGGCTGCTCAGGATCGCGGTGCCCGGGCAAGGGCGCGAAGGACGGTTCCAGAACTGCTTGAAGTTAGAATGGGCGCCGGTGTCGAGGTGGCTCGAGAAGCCGGGGCCGAAGTAGTTGGCGTTGCCGGTGGCGTCGGTGATGATGTCGTTACCCCAGTAGTCGAAGACGCGGCCGTGCGGGTTGGCGAAGCCGTAGGGCACGTGGCGGGTCAGCTTGTTGGTCTGGGGTTCGAAGCGATAGATGGCGCCGTTGGTATTGCGCAGCACGCCGTTGAAGGTCTCGACCTGGGTGCGGTGGAAGACGCCGTCGGAGAGGTACATCGCGCCTCCCGGTTCATAGCAGATGGAGTTCGTCTCGTGGTGCGAGTCGGCGGCGTCCATGCCGGTGAGCAGGCGTTCCTTCCAGTCGGCCTTGCCGTCGCCGTCGGTGTCGCGGACGTACCAGATGTCAGGCGACTGGATGAGGATCACGCCGTCCTTGTAGAACTGGAAGCCGGTCGGGCAGTTGAGGCCGTCGAGGAAGGTCGTCGACTTGAGGACCTTGCCGGTCTTCGGGTCGAGATCCAGGACGATGAGCTTGTCGAAGACCTTGGTGGTCGGGGAGGTCTCGGGGTAGGTCGGCCAGCAGGCGATCCAGAGGCGTCCCTTGGTGTCGAAGTTCATCTGCACCGGGTTGATGAGCTCGGGGATGGTGGTCTCGTCGGCGATGAACTCGACCTTCACGCCTTCGGGGGTGGAGAGGTGCTTGAGCTGATCGACGCCGCTGAGGTAGGGAACGGGTTCCTTGCGATTCGGAGGAACGGGGATCTCAGCCTTAAGGTTATCGTGCTTCACTTCGATCGGCTTGCCCTGGGCGGCGGCCCAGATGCCCTTGTCATGGTTGGCGGTCTTGAGGTCGCGGTTGGCGAGCTCGGCGCCGAGCACCGTGGCGTTGTCGATGCCTTCGTACTTGATGCGGGAGCGCTGGCCGAAGATGTTGAACTGGTCGACCGTGCGGTAGCGGTGGTGCCACTGGGTGCTCTTCTCGTTGACTTCGGCGCGGACCTTTTCGTTCACGGTGCCGGCGGCCTTGCCGAAGACGGCCTGGAACTGCGCGGGACCGAAGGCGGCGTCACCGGCGGCGTTGACGTGGATGCCGTTGAGGGTGAGCGGAGACTTGGCGGCGGCGAAAAGCTTCTGAGAAGCGGCGAAGAGGTCGACGAACTGGACGCTGTTGGCCTTGGCGACTTCGGCCATGGCGGAAGTGTAGAGCGCGAGGTTCTGGTTGTTCTCGGCGGCGAGCTTGGCGTCGAAGTCAGGGGACTTCAGGTCTTCGTGCGCGATCGGGGAGAAGAGGACGACGCGGACCTTGCCCTTGCCGTAATCGGCGGCGAGGGTCTTCTTCAACCAGCTGTCGAGGTTGGTTTTGAAGGTCTCGAGACCGGCCGGGCCGGCGAAGGACTCGTTGAAGCCCCAATAGGCGAAGATCACGTTGGCGTGGAAGTGCGCGCCCGCGTGGTAGGTGACCTCGGTCTTGCCGACCATGGTGGTCAAGGCGCCGGGCTTCATGTTGAGGAAGTAGTCGAGACCGGCGACTTCGTCGGAGCGGTGGGGCTTTACGCCGACTTCGTCACCGGAGAAGCCGAGGTTGCGAACCACGATATTGTGCTGAGGGAAAGCCTGATGAATCAGCGTCTCGAAATTCCCGTGGTGCTGCTGACGGTCGGCGAAGCCGCTGCCGACGAAGGCGATGTTGTCACCCTTTTCGAGGGTGAGGTTCTGGGCCGAGACGGAGGTGAATCCGAGGAGGGTCAGGAGGAGGGTGGACAGCTTGCGCATAGGGTTTTGGTTTTGGTAAAAAGAAGAAGGCCATGCGGGGTGGCATGGTCAGATAGGGGAAGGGAAAACCTGTCGCTCTTTCAACAACCTGCCAAGGGGAATGTTCCTCGGGCGGCCGGCCTTTGACCTTCAAATGCGGTCAAAAGCGGCCGCCAGGGGTAGGAGCAGGGCCACGGGGGTAGAGGTGATGACAGATGACAGAGTGCTGAGTCGATGGCAGATCACGGAGGGCTGAATGGAGGACTGCGTTGAGGGCTGCATGGAGGGCTGGATGGAGAAAGGCCTGTCACCTGAGTTGGGTAGGGCCGAGCATCCCTGCTCGGCCGCGGCCGGCCAAGGATGGCCAGCCCTACCCGAGGCAGGTGGTTGGCGGTTAGCGGTTAGAAGAATTTAAAGGGAGACCGGAGACCGGATTGTTAGCTGGGGGTGTCTTATGTCCGCAGCAAACTTTCCGGTTTCCGGTCTCCCTTTGATCGTTGGCTTTTCCTATCCGCCAACCGCTATCCGCTAACCGCGGACACTTTTGCCTTCGGCCCTTACTTCGCGAGCGCCGCGTTGATCGACTTCACGACAGCTTTGCCGAGGACGGCCGAGCCTTCGGCGTTGAAATGCACGTCGGCCTTGTTCTGGTGCTGGGCGAGCGTCGGCGTAATCGTGGCGTTGAGGTCGTCGATGGCGACGCCGTTCTCTTTCATGACCTTGAGGGCGATGTCGTTGTACGTCGCGACGTCGCCGAAGGTGCGCTGGGGCGTGAGCTTGCCTTCGGGTACCGGCGTCGTGGTACCGAAGATCAGCTTGGCGCCGGTCTTCTTGAGGTCGGCCACAAGCGAGCGCAGGTTCTTTTCGTAATCCGCGGGCTCGACCTGGCGCTTGCCATCTTCCATGTGGCGGAGGTCATGCAGGCCGAAGTTGAAATGGATCACGTCCCATTTGCCTTCGCCGAGCCACTTGGCGAGATTGGCGGTGCCATTCTTGGTCGGACCACCGTTGGTCGGGATGCGGTGCACGTTGGCCTTACCGGCGAGTTCCTGGCGGACAGGCAGGGTGTAGCCGATCGAGATCGAATCACCGATGAGCAGTACGCGCGGCAGACCCGCGACGTCCTCGATCGGCGCCATCGCCGGATTCGGAGCCTTGGCTTTCGCTTTGGCCCTGGCGGGAGTTTTCTCGGCCGGCTGGACCTTAGGGGCATCGGCGGCGAAAAGGGAGAGGGAGGCGAGGACAAGCAGGAGGGGCAGGGTCTTCATGGGGGTGGGAATAACAGAACTCAAGTGGATGACTGAGTCGATGGCAAGGACTCCGAGAGTATCGATTATGGAGTATCGAGTATCGGGGGAGTGCATGCCTTGGGGTAGGGGCAGCACCGCGTGCTGCCCTAGTTTGCCTTGGTAGGGTCGGGACCGCGTCACGACATAGTCTGCTGCTGAATGGAGGACTGCGTTGAGGACTGAATAGATCGCTGAATCGATGACAGATGACTGAGTCGATGAGGCAGGGCGGAAGACCTGCCACCCGCCACCTGGGGCTGCCACCCGCCACCCGAAGTGAGGTAGGGTTGAGCGCCCTCGCTCAACCGCGGCTGACCAAGGTTGGTCAGCCCTACCTCGAGACAATGGTGTTCACTCAAAGGGAAACCGGAGACCGGATGATTGGCTGGGGTCTCTTATGTCCGCAGCAAACTTTCCGGTTTCCGGTCTCCTCCTGAGTTCTGTTATCGGTCCAACCGCCCACCGCTATCCGCCGACCGCTGAGACCTATCTCATCACTGCCCCAACGGCTTCGATAGATCGAACTCGGCCTTGGTCGTCCAGCGCTGCTTGGTGCCGGCGGGGGCTTCGACGCGTGTGCGGAAGAGGACGGTGTTATCGAGGTCGAGGTTGTCGGACCAGATGAACTTCGCGCCGGCGAAACTCTCCTTGGCCTTGGTGAAGGACTCCTTGGGGTTCACGCGTTCCTCGGTGTATTCGGTCGCGTGGGCCCACTGGCTGTCATCGAAGTCGACGGCGAACCAGTCGGCCGGGACAGGCGTGTGTTCGACCTTAGGATTCTTCACATCGCCATTGAGCGGACCTTTGAAATAGCTCTTCGCCTTCCACTTCGCGTTGGTGACGGTGCCGTCGGCGAACTTCAGGACCAGGCCGGCGTCGCCGATGCGGTCGCCATATTCGAGGCCGGTTTTCGGGTCGGCGTTGTCGCGGCCCATGATGGCGATCGTCATCGGGTATTCCGGGAGGATGTCGACCGACACGACGTTGTGCGGCATATAGTCGATGGGGTCGACGACGCGGAGCTTGCCGTTGATGTAGAGGATGAACCAGTTGTCGGCGTAGACGTTGAGCTTGAGGGTGTCCTCCGTCGAGGGCTTCACCATGCCAGGCTTGTCGCCCTTCTTGCCGCCTTTGCCTTTTTTACCCTTACCTTCGTTGGGGGGCGGACCAGATTCGTTCGCGGCGTCGCTGGTGACTTCTAGGCCCGTCGGTACGATGGCGCCGCCGTCACCAGGCGGAGGGCGTTTGCCTTTCTCGCCTTTGCCTTTGCCCTTTTCGCCGCCCTTGCCTTTGCCGCCGCCCGCGCCGCGTTCGCCCGGCGTATAGGTCTCGGTCGCCGTGGAGCCATCGGGGTTGGAGTAGAGGAACGTCCAGGTCTTATCGGGGTTGAGCGTGTATTTCACGCTGAGGGGCTTGCCGTTGAGGGTGTAGTTAAGGGCGTATTGGTTGCCATCGACGGTGAAGCCCTTGATCAGTGCGCCGCGGAGCGGGCTCTGCGTGTAGCTCGAGCCGGTCCGGCGCACGTGGCTGGCCGAAGGCTGCGGATCGACCTGGCCGTCGACCTCCTTCACCTCGCCGTGGAAGCCGCCGTTGATGTACGGATACTTCTTCTGGGCGTGGTAGTGGTAGCCGAGGGCCTTAGTCTCGTGGCCGCCGAACGCGTCGAGCTTACCGACTGCGGAGCCATCGGGCTCGTTGTAGCCGTAGATCGCGTAGCCATCGAGGGCGACCGCGATGGGCTTACCCTTGCCGAGCTCCTTTTCGAGGAAGACCGGCGCGTCGTGGTAGTGGTAGTCGTCGGCTTTCCCGCAGTGGCCGCCGAAGTCGTCGAGCTCGCCGAAAGCCTTGGCGTCGTCGCCGCGGTTGTTGAGCGCATTGAAGATCGGCACGCCGTTGGCGGCGAGCGCGATGGCACCGCGCATAAAGTGCGTCTTGGCCGACATGGGTTCCTTGGCGGGGACGGGCTTGAGCGGGATGCGCCAGGCAGTGGCGCCGGCATAGGTCTGCGGGATGGGCACCTGCTGTTGCCAGGACTTGATGCCGATCATCATCGGGTGATCAGGCAGGCCCTTGGCCTCGACGTAAAGATAGGTGTCGTCCCAGCGGACGTTGACGTTCTTGGTGAACGTCTGGAACGGCGTGGCGATCAGCGGCGCGCTGCCGGGGGCGGCGGCGAGGTACGTGCTGGTCATCACGTATTTGACCGAAGGCAGGACGATCGCGGGGGCTTCGAAGGGCGTGCGATACTTTTCGGCGACCGGAGGGATATGCGCGTGCGCGGCGGCGTGGAAGCCGAGCGTGGCGAGCAGGAGGACGGTGGACGGATGGCGCATGGCTTTGGGTTAGCATACTATGATACCCGAAGCGACCTTAAGGGCAGGTTAAGTCCTGCCCAGTTCCCCGAATCAGCCCCGCAGGCGCAGCAGTTCCTCGATCCGGGCGACATCGTCCGGCTTGATGAGAAGCTTGCCGCCCCAGACGGTCTCCTTGATCTGGCCGGGCTTGCGGGCGCCGACGATGGCGGCGGTCACGCGCGGCTGGCGCAGCACCCAGGCGATGGCGAGTTCGGCGGAGTTACGACCATAGCGATGGGCGATCTCGGCCAAGGCCTTCGTGAGGGCGATGTTCTTGGAGAGCAGCGGCTCGTTGAACTGCGGGTCCGCGCGACGATGATCGTCGGCGGGCAGGGCGGCGGCCCATTCCTTGGTGACCTTGCCGCTGAGCAGGCCTTTCTGCATCGGGCTGTAGGCGATGATGCCGATGTCGTTCTCTTCGCAGTAAGGCAGGAGCTCAGCTTCGATGCTCCGGTTGAGCATGCTGTAAGGCGGCTGGAGGAACGTCACGCGGTGGATGGGCTGGATGCGTTCAAGTTGCGCGACGCTGAAGTTGCTCACGCCGGCGTAGCGGACCTTGCCTTCCTTGACCAGCTCGGCGACGGCGGACCAGCCTTCTTCGATGTCCTCGTCGGGTTGCGGCCAGTGGATCTGATACATGTCGATGACGTCGACGCCCAGGCGGCGCAGGCTGTCTTCGCACTCCTGCTTCACGCTCGCGCGCTTGAGCCGGGGCACGATCGTACCGTCCGGATCCCAGCAACGCTCGCACTTCGTGGAGATGATCGGCTTGTCCTTCATCTCCTTGAGGGCGCGGCCGACGACTTCCTCGGAACGGCCGAGTCCGTAGACCGCGGCGGTGTCAATCCAGTTGATCCCGACGGCCATCGCTTCGTGGATGGTGCGGATGGAAAGGGCGTCGTCCTGCGCGCCCCAGCCGAACTTCCAGTCGCCGCCGCCGATGGCCCAGGTGCCCAGGCCGACGGGCGTGAGATGGAGCGGAGAGTTGCCGAGCTTACGAGTCTTCATGGCGATGAAGGGGATTGAAGGGAGAATGGAGGGCTGAATCGAGGACTGAATGGATGACTGCGTGGAGGACTGCGTGGAGGGCTGAATGGAAAAGCCCTGATCCCTGTATCGGGTAGGGCCGAGCATCCCTGCTCGGCCGCGGCCGGCCAAGGATGGCCAGCCCTACCTCGAGACAATGGTGTTCACTCAAAGGGAAACCGGAGGCCGGATGATTGGCTGGGGTCTCTTATGTCCGCAGCAAACTATCCGGTTTCCGGTCTCCCTTTGCTGTTACCCTCAGCATGCATCGGGTAGGGCCGAGCATCCCTGCTCGGCCGCGGCCAACCAAGGATGGTTGGCCCTACCTAAAACAAAAGGGGCCTGATGGCCCCTTCATAATTTCAACTGTGCCTAGCCCTAGCCCTGTGAAGTCGGCGAGCCTTGCTCGCCCGACTTCACTTCACGTCCGTCAGGAACTGCTGATAATGGACTTCGGTCTGCGCGGCGGTGAGCTTGCCGGAGTGGATCAGGATGCGGAAGCGGAAGGTCTCGGACTGGCCGGCCTTGAGCGTGAAGTTGAGCGTGGTCTTGCCCTTGGTGAATTCCTTGGCGCCGAACGGATTGGCGGCGAAGAGGCCGTAGCCGCGGTTATGCCAGTAAGTCGGGTAGGTGACGTTCTTCGGGTGGTCGAAGATGCCGACGCAGACGTCTTCGCCGCGGACGTTGCCAGAAAGGGTCATCCACTTGGCACGCGTGCTCCAGGATTCCTTTTCGCCGACCTTACCTTCGCTGCTGAGGTAGACGCCGTTGACGCCGGTGTTGTCGAGCTTGGCGACGGTGGTGGGCAGGCCCGCGGCGTCGGTGAAGATCTCGGCCTTGGTGGAAGGCTCTTCGAGGGCGCGGGTCATGCGGATGGCGATGGCGCCTTCCTTGGAGTCATGGAAGACGGCGTCCTTGTCCTGCGCGGTGAGGGTGATGATGCGGTCGATGATGCGCAGGTCCTTGGAAGCGCGGAAGACGAGCTGCTCGTCCTGCTGCAGCACCTTGGAGCCGTCGGCCATGATCCAGTCGGAGGAGACTTCGAGGGTCGCCGCGCCGTCGCCGCTGTTGATCGCCTTGATGCTCTTATGCTTCACCGAGCCGTAAGGCATCTTGCCTTTGTGGGTGTAGCCCTCGGGCGGGGAGTTCCAGAAGTCGGTGCCGTTGACGTCGCCGTAGTTGAACCACGAGGAGATATGGTGCGGGTGGTCGGTGCGTTCGCCGGCGATCTTCTCAAGCGGGAAGCCACGGGTGAAGATCGTGCCCTGCGAGGTGCGGAGCGGGGAGAGGAGCGGCTTCTTCTGGCTGGACCAGTAGACGTAGGAGGTGAAGGGCTGGCCGTCGACGAGGACGTCGACCTGCTGCTTGTCCTTCTGTTCGACGAGCTTCACTTCGGCAGCGACGGCGGCTTGGCCGAACGCGGCAAGGAGGGCGAGGAGGGCGAGGGGGTGTTTCATGGGTATCTCATTGGACATACCCCCGCCCCCAAGGTTGCCAATCTGAAAGGGGCGGTAGGGGTAGGGACGTGATTGCCATCACTTCCGTGGGCGGACGGACGCTGGAGCGTTCAGATAGCTTGCCGACTTGACGCACCTTGCGCTGCGAACGGCGGCCATGGCAATGGCCGCCCTACCTCATTATGCGCGCGGTCAGAAACCCGCGCCTTTGATCTTCGTCTTCACGCGCAGGAGCCGGTCCTTGGACGTGATGTAAAGGGTGTGGCCGTCGTCGCCCCAGGCGAGGTTCGCGGTGGGCTGGCCGCAGAGGATCGAGCCGAGGTGCTTGCCTTCGGGGGAGAGGATCAGCACGCCGCCGGGTCCGGTGGTCCAGAGGTTGCCGTTGACGTCGAGCTTGAGGCCGTCGCAAGAGCCCGGGCGATCCTTGCTCTTCAGAGGGGCGGCGAGGAAGACGTCGCGCAGGCCAGAGCCATCGAGGTTGCAGACCGCGACGCGCGGGTTCTTGCCGTCCGAGACGGCGAGGTAGAGCGACTTCTGGTCGAGGCTCAGGGCGATGCCGTTGGGCCACTGGATGTCTTTTGTCACGAGGGTGACCTTGCCGTCGGGCGCAAGCTTGTAGACGCCGTGGTATTGGGTTTCAGACTTCTCGCCCTTGGGTAGGCCGTAGGGCGGGTCGGTGAAGTAGAGGGAGCCATCCTTGGCCACGCAGAGATCGTTGGGGCTGTTGAAGCGGACGCCTTCGTGGTTCTTGGTCGCGAGCGGCTCGAACTTGCCGTCGCCACCGAGGCGCGCGACGCGTCGGGAGCCATGCTGGCAGAGCAGCAGGCGGCCCTGGGCGTCGACGGAGAGTCCATTGGAACCTTGGTTCGCGGAAGGAGCGTCGGTGCCGCTGGGCTGCAGGAAGACGGAGGCCATCGCGTCGCCTTCGATCCACTGGTAGGCGATGTTCTTGGGCACGTCCGAGAAGACGATGCGACCTTTATACCAGACGGGCCCTTCGGACCAGGAGTAGCCGCCATTCGAGATGGTCTCGATCTTGGCATCGCTCGCGATCAGCGCGTCGAGCGCCGGATCGAGCCTCTCGATGGACTGCTTCGGGCCATCGGCGGCGACGGCGGTCAGGACGGAAAGGAAGAGGGCGGGGAGGAACTTCATGCGGAAGGGGTAGGGCGGGGACCGAGCGGAGGCAAATAAAAGGTAGGGCTGACCACCCTTGGTCAGCCGCGGTTGAGCGGGGGCGCTCAACCCTACCCGAGGCATGCACTCCCCCGATACTCGATACTCCATACTCGATACTCTCTGGGTCCAGCCCTCCCAAGTCTTGCCCTCCCGCCAAAACCCTCCTTCCTCTCCCTTCGTGAAAGCCCTGCTCCTGACGGAATATAAGAAGATGGCCTACGTGGACGTGGCCGATCCGGTCTGCGGTCCGGACGACGTCCTGATCCAGGTCCGCGCCTGCGGGATCTGCGGTTCCGACATCCACGGTTACGACGGCTCCACCGGCCGCCGCATCCCCCCGCTGGTCATGGGCCATGAGGCCGCGGGCGTCATCACCGGCGTCGGCGCCGCCGTGAAGGGTTTCGCCTCCGGCGACCGCGTCACCTTTGATTCTACGGTCTTCTGCGGCGAATGCGTCCATTGTCGGCGCGGCGACGTGAACCTTTGCGACAACCGCCAGGTCCTCGGCGTCTCCTGCGGCGACTATCGCCGCCACGGCGCCTTCGCTGAATTCGTCACCGTTCCCGCCCGTATCCTCCATAAACTTCCCGCCGAACTCGGTTTCGCCGAAGCCGCGATGATCGAGGCCGTCTCGGTCGGCGTGCATGCCGTCCGTCTCACGCCCGTCGCTCCGGGCGATACCGCCGTCGTCGTGGGCACCGGCATGATCGGTCTCCTGACGCTGCAAGCCGCCAAGATCGCGGGTTTCGCGCAGCTCATCGCGGTCGATACCGAGGACGCGCGCCTCTCCGTCGCGATGGAACTGGGCGCGACGCACAGCTTCAATCCCAAGACCGGCGGCGACCTCACCGAGTTCGTGAAATCGCTCACCAAAGGGCAGGGCGCCGACGCCGCCTTCGAGTGCGTCGGTCTCAACGCCACCGTGCTCTCCGCGATCCACGCCGTGCGTAAGGGCGGCACGGTCACGCTCGTCGGTAATCTCACGCCGAAGACCGAACTCCCGCTGCAGATGGTCGTCACCCGCCAGCTTCGCCTGCAGGGTTCCTGCGCCTCCGCCGGCGAGATCCCCCGCTGCATCGAACTCCTCGCCACGAAGCAGATCAAGGTCGACAAGATCATCTCCGCGGTCGCGCCGTTGGCGCAGGGCGCCGAGTGGTTCGCGAAGCTGTACGCGGGCGCACCGGGCGTGATGAAGGTCATCCTCTCACCACAGGTCTGACCCATAGAACCGATGGCTTTCTTCGATCTCACCGGCAAGGTCGCCTTCATCACCGGCACCAGCCGCGGCCTCGGCCAATACTTCGCCCGCGCGCTCGCGCAGGCCGGCGCCGACATCGCGATGTCGAGCCGCGACGCCTCCAAGCTCGCCTCGTTCCGCAAGGAGATCGAGGCCCTTGGTCGCCGTACCTGTGGTGTCGACCTCGATGTCCGCGACCACGACAGCATCAAGGCCGCCGTGGCTTCGGTGGAGCAGCAGATGGGCCGCATCGACATCCTCGTGAACAATGCCGGTTGCAATGCGCGCAAGCCCGCCCTCGAGGTCACCTGGGAGGATTGGAACATGGTCCTCGATACCAATCTCCGCGGCACGTTCTTCACCGCGCAGGCGGTCGCGCCGGGCATGATCGCCCGCGGCTACGGACGCATCGTGAACATCGGCTCCGTCACCTGCGTCGCCGGTTACGCGGGTCTCGCTCCCTATGGTGCCAGCCGCGGAGGCGTGAAGCAGCTCACCATGAGCCTCGCCGACGACTGGGGTCGCCACGGCGTCACCGTCAATTGCCTCGCCCCGGGTTGGTTCAAGACCGCCCAGAACGCCGTCCTCTATGAGAACCGCGAGTGGGTCGAGTACCTCTGCGACCGCATCCCGCTCAAGCGCCCCGGTGCGCCCGACGACCTTGCCGGCCCAGTCGTTTTCCTGTCTTCGGAAGAGAGCCGCTACGTGACCGGCCAGACCTTGTTGGTTGACGGGGGCATCAGCACGGGTGCTACTCGAGCCACGGTCGCCCCGCCGAAACCCTGATCTCCCTGCGCCATGCTCTACGCCCTGCTCGCCATCGCCGTCCTGGTCCTGTTGGTGACCTGGCTGAAGCTTAATCCGTTCATCGCGTTGCTGATCAGCTCGCTGTCGCTCGGCGCGATGGTCGTGGCCACGCAGGGCGCGCTCACGATGACGGAGGTCCTCAAGGCCTTCCAGACCGGCTTCGGTAACACCTTGGCCGGCACCGGCGCGATCATCGTGCTCGGCGTCGTGTTCGGAAAACTACTCGCGGAATCGGGCGGGGCAGGGGTGCTCGCCAAGCAATTCATCCGCACGCTCGGGCCCTCGCGCATCGGACTCTGCATCATCCTCCTCGCGCTCTGCGTGGGCATGACGACCTGGTTCGCCGTCGGCCTGCTGCTCATCTTGCCGATCGTCATCACCCTCGCGAAGGAAACCGGGAAACCTTTCCTACTGCTGGTGCTGCCGCTGTTATCGTTCCTCTCCGTGATGCACGGACTCATGCCACCGCACCCGGGCCCCGTCATCGCGATCGAGGCCCTGCATGCCGACATGGGTAAGGTCATCCTCTGGGCGCTCGTGCTCGGGATTCCTGTCGCCGCCATCGCCGGTCCGATCTTCGCGAAGATCGCCGTCAAGCGGGTCGAAGTCGCTACCCCCGAGTTCACGCCGTCGGTTTCCGCGAACCAGACCTTGCCGACGTTCGGGCTCACGATCTTCACCGTGCTGCTCCCCGTCATGCTGCTGCTGGCAGGTACGTTGGTCGAGCTCCTGCACGCCAAGGAAGCCCTCTGGGGTAAGGTCTGCCTCTTCATCGGCCACCCCGTCATCGCCCTGCTTTTATCGGTACTTTTCGCCATGTGGGCCTTTGGTAAGCGCTGCGGTCGTTCCCCTGGCGAGCTCCTCAAATTCTCCGAACAAAGCGTCTCCGGTATCGGCATGACGCTCATCCTCGTCGGCGCCGGCGGCGGCTTCGCGCTCGTCATGCGCACGGCGGGCGTCGACAAGGAGCTTGCTGAATTGGCGGCGTCCGCGGGGCTGCCGTTGCTCGTTTACGGCTGGCTCGTCTCGGCCTTCATCCGCGTCGCCACCGGCTCCGCGACCGTCGCGATCACTGTCGCGTCCGGCTTCATCGCGCCCGTCCTGGCGGCGCATCCGGGCACCAGTCCCGAACTCATGGTCATCTCGATCGGCTGCGGCTCGCTTTTCCTGTCGCACCTCAACGACAGCGGTTTCTGGATGGTCAAAGAATGCCTCGGCCTCACCGTGGGCCAGACCCTGCGTACGTGGACGATCACTGAGACCCTCATCGGTTTTTCCGGGTTAGGGATGGCTTTGTTGGCGGAGCAGGGGTTGAAGTTTTTTAACTAGGGGTAGGGTAGATGGCTGAGTCGATGACGGATGACTGCATCGATGACGGAGGACTGAATGGAGGACTGCATTGAGGGCTGAGTGGATAAGTACCGCTACCTGCCACCTTTGGTGGGATCTCCTAACCGCTAACCGCCAGCCGCCTCACCTAATGTGGGTAGGGCGGCCATTGCCATGGCCGCCGTTCGCCGTGGCGCGTGCGATGAGCCGGGCATGATCACCGACCATTCCGCCGTTTGTCCGCCCACGGACGCGACGCACTCGCGCCCCTACCAGACCCTATCGAAGTCCTTTGTCTCGAGGTAGGGCTGGCCATCCTTGGCCGGCCGCGGCCGAGCAGGGATGCTCGGCCCTACCCGATGCAGGCGTCAGGACTTTTGCATTCTGTCCTCGATTCAGCCCTCCACTTTTCCCATCGATTCAGTCATCGACGCAGCCCTCTGTCCTCTGCCGTTGGTCAGTTTCCTATGTTGTCGATTTTAGGGCATGTGAATAACTTTAAATGAATGCTAATGAGGATTAAATGACTGATTAATGATTTTAACGCATTTAAATGCGTAATTTAACACAAATTTAACAAATAAATTATACCCCCAAGATCAAACGCCGTTTAATCCCTAGGGCAGGCCAAAAACACTCAAAAACTATTGTGCGGCTGGGGTCATTACCCCAATATTTTCGATACCCCCCCCATTGATGTCACTTCCCCGTGACCTCCCCAAATTTATTAAAATGAAAAGTTCGAAGCCCCGTCCCCTTTTTCCACGTGCGTCCTTGATGGTCGCCGCCGCGCTCCTCGCCGTCGCCGCACCCGACACCGCACGCGCCGCCAACTACACTTGGAACAACGTCAACTCCGGGACGTTTGACTGGAATAAATCCGCCAACTGGACGTCGGCCGGTTCCGGTTTCCCCGATTTGATGCGCGTCACGTCTCCGTTGGGATCGACTCCGGGCGATGTGGCCAATCTCAACAACAACATCGAGGGGGATAATCTCATCCTGCTGAATGCCAACATCTCGCTCGATCAGCTCAACATCGGTGATTCGGTCGGCAGCAGCCAATTCCTCATTCAAGCCGGCACCATTGCGCACACGGGGTTGTTCCCGCTCTTTTTCACTTCGGGCGCTGGACAGCCTAATCCCGGCCTTGCCGCCGGTTCCTTGGTCTTCGGTTCGGCTGCGTCGACCTCGCCCGTCGCCATCGTCAAGACTGGCATCGGCGCGGCGGACGAAATCAACGCGTTGGTTTATTTCAACTCTGCGCTGACCATCACTTCCACCGCCCAGGCCGGCAAGCTCACCTTTTCCGGCGGCCTGCGATCGGGTCTGTCCTCCATCACTTTCACCGGGGCGGGCACGACGCTCATCAGGGCGGTCACGCTTACCACCGGTGGGGACCTGATCAAGGATGGCTCCGGCACCTTGGAAGTGAACATCGCCCTTGCCCACGCGGGCGCGACGCTGATCAACGCCGGTTTGCTGCGGGCCACCGCGGGCAACATCCTGCCGACCCGGGCCGCCGTGACGGTCGCGGCGGGCGCCGCTTACGACGTCAACAACACGGGTCAGGTCATTGGTTCATTGTCGGGTTTCGGCCAGATTCGCAACTCCAGCACTTCGGCGCAGAGTTTCCAGATCGGGCGCAACGACACCTCCTCCATTTTCAGCGGGACGTTCGCCGGCGCCGCCTCCGACAGCGGGCTCGGCTCGATGGGCATCATCAAGTTGGGGGGGGGCAACCTGACCCTGAACTCCGCCAATGCCAGCATCATCACCGGGAATCTGCAATTGCGCGGCGGCTCCTTCGTCCTCGACTACGCTAACGTGGCGCCCCCGGTCAATCTCACCGGAGCCATCACCACCGCGAGCAGCCGTTCATTGACGGTCGACAGCACCGCGTCACTCGCCCTCGGTCGGTTGGTCACCGGCGGGAGTCTCCCTGCCGGCGCCTATGTCACGCGCATCACCAGCTCGACGGTCTTCGAGGTCAGTGCGGCCCCGACGACGTCCGCCACCGGCCTGACCTTGGTCTCTTCGCAACCCCACCTGCTCGGCATGCCCAGTTCCGCGCAGCCCGGCCAACTGACGCTTAACGGGGGCAACTTCCTTTTGCAGGGTAAGGTCGGTTTGGACATCAAACAGTTCTTCGGCCAGGTCAACTTGAACGCCCAAGGCGGCGCCATCACCGTCCAAGGCGTCGCCGCGCCGAACACCACCGAGCTCGTGCTCGGCAATCTTACTTTCGGAGCGGCCGCCGAAGCACGCGGTATCTTGCTGGTCGCGGCTCCTGATTCCGCCACGATCACCACCTCTTCGGCGCTCGGTTCCGGCGGCATCTACGGCGCCGGCCGCGCGGTCTTTAACAACACCACGTCGGGTAATTCCTATAATTGGCTTACTTCGAGGTCGTTGGCGACGCCTTTCCGGCTCGTTGGGTTGTCCGATGCCCCCGCGGTCAGCGTGGGTGGTGGCACCACGGTCGGCACGACCGTCCTGACGGTTCCGGCGGCCATCACCTTGGCAGGTGGGGCCACCACCAGCGGTTCGACCACCGTCACTGTCACCAGCAACGCCGGACTCGCCGTGGGTATGGCCGTGCGCGGTCCGGGTATCCCAGAAGGGGCCAGCATCGCGTCCATCCCGGTCGGAGGTACCTCCTTCGTGTTGACTACGGCGGCGACCGCCGCGGGAACGGGCCTCAGCCTGAGCGCGGGAGGGACGACGGGATTCTTCCCGGGCATGAATATCACCGGGACGAACATGCCGGCTGGCGCCATCGTCACCGCGGTCACGGGCACGACCTTGACCATCAGCGCCGCCGCTTCCGGCTCCACCGCCGGCACCGCGACTTTCACCGCCCAGGGTTACCTTCCTTTACCGCTCTCCGGCGGCGTCGCCACGGTCAATTACCTCCTCCCCGCCAACCAGACTCTCTCCGGTGCGACGTCTTTGGGTACGCTCAAGATTCCGACGGTCGCGACCACCAACGCCACGCTGGGCCTAGGGGCGTTTGACCTGACCTTCGGAGCGACGGGCGGCGGTATCCTCGTCACCGGTACTAGCCCTTTTGCGATTGGCGCCAACCTCACCGACCTAGGCGGCATCAAGGCCGGGGCCACGGGTGGTCCTGTTTTCATCCATCATTACGGATCCGGGGTCCTTTCGATCAACGCGCCGGTCAAGAATGCTGCTCCTACTATTAATACCGACCTGGTCATCGCCGGTACAGGGGTGACGCGTCTGCTGGGAAGCATGGCCTATTTGGGAACGACGGCGGTCCTGCAGTCCGCGACCTTGGAGTTCACCAATGTCGGCGCTACGGGTAACGGCACCCTCGGTCGGGGTATCGCCGCCCCGGTGATCATCGCCGATGGAGCTACCTTGCGCTTCGCGAATACCACCGCAGGGACTTACACCTTGGCGGGCGCCACGACGGCGAACAGCCACACTTTCGCGTTGCCCGGGGGCAATGCCCGGATCGACGTCCCCACCGCCGGAGTCATCTTCGTGACCTCGGGAGCTTTCTCCGGGGCCGGAGGCCTGACCAAGACCGGCAACGGGACCCTTCAGTTTGCAGGGGCGGCGAATTTCGAAGGACCGCTGATCGTCTCAGCCGGCAAAGTCCTGATCCCTACGGCCGACCGCATCGGTAACACCGTCCCCGTCACGATTGCCAGCGGGGCGATCCTGGAAATGGCCGATGCCGACACCTTTGGTTCGCTCTCGGGCGCGGGCACCCTCACCGTCACTGGAACCACTGGTCGGACCGTTGGTTTGGGCGAGATCAATACCAACTCTACCTTCAGCGGGGCTCTCACCGGCGCCGGCGTCGGGCATAATTTCGCCAAGCGTGGCAGCGGGGTCATCACCATGGACATGCCCAACGTTTCCAACTGGGCGGGGGGTAACACCTTCATCGATGGGGGAGTCATCCGTATCGCCACCGGCAGGGGACAGCAGTTCAACCCGACCGCCAATCTGGTCGTCAACCACGACTCAAGGTCGGCTATCTTCGATCTCAACGCCTCGCAACAGTCCATCGCGGCGCTTACTTTCTTCAACAACCCCAATTCGAACATCAACTCGCAGGCGTTCGTTCTGCTGGGCAGCGAAGGTAGGCTGGCCTTAGGTGGCAATATCACGGTCAACGCCCATATCGGGACGGGAACGCAAACCGCTGGCATTATCGGAACGGGCAACGCGGCCACGCTTGTATTGGGGGAGGCTCAGCGAACCTTCACGGTCAACAAAAGTCTGAATCTCGCTCCCGGTGAAGCTGAATTGGTCGTCGATGCCCGCGTGGTGGGAGGGGTGCTCGGAGGGATCCTGAAGAACGGTGGCGGCACCTTGCGACTCATGGGCTCCTTTGAGATGGGAGGTTCGGTCGCCAATCGTTTTGATGCGGGACTCGCCATTCTTGATTACACCAAGGCCTTCACCAGTGCGTTTGACACGAATCGTCTCAACCCCCTGGGCTTGTTGGATTTGCGTGGCGGCTCCGTGAGGCTCTTCGGTCACCCGACCAGCCCGATCAGCCAGTCCGTGGCCGGGTTGATCCTTCCTTCTGATGGCAACTCCCTTGTTCAGGTCGATTCCGGACTGGGCACCCAGAATATCGTCCTCAATCTCGGGCCGATTTCCCAGCGTCTGGGCGGCACGCTTCGCTTCGTGCTCCCCGCAGGCACCCAATCGGCGGTCAATGGTATCACGACGACTTCTCGTAACGACCTATTCACCGGCCTAGTCGGCACGCTGGGCGCGGCCGCCACCGTCACGGATGGCGCGGGTGTCACCAGTTTCGCCACTCGCGTGGGCACGAACATCGTTCCCCTCTCCGCCATTTCGCGTGATGCCGTCACGGGCATCCTCAACGGCGAGCACATCACCGATGACTCCGGCTTCACGGGTACGACGCTCAACGTCAGCGCGCCGATCACCGTCCGCTTCGCGGCGGCGGGGACTTCGGTCCTTTCCCTCCCCGATGGCGGCATCCTCAAGGTCATCTCGGGCGGTATTCTCAGGACGGCCGACGCTGGCGTCGCCTCCGTTGCCGTCAGCGGCGTGTCCACCACGGCAGGCAGCGCCTCCGTGACCATGGCCAGCACCGCCGGGCTGCTCGCGGGCATGCCGGTTTCCGGTCCCGGCATCCCCGCGGGTACCCGTATCGTCGGGGTCGTCGATGCGACGAATCTTCTCCTCAGCAATGCGGCCACGGCCACCGCCGCGTCCGTTTCCCTGAATGCCGGCGCTATCACGGTCATCCAAGGCGGCACCTTGAGCTCACCCACGCGTGAGCTGATCATTTCCAGCTTCACCCGGGATTTCGCCGCGGGCGCGGTGGGCAATGCGGAATCATACTACCCGGTCCAAAGACTGGTGATCACCTCGTCGATCGATGGCCAGCAGGGTATCACGAAGACCGGCAACGGCACGCTCTTCCTGGCTGCCGGGACTCAGGCTAATTCCTTCAGCGGACAAGTCCGCTTGCAGGAAGGCGTCCTGCAGCTCGCCCGTAGCGGACGTGGTTCCTTTGCCGTCGGGGATTCCTCCACGATCGTATTCTCCGGTGCGAAGTCCTCGGTGCTGCAGATGCTCCCCGACGCCGTCGCATTGCCGAACGCTTCCACCACCGCGGGTTCCACCGTGGTGAAGGCCGAGAGCACCGCTGGTCTCGCGGTGGGCCAGCCCATCATCGGCTTGGGGCTCTATTCCGGGACGAGGGTCGCCGCTCTCTCCCTGACGGGCGAGTACACTTATGTCGGGGCGATCGCGATCAGCGGGGCGACTCTCGCCAACACCAGCAACACCGTCACGCTGGCGCCGCCGGTGGCCTTGAGCGGCGCCGACACCAACGCCGCCTCGACTGTCGTCACGGTCGCTTCCTCCGCCGGGTTGAGCGTGGGCATGGGCGTCAGCGGTCCGGGAATTCCGGCGGGCGCAAGCATCGTCAGCATCACCTCCGGGACCTCCATCGAGCTGAGCGTACCGGCCACCGCCACCGCCACCGCCGTTTCCCTCAGTGCCGGTGGTGCTTCCGGCCTGGTCGTGGGTCAGACGATCACGGGCGCGGGCGTGCAGGTGGGATCCCGGATCCAGTCCATCGTCGACGGGGCCACTCCCTCTATCTTCCTGAGTTTGCCGGCAACCAACTCAGCCACGCTGGCGCTGGGTGCCGCCGCGGTCACGCAGGTGACGACCCAGGTCCCGCACGGCATCACCACGGGTGAGACCGTCACCTTCAGCGGGGCGGGTTCGGGCTATAATCTGACGGTCGTCGTCGCCGCCGATCCTAATAATACCAATCGGTTCGTCTACGCCACTCCCGGGGCCGTCGCCCCGGTGACGATTCCCGAGACCCTGACCATCGATGCGGGCAAGCGCTTCCTCGTCGACCGGCTCTCCTTCCAGACCACTACCGCCAATTATCTCCAGTCCCCCACCTTCTATGGCGAGACCGTGGGCTCCCTGCAGGGCGGCAATCGTCAGACCAATTCCCACTTTTCCCTCATCGACCTCGGGATCGGGGCGACCTTGACCGCCAACCAGACCACGAACACCACCTACAGCGGCGCGCTGGCTGGTTCGGGTACCTTGCGCATCATCGGGAACGCCGAACTCACCCTCGGTAATTATAACGCTAATCATGGTGACATCGTCATCGACGGCGGTGTCTTGAGGATTGCCTCGGGCAACAATGGCGGCGGTGGCAGAATATACCAGAGCATCACTGCCGGCAATACCCCAGCCCTCAAAGTCAACCGCTACGGCGTCCTCTACCTTGACCGCACCGGGGTCGGGGCGAACGAGACGGACTCCATCGGCATCGTGCCCATCCGCCTCAACTCCGCGGCGGGAACCCGGGGAACGTTGGTGACCGGATCTTTGTTCGCTGCCACGACCCCGCTGGGCTTTTTCGTCACGGGAACCGGCGCGGACGGCCGGCAGGAGAACATTGGTGCGATCAACTTCGAGTCCGGTACGAATTATCTTTCCATCAATACGTCCGGCAATCGGCGCAACACTGTTTCCGCCCTTAATTTTGTCCGCGGCACGCCCCCCGACGGGTCCCTTTCTCCCGCCCTCTCCTTTGCCACGATCAACGTCATCGGCCGTCCGCTGGCTAATCGCAACACGGCCGCCGGGGTGAATTCCTCGAGGTGGCTGATCTCATCGGGGGAGAGTACCTTCATCAGCGGAATGTCCGGTGCCTCCGGCTTGGACCTGACCCTTACCGCCGGTGCCACGACCGCTGGCAGTCCCATCGTCACCGTGGCCACCACGGCCGGACTGGCCCCGGGGATGGCGGTTGCCGGGGCCGGTATTCCTGCCGGCTCCCTGGTCGCCAGCGTAGACGCGAACGGGACCACCTTCACCTTGACTGCCAACGCGACGGCGGCGGGGTCAGCCCTCGCGCTGACGGTGTACCCGCGCACTCAGAGCATCATCCCTTGGGGCATCGGTTCCAGTGATTACCCTCTCGATGGAATTACCTCGGAGGATGCCTTTGGTAACTCGTTCCTGACCTATGTCGCGGGTCAAGGCCTGCGTGACCTCAGTCACACCCTTGATTACGCGAAGCTTTCCACCAGCACCGAGACCAATGTGAACGTCCGCGAAGTGCTCGCCGCCGATCTGACGGTGGCCGCCAGCCGGACGCTCAACTCGCTCGTCCTTCACCATAATCCAGTCGCCGGTACCAGCGCCAACTACGCCTTCACCGGAGCGCCGGGGTCAAGCCTGACGACCGGAAGCGGAGCCTTTCTTTTCACCCTGAGCCCCCTGGCCGCCGCCTCCGCGGACAACGCCATGGCCCTCTCGGGTTTCGACGGCGGAATCCTCCTCGGATTCAGTGCACCCAGGGAATACGTCTTCCACGTCGTCAACCCAGGTTCCTCGGCGATCACGCCGCGGCTCACGACCACGATCTCCGCCCCGTTGGGTTCCGCTGGCTACCTCACCAAGTCGGGACGCGGCACCCTCGTGCTTGCGGGAACGAACGTCGCCGGTGGCGGCGTCAACACGCTCGACCCTCTGACATATTGGGGCACCACGATCAACGAAGGCGTCTTGGCGATCGGCTCGCTCGCCAACATCGGCGGTAATACCGGTCCGTTGACCTTGGCGGGTGGTACCTTGCGTCTCTTGCCCGGCTTCACCGACGACGTCTCCCAGCGCGGCGTCACTTTCCTCTCCGCGGGCGGCACGTTGGACGTCGGCGCCAATAACCTCGTCTTCGCCAACGCGATCGGCGGGGCGGTCGGGGTTGGTATCGGTGGCCTGACTAAAGCGGGCACGGGTTCGCTCACTCTGGCGGCCACCAGCACTTTCACGGGTTCTACGACGGTCGCCAACGGCACCCTCGTGCTCGGCGGCGGGGCGAGCAATCGCCTGCCTACCGCCGGTGAGCTCTTCCTCGGCTCCGGCGCGGGCTCAGCCAGCGGCGTGCTCCAGCTTGGTAACGCCGACGGCGCCAGCAACCAGACGGTTTCCTCGCTGTCCGGCATCACGGGCATCCAGGCCGCGGACCTCACGATCCTCAACCCAGGCCAAGCCTTCACTTCGGCTCCGACCATCACCTTTGACGCCATCGGCGGTCTCATGGGCGCGCAGGGCGCTCAGGCGGTGGCCACGGTCCTGAACGGCATCATCACCGGGATCACCATCACCGATCCGGGCAGCTATCGTCCGGGCTTTGCTCCAGTTGTCACGGTCACCGGCGGCGCGGGTAATTCCGCATCGATCGTCGTCCGTGGACTGGGCAGCGTCAGCAACAACGCTCTCGTCGGCGGAGCCTCCGCGATCTCGAACCTCACCGTCGACCAAGACATCGCCACCATCTATAATGGCGCCATCGGCGGTCTCGGGGCCAACCAGAATAACATCGGGCTCATCAAGTCCGGCATCGGCACCCTGACGCTCACTGGCGCGACGCTTTCCTACGTCGGCCAGACCACCGTCCTCGGCGGTCGCCTCAACCTCGCGGGTGGTCAGTCCGCCCCGCTGGGCACGTCGTCCGTCAAGGTCAACGCCGGCGCGATCCTCAACTTCAACAACACCGTCGGCCAAGCTGTCGCGCTGGGCGCGGGCGTCCTCGACCTTGGAGCCGGCGCCTCGGGCTCGGCCTCCCTCGGCTTCGACATCGGCTCGCTCGCGGCCTTCGACCGCATCAGCTCGACCAGTGCGGCGCTCGCTGCGAACCGTGTCATCATCAACCTGACCGGTCTGACCGGCCTCACCGCGGGGTCCTATGACCTCCTCACCGCGGCCAGCGGCTTGGCGAATGCGACTTACTCCCTCGGTGACCTGCGGACCTTCGGTGGACATACTTTCGCCCTCACCAACACGGACACCGCGGTCACCCTGACCACGACGGCCTTGCCGACCGACCTCTATTGGCGCGTGGGCGCCGACGTCAGCTGGTCCTCGCTGAACTACGCCAACTTCGACACCAACTTCTCGACCGACGCGGCGGGCACCATCAACGCCAGGGGCTTCCCGGGCATCGCCAACAACGTCATCTTCAGCGCCACCCCTGTTGCCGCGACGGATACCTATGTGGCCACCCTCGACGGCGACTTCACCGTCGGCAGCATCCGCTTCACTTCCACCCCGAGCGGCATCACCAGCGTCATCATCGCGCAGGGCGGGCCCGAGACCACCACGGCCCTGACCATTGCTCCCGCCAATCCGGCCGATGGTATTCGGATCGACGCCAACGCGGGCAATATCTTGCTCAGCGCCCCGCTCGTGCTCGGTGCCGACCAGACCTGGACCATCGACGGTACTGGGGTCAACGGTTCCTCGCTCGCCGTCTCCGGCGCCATCGGCGGTCTGACGGGCAACGACCTCGTCATCAATGGCCTCGAGGGTTCGACGATCAATTTCTCTGGTCTCAATACCTACGCTGGCTCGACCCGTTTCCCGGGGCTCGTTCTTCTGGCTGGCGCCACCAATACCTTCAGTCCCAATTCTACCCATATCCTCGCGGCGCAGGGCAGCACCCCGGGTATCCTCCGTCTCGACGGTTTCAGCAACGTCCTCGGCGGCCTCGGCGGCGTGGGCATCGTGGAGAATTCGAATGCGCTCACCGCGGTCACGCTCACCGTGGGGCGCAATAACGAGAACACGAACTTCGCGGGCGAGATCCGTGACGGCGGTCTCACCGCCCTCAGCCTGACCAAGGTCGGTAACGGCGCCCTGACCCTGTCCGGGACGAATACCTTCACGGGTAACACGTCGGTCAACGGCGGCGTGCTCAACCTCACCGGCAGCTACATCGGCGCCACGGCGACTTCCTACCTCCTCTACGGCAACAGCCCATACCAGTCCACCGTCAACGTCAGCGGTGACGTCGACCTTTTCGGTATGCAGGGGGCCAACACCACGGGCGCGGTCTCGGTCTATAATCAGACCGCCGGCACCGTCCGCCTCTTCACCACCGGCGGGAACGGCAACCAGCGCGTCGCTCTCAACGGCTACGGCTACTTCAATCTTACGGGCGGCCTCTTCCAGATGTCGACCGGCACGGGTATCAATCGTTTCAATCTCACCGAGAACAACGTCAATGCGGTCGGCGTGGGCTACGTCGGCGGCACGGGTGTCCTCAATAATTCCAACTTCGGCGGCGACTGGTTCATCATCGGTTACCAGGGTGTCGGTCAGTTGACCGTGGGCCCGGGTGGTCTCGTCAATCGCCAGAACACCTCCAGCGAAATCGGCCTGATCCTCAACGGCACCGGCACCCAAGGCGTGCTCAATATCGCGGGCGGCCTCTTCGACGGTGGCAACAGCCGTCTGCGCTGGGGTAACGGCGGCATCACGTCGTCCACCGCTTTCTACAACCAGCTGGCCGGCACGATGGTGCTCGGTAACAACACCTCGGTCAACATGACCGCCGGACGCGGTAACCTCGGTTACAGCAATTTCGCGGGCGGCACGCTCCGAGCCAACGCCGCGATGACGACGGGCGTTCTCGCTTCGTTGGCGAGCGTCGGAGGTTCGTACCTCACCGCTGACAATCGCATCGCGACGCCTTACGGCCTCTGGACGAACACGCTCTTCGGCGCGGTCGACAACTCCGCCATCGCAGGCGCGGCCTCCGGCTCCGGCGTCGTCACCATCGACACCAACGGCTTCGCGGTCTCGCTCGCCGGACTCACCGCCGCCACGGGCGCCGGCCTCACGCAGGCCGACCTCACGGTCACCGGCGGTACCGGCTACATCGGCGCCCCGGCCGTCACCTTCAGCACCGCCGGCCTCATGCCGGGCGGCACGCCGGCCGCCGGTTATGCGGTCATCGCGGGCGGCGCGATCACGGGCATCGTGATCACCAGCCCGGGTACCTACCAGGCCGGCACCGTCCCGACCGTCACCCTCACGGGTGGCGGCGGCACGGGCGCTTCCGTTACGGTCGCGGCCTTGAACACGGCGAACAGCGCCGGTCGCCTGACCAAGTCCGGCAACGGCACGCTCACCTTCACCGGCGTCAACACGTTCGTCACGCCCTTGGCCGTCAATGCCGGTACGGTGGCTGTCGCCTCCGGCGGCACGCTGAACACCACCTCCTTGGAAGACCTGCGCGACGGGCGCTTCCTCGTCGTGGCGCCGGGCGGCGCCATCGTGGCGAACGCCGCCGATTCGCTCGGCAAGCTCGACCGCTTCACCAGCGCCGCCAGCACGGGCGTCGTCGCCGTCTCGGCCGCGACCTCCGCGGACGACGTCAATCTCAGCCGTGCGGGCCTTAACCTCACCGGCATGGGCCTCGGCGCCGGCATGGGCGACGTCACCTACACCGGTGTCTTCACCCCTGGCTTGGCCGGCGTCTTCCGCCTCGGCGGCGGCGGCAACGTCCTCAACTACGCTGCGAACATCACCGGCGGCTACGAGACCCGGGTCGACATCATCGGCACCTCGGTCGCGTTCTCCGGCGCCAACACCTTCAAGGGCGGCCTGATCCTGAACGCCGGCGGCACCCTCCAGGTGCTGTCGAACAGCGTCACCGCTGGTTACGGCGCTAATGCCGGCGGACTCATCGTCAACGGCGGCACCATCCGCTGGGCCACGGGCTCTACGACGGACATCACTTCCGGCGCGGGCGCCATCACCGGGGGCGTCTCGCTCGTCGGCTCCGTCTTGCTCGATACCAACGGTAATAACGTCGAGCTCGCGGGCTCGGTCGGCAACCGCGCCGCCACGGGCGCCTCGCGCGAAGGCCTCTCCGGCGGCCTGACCAAGGTCGGCAACGGCGTGCTCACGCTTTCCGCCGCCAACACCTTCTCGGGCAATACCACCGTCATCGACGGATCGATCCTGCTCAAGCATTCCGACGCCTTGGCGTATAGCGCGATCAACATCACCAACGTGATGAACGCGGGCAGCCTCGTCTTCGACTCCAGCGTCGTATCCAATACCTTCACCATCGGCGGCCTCGGCACGACCGGCCTCAGTATCCCCCTCACGAATAACGCGAACGCCGCCATCACCCTGCGAGTCGGTAACGGCGGCCAGAATACCGTCTACACCGGGGTCTTCTCCGGTGCCGGCGGCTTGACCAAGATCGGTTCGGGCAACCTCAACATCAACGGCGTGCGTCAGACTTACACGGGTGCTACGACTATCATCGCCGGCGCGCCTGGCGTGACGGGCGGCTCGCCCAATAAGATCAGCACGCTGCAGCTGAGTTTCAGCACCTCCGCGGCGACCAACCTCATCTCGGCCTCCTCGGTGCTCGTCCTCGGTGGCGCCTCGGCTCCGCAGGTGAACACCCAGCTTGACGCCGCGCAGCTCGCCAACGTCGGCAACGGCAGCGGTCGTCTCCTCCTCTCCGGAGCCGCCGCGGCCACCTCGCAGGTCTTCGCCAGCACCACCGTTGGTACGGGCGCCTCGGATATCGTCCTGACCTCCTCGACCACGAACGCCCTGCTGCTCAATCTCGGCGCGATCACCCGTTCCGCTGGCGGTACGCTCTTCATCGCTAACCCGGGTAACACCCTATCCGCCACGAACGGCGTCCTGACGTCTTCCGGCGCCATCGGCGCGCTCCTGACCGACGCCAACGGCACGGTCTACTCCGTCCTCGGCACCGCCGGTAACAACGTCACCGACTTCGCAGCCAAGGCCACCAACGGCTTCCTTACGGCTCAGGCCTCCATCACCTCGGCGGCCACGACGGCCAATTACGCCCAGACCCTGACGGCGGGAGCCACGACGATTGGCTCCGCGACGGTCACGGTCGCCAGCACCACTGGCCTGTTGGCCGGCGCGGGCATCAGCGGTCCGGGCATCCCGGCCGGAGCCACCATCGTCACCATCGGTACGGGCACGATGACCATCAGCGCCGCGGCCACGGCGACGAACACGGCCCAGACTTTCACGGTCGCCCATAACATCAACGTCGGTCAGACGAACACCGCGAACTGGACGACGCAGACGATCAACTCTCTGCGCAATAACGCCACGACCACGAGCGGTACCACGCTGACGATCGCCGCGGGTAATACGATCACGATCGCCACGGGTGGCATCCTCTACGGTTCCGCCGTCGGCGGTAATTCGACCATCACGGGCGGCACGATCATCCCTGGTCTCGGCAAGGAACTCGTCGTCTTCGCCAATGGCAGGACGCTGACGATCAACTCGGTCCTCGGCGAGAGCATCACCGGTCCGACGGACGTCACCTTCCGCGGCAACATCGGCATCGGCGCGGGCAACAACGACGTCGTCCTCGGCGCGAACAACACCTACTCGGGCAACACCTACATCAGCGGCGTTCGGGTTCGGAACGCTTCCTCCACGATTAACGCGCCCTTTGGCACGGGAGCGAACGGTAACGTCTATATCTACGGTAATAACGGCGGCCAGTTCTTGATGGCGGACAACAGCGTCATCTCGCGTAACTGGTACATCATCGGCGCCGGTTGGGAAGAAGGCACCGCTCAGCCGGGTGCGTTCCACGGCGCCATCCGCCTTGGCAATAACGTCACCTTGGCCGGTACGTTGAACCTGATGGGCGACGCGGGCGTCCGCGCGACGGGCAACTTCGCGACCGTCAGCGCCAAGCTCTTCGGCGACTTCAATCTCACCGCCCGCTCCGGTTGGGGCGACGGTACGATCAACTTCACCGGAGATAACACCGGTTGGGCTGGCTCCTACAATATCGGTTCGGGCGGCTATCGTTTCGACAGTCTCGCCAATCTCGGCTCACCGACCTCGATCCAGCTCGCCACCTACGGTACGATCATCCCGAACTTCGCGGGCGTCCAGGCCGCCGTCCTGGATAAGATCGCCTTCGGTTCCGCCGGTACCGTCGCCCTGCGCGTCGCCACCGCCGCTGAGCCGCTCGACTTCCGTGGGGCCAACCTCGCGGGCGTGAGCCTTGGTGCGAACGAAAACCTCACTTTCACGGGCGCCTTCCAGCCCAACGTCCTCAACGGCCAGCCGACCCTCCGCCTCGGCGGCGGCGGGGCTAACCTGACCTACGCCAACAGCATCACCGGCAACACCGCCGTCGTCTTCACCGGCGGTTCGGCGAACAACAGCTACGGCACGGCCTTCCTCAACCCGACGTTGGCGGGCTCCAACACCTACGTCGGCGGTACGATCGTCGGGCAGAACGGCCCTTTCGGCGCCGTCGAAGTGGCGAACATCCCCAATCCTTGGGCGGTCTTCGGCAATGGCCCGATCACCTTCGTCAGCGCCAATCCGGCGTTCCGTCTCAGCTCGGCGATCCCGAGCTTCGCGACGGATCCCTTGGCGGCGGACATGTCCTCCGCCGCGAACCTGACGGCCGTCATCATCAACGGCGGCCTCAAGTTCAACACTAACCGCGCGGCCAACACCGATACGGTCGTCTTCGCCCGCGGCATCGGCGCCTACGGCGCCTCTGGTTCCTTCGTCAAGGAAGGGCGCGGCACGCTCCGTCTCGACGGCATCCAGACGCACCTCGGCAACACCGACAACAACGGTCCCGGCGCCGGCATCGTCAGCACGCTGCTGCTCAACCACGCCAATCCCTTCAACGTTGGCTACGCCATCAACGGCGCCGCCTCCGGCCGCCTCCTGCACTTCAACAACGCCGAAGGCAATGTCACCCAGCTGGCGCGTAACGTCTCCGTCGGCTCGATCAACGCCCCCGTCGTCAACGGCGTCGAGCCTAACACCAACGGCAGCATCCTGAACCTCGCCGGCTTCGACCTGACCATCGCGGGCAATGCGGATTCCGTCTTCGCCGGCCGCATCTGGGGCGGCGTCGGCGCCGTCGGGACCCTCGGCCAGGGCGGCCTCGTCAAGGTCGGCGGCGGCACCCTCTCGCTCGTCTCCAACAACAACGGACAGTACACCGGCAAGACCACCGTCCGCGGCGGCACCCTGTACCTCGACTACAGCTGGCTGACCACCGCCCCGAGCACCATCATCAACTCCGTTAGCACGCTCGAACTGGGCGGTGGCACGTTCCTGATGAAGGCCAAGGGCGCCGGTCAGACCAACACCCAGTCCTTTAACGGGCTTACGGTTCTGCCTGGTGGCTCGCGCACTACGCGCAATCTCAACGGCGCCACCGCCCTCATCCTCAACCTGAGCGGTATCACCCGCGATGTCGCTGGTTCCGGCGTCGACTTCTTCGCCAGCGGCATGGGTACCACTGGCGGTATCTCGACCACCAACGCCAACGACGCCTCCGGCATCCTCGGCGGTTGGGCGACGGTCGATGCGGGCGCAGGTTTCGCTACGGTTAGTTCCGGAATGCTCGCGCCTTATGCTGGCTATTCCGCCGTCTACGCCGCTGCCGCTAATGTCGACAACGCCGCGCAGACCACCATCGGAGCTTCCCCGCTGGTCATCAACTCGCTGCGCTTCAACGCCGCCGCGAGCGTGGAGCTTGACCTCACCGCGGGCCTCACGGTCACCAGCGGTGGCGTCCTCGTGACGCCCACCGTCGGTGCCAACACCGTCACGCTCAAGGGCGGGTCGATCACCTCCGGTAACGGGCAGGACCTCATCTTCCACCAATGGGGCGCGGCGACCACCATCCTCACGGTTGAGTCGAAGATCACGGGCAACATCGGCCTCACCAAGACCGGAACCAGCCTGATGATCGTGCGCAATGGCGCCAACGACTTCACCGGCCCCGTCAACATCGGCGGCGGCACCACCAGCACCTTCCGCGTCGAAGCGTCGGGCGCCTTGGGCGCGGCCACCAATGTGGTCAACCTGCAGAGCGCCGGTCAGTTCCAGATCGACCAAGACGTCTCGTTGGCCAACCCGATCAATATCCTGAACGCTAGCGGTCGCACTGGTGAGGCTGCCATTTTCCTCTCGGCTTCATCGGGCGTCGGCACCCTTTCGGGCCCGATCTTCCTCCAGAACAGCACCATCGCCGGCGGCCTCTTCGGCTCCAACGGCGGCACCCTCGTCATCAGCGGACCCGTCACGGCGGCGTCAGGGCAAATGGTCACGGCTCGGACGGGTAATGTGCGCTTTGCGAACAGCACCGGGACTCCATCCGATTACGACTACTTCACCAACCAGGCGGCGCTCGTCTCCCTCGGTGCTACCGACTCCCTCAGCGTGCGGGCGATCGTGGACATCGGCTCGGCTGCGGCGGCGACCATCGACCTCAACGGTTTCAACCAGACGATCGGCGCGCTCATCCGCACCACGGCCGCCGACGGCCGCATCGTCACCAACACCTCCCTCGCGCCTTCGACGCTGACGATCAACGTGATCGCCAACGATGGCGGCCTCTTCATCGGAGATTGGGCCTATGCGGGTCAATTGCTCGGCAACCTCGCCCTCGTCAAATCCGGCGCGGGACGCCAGCTGATCAGCGGCACCAACTTCTACACGGGTGGCACGACCGTCAACGCAGGTACCCTGCGTCTCGGTAGCCCGAACGCCTTGGGCGGCACCACCGGTTTCAACGGCGCCCTGACCGTCAACGGCGGCGTCCTCGACCTCTTCGGCATCGGCAACGCGGCCATCGGCGCCTTGAACGGCATCGGCGGCGTCATCACCGACGACGGCCTCTTCGCGGGCGGTTCGGTGCTCTCCACCAATGCCTCGGCCGACGCCTCGTTCGGCGGCGCCATCAACGACGGCGCCTTCCGAACGCTCGCGCTTTATAAGGACGGAACGGGCGTGCTGGGCCTCTCCGGTGCTTCGAATTACAGCGGCGTGACCCAGGTCTTCGCGGGTGCGCTCGCCATCAGCAATGGGGCGGCCCTCGGCGCGACCGTCGGCGCGACCGTCGTCGCGTCCGGCGCGGCCCTGCAGGTCTCTGGCGGTATCACCAGCAACGAGCCTCTCTTCGTGGCTGGCTTCGGTGCCGGCGCTCCGACGGGCGTCCTCCGCAACATCTCCGGCACCAACATCCTCGGCGGCGCGGTGACCCTCGGCGCGGACTCCCTCTTCGGCAGCGAAGCGGGTACGCTCACGCTCGGCGGGGCGGTTTCCTCGGCTAACCATGCCCTGACGTTGAGCGGGAACGGTGACCTCGTCCTCTCTGGCGCCGTCTCCCTCGGCACTGCCGGCCTGACCAAGTCCGGTCTGGGCGTCGCCACGCTCGGCGCAGCCAACAGTTTCTCCGGAGCCACCGTCGTCACCGCCGGCGCCCTGCGCCTCGCCCACGCCGATGCCCTTGGCACCTCTTCGGCTCTGACCGTCGCCGCGGGCGCCGGCTTGCAGTTGGCGGGTGGCATCACCTACCTCGGCATCAACGCGACCTCGCCGTTGCTCCAGAATATCTCCGGTAACAACGCCTGGTCCGTGGCTCTCCGCCCGACCAACGGCGGCGCGCTCACCCTGCGTTCCGACGCGGGCGTGCTCACCCTTAATGGTCCCGGCGGCTCGCTCAATGCCCAGAGCCCCGATGGCGTCAACCGCGCCCTCGTCCTCACCGGCGCTGGCGACGGCTCGTTGGCCACGGTCTTCGGCAACGCGGCTTCCCTCACGAAGAGCGGGGCAGGGGTGTGGACCTTCGACACCGCCCAGGCTTATGCCATCGAGACCGCGATCGACGGCGGCACGATCAAAGCCGGCGCGAGCGGTGTCTTCTCGGTCAACTCCGCCATCCGCTTGGCGAATGTCGCGGGCGCCCAGCTCGACCTCAACGGCACCACGCAGGCCGTCGCTACCCTCGAAGGCGCGGGCGCCACGGGCGGCGCAGTCCTCCTCGGCCTCAACGGCGAGCTCACCGTGGGTGCGAACAGCGCCTTCGGCGGCGATGTCGATGGTTCCGGTGCCAGCAAGCTCATCAAGACCGGCACGGGTTCCTTCACCATGGGACCGACCAGCGACCTCACCGGCACGATCGCGGTCAACGTCAACGGCGGCACGCTGTCCTTCGGTGGCAACGCCGGGGCGAACGTCACGGCCAACGTCGCCAGCAGCGCGATTCTCGGCGGTTCCGGTACGCTCCTCGGTACGGTCAACGTCGCCAATGGCGGCACGGTCCAGGCCGGCAATGGCGTCTCGGGCAGCCTCGCGATCACCAACCTCGTCCTCGGCACAATCGCGGGTGATCTCGCCACGCTCAAGTTCCGCAACATCGACCTCGGCGCCCAAGCGTCGGTCATGAACATCGGCACCCTCACCGCCAATGGCGGCGTCGGCTCCGTCTCCATCTCGGCGATCAACGCCGGCGCGCTCGCCAACGGCACGTACGACCTGGCCAACTTTACCACCGCCGTGACCGACTTCACGGTCTTCACCGTCGGCTCGATCTCCGGCCTCGGCGGCCGTCAGTCCGGCACGCTCGTCACCAGCAACGCCAACAAGCTTTCCGTCATCGTCGCGGGTGACTCCGTCCGCTGGCACGGCGATGTCGGCGGCGCCGCCGACACGGCCTGGCATATCCCTGGTGGCGCGCTCAATCTCCGCGTTGTCCCGGGCGATGCCCCGACCGATTACCGCGCGGGCGACGCGATCGTCTTCAATGATCTCGCCTTAAGCGGCACGGTCGTCATCAGCGAAGGTAACGTCTCGCCTTCGAGCCTGACGATCGACAACACCACGCTCCCCTACGCCTTCAGCGGCACCAAGGGCATCACCGGCGCGACCGGCATCGTCAAGAACGGCGCCGGCGCGGCGACCTTCGCCAACGTTGGCAACGCCTTCACCGGCGGCGTCACCCTCAATGCGGGTACGCTCACCTTCACCTCGTCCCAGACCATCGCGGGAGGCATCGTCGTCAACGGTGGTAACCTCGTCCTTGGTGCGGCCAACACGGTCTCCGGCAACGTCGTCATCAACGGTTCTGGCACGATCGTCCAGAACGCCACCGACGGCCTCGATCGTTACAGCAAGCTGTCCTTCGGTGCGGGTTCGACCGGTAGCTTCAGCCTGAATGATAACGATGCAGAGCTGGAGGGACTCTCCACCCACGCGACGGCCGGATCGCCGGTCATTTTCAACGGCGCCGTCGGCAACTCCGGTCTCACCGTCACCGTCGCTTCGGGCACCGATACTTTCGGCGGCTCCATCATCGACGGAGGCGTGGGCCAACTTTACTTCTTCAAGAATGGCGCGGGTACGCTTCGCCTCACCGGTGCCTCCACGAATTTCGTCACCTTGGTCTCCGCCGGTACGCTGGAGATCGGGCAGGGTGGTTCTCTCACCGACGTGGGCGTCTTCGGCGGCGTCCTTTCCTTCAATCGTCCGGACAACTTTACGCGTAGTGCGAACACTTACGGTGCGGGTTCGTTGAACGTCCTCGGCGGCGGCAACATGACGCTCACGGGTTCCTTCGGGCATGACGGCGGCACGAACGTCGCTTCCGGTCAGACCCTTACCCTCGGCAACGGCGGCTCCATCGGTGGTGCCGGCGTCCTCACGGTCGACGGTTCCCTGCGCGTCAACACCGCCGGCTCGGCGGCGATCGGCTCCGTGATCGGCGGCCTCGGCGGCCTGTCCGTCGACGTGGGAACCCTCGTGCTCACGGGCGCGAACGTCTATCAGGGGACGACCACGGTCGCTTCCGGCGCCACCCTGCAGGTCGGCAACGCCGGCATCGTCGGCGCGCTGCCGCCTTCCGCCGTCGTCATCAATGACGGCACCCTCGTCATCAGTCGCTCAGGCAGCCTGACCTTCACCAACGCCGTCAACGGCGCCGGCGACTTCGTCAGCCGTATGGCGACCGGAGGCGAGCTCACGCTCGCGGGTCTCAACAACTACTCCGGCTTCACCCGGATCGAGAGCGGTACGCTCGTCATCGGCGCCGCCTCGGCCTGGACGAATTCGGATCGCGTCGTGCTCGGTAGCGCCGGTAACAGCGCGACCCTCGAACTGAACGGCTACAGCAAGTCGCTGGTCAGCCTCGCTACGGATGGCGTCGCGGCCAACCAGATCGTGCGCAATAGCGCCGTCGGCACCGCCACCTTGACCTTCACCGGTGGCGGGGTCGTCTCCTTCGGCGGCGCCCTTGTCGAGACCGCTCCGAACACCCGTATCGCCATCGGCTACGCCGGCGGCGGCACGCTGGCCTTCGGCAGCACCAACGCCTACACGGGTGGCACGATCATTTCGAACGGCACGGCCCGCTTGGGTGCCAACGACGCATTCTCGGTCGGCGCCCTGACCCTGGGCGGTGCCGGCACCGTCGGTGTACTCGACCTCGGCGGCTTCAACCAGACGGTCTCGGCGCTCAACGTCGGCTTGGGCGGCGTAGCGTCGAATCAAGTCATCGGCAATAGCAGCACCAGCGCTGACTCCGTCCTCACCTATCTTGCCGGGACCTCCAGCTTGGGCGTCGTCTTCCAGGACGTCCTCGGAGACGGTACCCGTCGCACGGGCCTGACCCTCACGGGTTCGGGTACGGTGACCCTGCTCGGGGCTAATACCTATACCGGCACCACGACCATCGGTGCCGCGACCACGGTCCAGGTCGGCGCCTTCGCCACCGAGGGCGCCATCGGCCGCGGTCCGATCGACAACGCGGGTAACCTCGTGTTCGCCCGGACGGATGCCTACGCCATGCCGGCGGGTAACATCGTGACCGGCAACGGCACGGTCACCCTCGGCAGCATCGGCGCCATCTCGGTCGCCGCGCCAGGCCAGTTCGATACCAACGGTTTCCTGAACTTCGGTAACGTCGCCGGCTCGACGGTCGTCTCGGCCCTCGATCTCACGAATGGCGGCGCCACTTTCGGCGGGCTCACGGTGCGCAATAACAGCGCTGTCGCGGATAATCTCATCACCGTCGGCGCTGGTCACACCTTCCGCATCAACGGTCCGGTCACGGTCGGATTCAACTCCGGCGCCACCACGGCGACCCGCCTGCGCCTCACCGGTGGCGGCAGCTTCCTGATCGGCAGCGTGGGTAATTCCGCGCTCATCAACGCCCAGTTCGGGGCGAGTACGACGACCAACGTCACCAATCGTGCGATCGTCGATATGTCGGGCCTCGCGTCCTTCTACGCCGGCTTGGCGGGCGGCACCTTCCGGGTCGGCGACCCCACCAACGCCAACGGTAGCTCGGGCGGGGGCGCCGGTTCGTCGGTGATCCTCGCTCCCACGAGCACCATCGTGGCGGCCAACCTCGTGGTTGATGCCGAGGCGGATAACGTCACGCAGTTGCTGTGCCTCGGCACTGGGGTCAACACGCTACACGCCAACACCATCACCGTCGGGAGCAATCGTTCCGACGCCACGCTCAACTTCTTCGATGCCGCGCTCGGCTCGCTCGTCATCCGCAATCGCGCGGGCACCGGCCGGGCGGCCATCAACGTGGGTGTGGTCGGCTCCACGACCGGCGCCGTCACGTTCAAGGTCATGGACCTCCGCGACCATACCGTCGACATCCTGGCCAGCACGCTCTTCGTCGGCGCCCGGACGGGCAATGACGGCAATTCGACCACGGCCACCTTCAGCATGAATCAAGGGGTGCTCGACGTCACTTCCGTCATTCTCGGCGACCGCCGCAACACCGTCGGTGCCAGCACGGGTACTACTTCGGGCACGCTCAACCTCGGCGGCGGTACCGTCGTCATCGGGGCGACCGGCCTGAGCATCGCGCCCAGCACCTCGACCCACGCCTCGTCCCAGATCGCTTCCGGTACCGTCAATATCTCCGGCGGCGTCGTCACCATCAACGGACCGGTCACCCTCGGTAATTCCACCAACGTCAACGGCACCTCCCTCGCTGCGTTCAACATCACGGGCGGCACGGTCGATGTCCGCAACTCGATCGCCAAGGGCGCCGGCAACGGTTTCACCTCGGTCACCTCGACCCTGAGCCTCGCGAATGGCTCGTTGGACCTCAACGGCTTCTCGATCGGTACCTCCACCCGCCCGATCAACAACGTCCAACTCGAGTCGGGCACGCTCCGCAACGTCGCTGAAATCAACGGCGGCGGCGCTCTCGCCAAGACCACGGCGGGCACCTTGATCCTCGAGGGGACCCATGGTTTCACGGGGGACTTCACCATCGCGGACGGCACGCTCCAGGTCGGCACGGGCTTGAACTCCGGCACGCTCGGCCTAGGCGCGGTCGTCAATAACACGGTGCTTATCTTCAATCGCGCTGGCACCTACGCCGCCGCGAATGCCATCTCCGGCCCGGGCACCCTCACGCTCAACGGCACCGGGACCATCGTGCTCACGGGCGCGAGCAGTTATGCCGGCCTCACGACGGTCTCCTCCGGCCTTCTGGCTGTCGGCCACTCGACCGCCCTCGGCAATACGACCGGCGGCACCCTCGTCGCGAACGGCGCGGCCCTCGAGCTGCGCGGCGGTATCGCCGTCGGCGATGAAGCCCTCGCCGTCATCGGCACCGGTATCGGTTCCACTGGTGCGCTCCGCAACCTCAGCGGCACCAATTCCTTCGGCGGTACGGTCACCCTTGGTGGGGCTACGCTGATCCAGTCCGACGCCGGCACGCTCACCTTGGGCGGTACGCTCGCAGCGGATACCCACGTCGTCACCTTCGACGGCGCGGGCAACCTCGTCGTCAGCGGCGCCCTCACCGGCACCACGGCCAGCCTGGTCAAGAACGGCGCGGGCAAGCTCACGCTCTCGGGCGCGAACACCTTTGACGGTGCCATCGCCGTCAACGTCGGCACGCTCAGCGTCTCGAACGCCGGCGCGCTCGGCACCGCAGCCGGTGCCACGACCGTCGCCTCGGGCGCGGCCCTCGAACTCTTCGGCCTCGCGTCCATCGCTGCCGAGGGACTGTCGGTCACCGGCACGGGCGTCGGTGGCACCGGCGCGCTGCGTAATCTCAGCGGTGACAACTCCTTCAACGGTCAGATCACCCTCGCCGGCTCGACGTTGATCCAGTCCGACGCCGGCACGCTGTTCCTCGCCGGTACGACCGCGATTGTCGCCGGGGCGAACGCCCTCACGGTGGGCGGCGCGAGCAACGTCTCGATTTCCGGTACCATCGATGGCGTCGGCGCGAGCCTGACCAAGGTCGGGGCAGGTACGCTCTTCCTCTCGGGCCTCAATACTTACGATAGCGGCACCACCGTCACCGCGGGCACCTTGTCGCTCGGTGCGAGCGGCGTCCTCAACGATACCTCTCTCCTCACTGTCAATGGCGGCACGTTCAACGTGACGACCTTCGATGAGACCGTGGACCGCGTCGTCCTCACGTCCGGAACGATCTCCGGATCTTCCGGTAAGCTGACCTCGACCCAGCCCTTCGACCTCCAGGCGGGCACGGTCTCGGCCATCCTCGCGGGCGTCAATGTCGTCAAGACGACGACCGGCCTCGTCACGCTCTCGGGCGCCAATAGCTTCACCGGCCAACTCCAGGTCAATGCCGGCACCGTGGCCATCAGCGCGGGCGCCAACCTCGGCGCAGGCTCCGTCGTCGTCGACGGCGGCACGCTCTCCTATGTCTCCGTCGGTACCCAAGCGGTTCCGGTCAGCACCTCGGCGGCGCAGAACATCACCGTCGGCGCCACCGGCGCGACCGTCAACGTCGTCAACCGCTTCGCGACCCTGAATCTCGCTGGCACCGTCGGCTCGACGGGCGCGGCTAACCTGACCAAGACCGGCCTCGGCAAGATCGCCATCGCCGGACCGGTCAACCTCAACGGCGGCGTCGTCACCGTCTCGCAGGGCACCCTCGGCGCCGGCTTCACAACGGGCGGGGTCTCCGCGCTCAACGTCGCCACCGGCGCGACGCTCAACCTCTTCGACGGCACGGTGGCCCCGCTCGGCTCGACGATCCTCAGCCTGACCACCGGCTCCGCCCTCGGCTTCGACCTCGGCCTCGTCGCCGGTTCCAACGACTCCATCGTCGTCGACGCCGCCTCCGTGATCGGCGGCTCGGTCAAGCTCAACCTCAACGGGCTCGGTGCCGTCAGCGCCGGTTCGTACACGCTCCTTAGCGCCGCCGGCGGCCTCAATCTCACGAATTGGATCCTCGGCAGCGCTCCGGCTGGCCTGAACTACAAGTTCGACACCACGTCCTCCGGCGGCACCGCGTTGATGCTCAACGCGAGCCCGATCATCAACCTTTACTTCAACGGCGTCACCGGCGCCTCCTGGAATACCGCGGGTTCCTGGTCCACCGACCTCGCCGGCGCCACGCCCGCGACGGCCGTCCCGTCGCTCACCGACACCCTCATCTTCAGCACCGCCAACGCGGTCGGTCCGACCGTCGCGACCACCCTCGACGCGGCCCTGACGGTGGACAGTCTCATCTTCACGTCGACGCCGGCTGGTGTCACCGCCTTCACCGTCGCTCCAGGTATCGGCGGTGCGCTCTCCGTCTATCCGGGCAGCTCCAACAACGGCATCGAAGTCCAGGCCAACGCCGGCGTCATCACGATCTCCGCTCCGCTCACCACCCTCGGCGTCCAGGCTTGGACGGTCGACGGCACGGGCCTCAACGGCTCCTCGCTGACCCTCTCGGGTGGCGTGACTTACACTGCTCCGGTCACCAAGGCCGGCGCGGGCACGCTCACGCTTTCGGGCGCGGGCACGGGCGCCGGCGGACTCAACATCGAGCTCGGCACGGTCAACATCGGCTCCGCCTCGGCCTTCGGTACCGGACCGCTCTTCTTCGGCTCTGGCATCACCCTTAACAACACCTCGGGCGTGCCCCTGGCCAACACGGGTGCCAACACCCTCGAGTGGAATGCCGGTTTCACCTTCACCGGCTCGAATTCCTATGACCTCGGCGCGGGTGCCGTGGCCCTCAAGGATTTCGCAGCGCTGACCGTCTCCGCCAACACCCTGACCGTCGGTGGCGCCATCGGCGACGCCGCTCAGGGCTTCGTGCTCACCAAGTTGGGCGCAGGTAACCTCGTCCTTAACGGCGTGAATTCCTTCGGGGGCGCGGGTCGCACCGTCGACGTCCAAGGCGGCCTGCTGACCATCAACTCCGACGCGGCCCTGGGCCATGCCGGCAACTCCGTCACCCTTGCTGTCAATGGCGGCGGGGCCACCACTGGCCTCAATGTCACCGGGACCTTCTCCACCAGCCGTGTCATCAACCTCAACGCCGCCGCCAACGGGTTGGGTGTGCAGTTGGGCCAGACGCTCACCCTCGCGACCCCCTTCACCTTCTCGGCGCTGACGAATAACCTGACCAAGAATGGCTCCGGCAACCTCATCCTCGCCTCGGCCAACCCCGGCTGGACGGGTGGTCTGACCATCAACTCCGGCGTCGTCCGCCTCAATAACGCCCTCTCCGCGGGCACCGGCCCGATTTCGATCTCGCCGACCTCGAACGCCATCGGCACGGCCCTCCAACTCGCCGGCGGCTTCGAGCTCACCAACGCCATCACCCTCCAGGGTAACGCGGGCCAGCTCCAAGGCGGCGTCAACTTCGGCGGCCAGCTTCAGAGCGTCACCGGCGACAACACCGTCTCCGGCCTTCTGACGCTGCCCTTCGACGCGGTCATCGGCGCCGATGCGAATTCGACCCTCCGGATCTTCGGCGGCATCCTGAACGCCGGTCCCGCCAACAACGTGCTTCGACTCGTGGCCTCCGGTGACATCATCCTCGGTCAACTCGAGATGTCCGTCCCCGAGTCGTCCGCCATCCGGTTCGGGCGGGTGGAGAAATTCGGCGCGGGCACCTTCCGTATCACCGGTGCGAACGGCACCGAGGTCATCGACCAGGCCGGCTCCGGGCTCGAGATCCGCCAGGGCACCGTGTTGGCCGATGGCAATGGCTCCTGGCGCTCCCGGGTTTTCCTGGACGTGGGCTCGACCCTTCGCCTCGACAACACGACCGTCAACCTGGCCAACGGCCGTTTCAGCAATTCCCAGCAGAGTAACTATAAGAACATCTCGTTCCGTGGCGGTAACCTGGACCTGATCGGCACCATCAACATCGCCGGTAATTCCACCGAGAATTTCGCCGACACCACGTTCCTCAAGGGCCTTTCCGTCGTCAGCCTCAAGGCGCAATCCAACTTGGCCGGCGCGGTCATCCTGACTTTCCGTGGCGCCGCCTGGGGAAATAACGCCCCGGTGCAGACCACCTCCGCTCCCGGCACCTCGATGCTCTTCCGCGGAGTCGGCATCGCGCCCGGCCCGGGTCGGGCCTCGATCCATTTCACCAACAATCCGACGCTCTCGGGCGAGACCGGTACTGCGCTAGCCTTGAACCGCGGTATCCTGCCGTGGGCCGTCGTCGACCTGAATTACTCGGGCGCCCATAACGCGAACCTTTCGTTCGCGACCTCCGGCGTCAACGCCGGCGTCAATTACCTCCGCTCGTTGGACACCGAGCGGGAGTATGAGATCAATCCGAGCCTCTTCGGTGGCACGGCCCAAGGCGTGACGACGAATTCGAACGTGCTGCTCACCGCGGCGAGCCCGGGTAACCTGGCTGTCGCGCTCAACACCCAACGCAACTCGCTCACCATCGAGGGCGGGGCCGGTCTGGCCATCGCCGATGGGGTGCAATTCAGCCTGCGCTCCGGCGGCATCCTCGTCCGCCCTGGAAGTACCTCCGTGATCACGGGTGGCGTCATCAATCAGGTGGCCGCCAGCACCGCCGCCCTCCACGTCTGGGCTTTTGGTGACCTGACGCTTTCCTCCGCCCTCGCGGGTGGCAACGGCATCGGCAACGGCAGTCCGTCGCTCATCAAGGCGGGATCGGGCACGCTCACGATCGCTCCCCCGACGTCGACGGTCAACGGGCTCAACGGTCTGGGTGTGAACACCCTGAGCGGTCTCTTCATGCTCAACCAGGGCACCGTCAAGCTTGGCAGCCTCAACGCCATTCAGGCGAACAACTACTTCGCTGCCATCGGCGGAACCCTGGACCTCAACGGCAACTCCCAGCTCTTCTTCGGCAGCTTCACCGAGTCGACGATCACCAACCAGGGCACCACGATCAACAGCACCGGCGGGCCCGGTCACCTGCTCATCAACGCCGATAACAACGGACGCCAGTTCGCGGCCCGCCTGACCGGCAACGTCAGCCTGACTCGTTCCGGCCTGAACACCCTCAACCTCTGGGGTGTCAACAGCCACATCGGTTCCACGACCATCAACGGCGGCTTGACCGTGATGTATGGCGACGCCGCCTTCACCGCCACCAACGCGTTGAATATCAATTCCGCCAACCTCTACCTCGAGAATGCCAACAGCCTGACGGATAACCCGGATCGCATCAATGACGCGGCCGTGGTCAACCTGCGGGGCGGCCTGCTCGAGTTGCGCGGACGCCAGCAGTCGGCCAGCTCGGAGACCCTCGGCACCGTCAACCTCGTGGCCGGTGGTTCGCAGTTCATCGTCACCGCGGGCGATGGCTTCCAGGCCAGCTCGGTGCTCGCCATCAACAACCTCGTCCGCACCCCGGGCACCGTCGCCAACTTCACCACGGGCGCCGCGAACCGCGTCACCCTCGCTGCCATCAACGGCTCCGCCCCGACGCTCACCAACGGTATGCTCGGCGGTTGGGCCGTCTTCGGCACGATGGCCGCGGGTACCCACCACTTCGCGTCCTACTCGCCGACCCTCGGTGTCGGCGCCTTCGGCACCGCCGGCTTCCCGGCCTATTCCAACGCCACCACGGACGCCAACACTCTCGCGACCGCCACGGCCACCTCCAATATCAGCCTGGATTCGGCCATCACCAACACGCTGCTGCTCGCCGATGACCTCACCATCAACTCGCTGCGCTTCGCCAATCAGGCCACCCAGAACGTCCATATCGCCGCCGGCAAGACGCTGACGCTCGCCACTGGCGGCCTGATGGCTTGGAGCACGGCCTCGCACTTCATCGGCAGCGCCGATGGCGTCGGCAACGTGACCTCCGGCGGCAACGAACTCTTCCTCTACGCCCAAGGCGCGGGTTGGCACGTGATGCGTTCCAATCTCGTCAATCCGTCGGTCGGAGTCGACATGGCCGTCACCAAGAGCGGCTCCAATACCTGGCAACTGGTCGGTACCAACACCTACACCGGCGGCACCACCATCGCCAACGGTCAAATCGTGGTCTCCACCAACGGCGGAGCCATCCCGCTCGCCGCCGATCCGGCCAAGGGCCTCATCGTCAATGGTTCCTGGCAGAATCCCGGACAGTTGCTCGCCTACCGGGAGGCATCCATCCATCCGGACAACGAAGTCACCATCAACGGGAACGGTTCCGTCGTCCTTTTCGGGAACAACACCCTCCGGAAGCTCACCTTCAACAACGACGGTTCCAACGGCACCGGTTACCTGCGCACCTTCCACATCCAGAGCCCCGCGGGCGCCGGTTCCACCGGTGTCCTGACGATCGGTGCCGGCGGACTTTTCGCCACGTCGGCTAACGTCACCACCACCTCCGTCATCGAGGGTCGTGTCGACTTCGGCGCCTCTCCCAACTTCATCGATGTCGCCCCGATTTCCGGCGGCGGATTCGCCAACGTCGACCCCTTCCGCCCGGCGTTCGCCCTTCAAGGCGTTGTCGGCTCGACCGGCGGCATCACCAAGACGGGCAACGGCGTGCTCGATTTCCGCGCCCAGAACGTCTTCACCAGCGAGTTCCTCGTCGCCGCCGGCGGTATCCGCACGGGCGTCGCCAATGCCGGCTCCCGTTTCTCGACGCTGAACCTCGGCGCCGGCACGCGCCTCGACCTCAACAACCTCGCCACCACCTGGGGCGGGCTGACCGGCTCCGGCGACATCTTCAGCTCGTTCGGCACCCCGACCCTCAATGTGGGCTTCAACAACGCGGACACGACCTTCACCGGTCGCTTCATGCGCTTCAATGACGCCGCCTTCGGCCAGATCAACAAGATCGGCACAGGCAAACTGACGTTGTCCTCGGTGCAGCCGACCACGGGCTCTTTCGGCGCCATCTCGGTCAGCGGCGGCACGCTCGCCTACGCCGGCGCTGGTCAGGCCTTCGTGTCGACCGCCACGGCAAACTCGATCTTCAATGTCAATACCGGCGGCCTCCTCCAGCTCGACAACTCGGTCACCAATCTCAGCAACCGCCTCGGCACCGCCGCCGGCGGCACGGTCAATATGCAGGGCGGTCGTCTCCTCATCGGCGGTTCCGCCGCCGGTGCGACCACCGAAGGTATCGCGACGCTCTCCGCCCTCAACGGCGGCGGTCGTATCGAGCTCTCGGCCAACGCCGCGCAGGGCATGTCGCTCAATGTCACCACGCTGACCTACGCGAACGCCTCGCTCAGCGCCTCGACGACCCTCAACTCGACGAGGGTGACGGTCCCGAGCACCGTGGGCCTCATCCCGGGCATGCTCATCACGGGTGCCGGTATCAATGCCAACACGACGATCGCCAGCATCCTCGACGGTACGACGCTCTTCCTGAGCGCCAACGCCACCGGCACCGGCGTGGCCACGCTCAATGCGGTTCAGACCAACGGCTCCCTCGTCATCGCCGGTCTCAGCGAGCTCACAGGCAACGGCCTGGCCAACCTCGCCATCACGAACGCTGGCTTCTCGGCGGGGCAGGGCGTCGGCGCCAATGCCAGCTTCACCAAGGCCGTCCGCGGCGATATCCTCGCCGATGCCTCCGCCACGGGCGTGGGCACGGGGTTCCTGACCATCGACAGCGTCACGGGCAATGGGCGGGCCCTCGATACCACCACCGAGACGCGCATCCTGGCCAATACGCTGGGCGGCACGTTCAATGCCCGGCTTACCGGCGCGACCACCCTCACCGCGCCGACGACCGTCAATACCCTGACTACCAGCGGCACGGCTTCGGTCGTCTCGGGTCTCGCGTCGAGTGTCTTCGGCAAATTCGGCCCCTCGGGCGAGCTGCTCTCGCTGACCCTCGCCAATGCCGCCGGATTCCTCGTCAAGGATGGCACAACGACCTTCGACATGGGAACGCTCGTCGGTCCCTCGACCGGCTCAGCCTACTTCCACGTCCTGCCGGGCGCCACGCTCGCCGTGAACGCCTTGCTGCTTCCGGCTGCGACGGGCGGTTTCGTCCTGGATAACGGTGGCACCATGGTGCTCGGTGAACGCACGGGGTTCTTCACCGGCACGGTCGCCATCAACAACGGGACGCTGCGCCTGAATTCTGGGCTGGATAACACGTTGGCCATCTCGGCCACGGCTGGCCCGATGGGCTTACCCTTCGTCACGCTCAACGGGACGGGCGCCGTCCTCGATCTTGGCGCGAAGAACCAGACGGTCCGCGGCCTCTCCAGCTCGAACCCGCTGCCCGGTATGGGCGGCACGGTCACTGGCCTGACCGGCGCGGTCTTCACCACGACCGACAACAGCACCTTCGGGGGCAGGCTCACCGGCGGCCTCAGCTTCGTGCGCTCGGGCAACACCACGACCACGCTGACCTCGGCCAGCGACTACACCGGTGCGACCGTGGTCCGCGGCGGCACGCTCGAACTCCGCGACTCTGGTTCGCTCGCCAGCACGGCCGGCCTGCGTCTCGCGCAGGGTACGCTCCTCCTCAATAACTTCGGTCTCAACCCGGTCGACAGCCCGGTCCGGATCGCGGCGGCCAACACCGTCACGCTTGCCGGCGGTACCTTGACCTTCATCGGGGGTGGTTCGGTCGACAATCTGCTGACCCTTGATCGCATCGACATCGAGCGCGGGAGTGTCCAGATCAACTCCAACCCCTACATCAGTATGGGGGCGACCAACCGGATCGACATCGGCAACCTCGTCGTCGCCTCGGCGGGCGTGCGTCCGATGGTGAACTTCAATGGCTGGACCACGCTGAATAACGGTGGGATCAACACCCTTGGCGGCCAGGGCCTCACCCAGAACTCCAATATCCGCCTCACGCAGCTCAATAGCGCCCCGTTTGGCACCGCCAGCCTCGTCAATGGTCTCATCGGTGGCTGGGCGGTCGCGGACGGTTCGACCTTCGCCACTTACAGCGCCACCTTCGGCGTCGTCGCCATGGGTCAGCAGTACGCCTTGGGCGGTGGCTACCCCGCCACCAATTTCACGGGTGGCGACATCAATACGACCGTCGCCACGGGTAATTACAATGATGGTGCGACGGTTCGCACCATCACGGGCCCCCATTCGGCCAACAGCTGGCGTCTTTCCGCCGGCGCCAACCAGGATTTCACGTTCGTCAACGCCCCGATCACCCTCGGCGTGGGCATCATCACGAACAACGGCAGCACGATCACACTGCAGGGCGACAGCTCGGTCAGCTCGCTCACCGCGGCGGGTTCGGACCTGTATGTCTATACGAACCAGGGCACGATGAACCTCAACATGACGCTCACCGGCGCCATGAACTTCGTGAAGTCCGGCGGCGGCACGCTGGCCCTCCGTACTCCCTCCAGCCCGGTCTCCAACGACTTCCTTGGCACGACCTTCGTCAATCAGGGCACCCTGAATCTCAACGCGCCTCCCGGCGGCTACGTCCTGATCCCTGGGGACATCGTCGTGTCCGGCTGGGGCAGCGGCGCCAACACCACGGTGGCCATGTTGAACAACCAGAGTCAGATCGCCGCGACCTCCAGCATCTCCCTGCTGGGCGGCGCCAACCTGAATCTCGTCGGGACCAACACCTTGAATGCCGTGCTCTTCGACAACGAAGGGGGCATGTCCAACCCGACCCTGGCGACTGCCGTCAAGCTCACGCTGACCGCCGCCAACGCCGTGACCGCGACCAATCAGTCGCCCGTCTCCGTCCCCGTCATCTCCGGGACTTCCCTCGAATTCAGCTCCAGCGACCCCGTGCTCACTGTCCATGCCGGCTTGGCGGCCACGGGTCTCGTCATCAGCGCCCCAATCTTGCAGAGCGCGGGTATGCTGACCTTGACCAAACAAGGCACGGGCGTGCTGGCCTTGAGTGGGGCGAGCACCTTCAATTCGCCCTTCAATCTGAACGCCGGCGCGTTGATGCTCGGCAACAACACCGTCCTCGACCTCGGGGCCATCACCAGCGGCCCGGTCGGTCGCGGTGCCTTGCTGGTCGGCGCGGGCACCTCGCTCCTCAGCGACGGCACGGTCCGTACGATCGCCAACCCGGTCACGGTGAACGGCGACTTCGCCTTCGGTGGCTCGGGCGCGGGTGCGGGCGTCATCCTGGCCGGCAAGGTCAGTCTTGGGGCGGCCATGCGCACCATCGGGGTCACGAACTACGGCGTCACGGCCACGCTCAACGGCGGACTGCTGACCGACCTCATCGATCGCTCCACGGCCTTGACCAAGACCGGTAACGGCGTCCTCTTGCTGGGCGTTCCCTCGACGCAGGCCGACCTCAAGGGCGCGGGCGTCACGGTGTCCGGCGGCGTCATCCGCTGGGCGAACAACGACAGCCTTCCTCCGGACACGTTCCTCACGGCCGGCGTCGCCTCGGGCTTCGACCTGGCGGGCTTCAACCAGATCACCCACCGGATCCTGGGCACGGGCTTCTTCACGAACTCCTCGACCCTCACCCCGAGCACCTTGACGGTCGGCGGCGACAACGCGTCATTCACCTTCAGCGGGGCCCTCACGGACAACCTCGCCGGCGGTGGGCAGGCCCTCAACCTGACCAAGACGGGCTCGGGTGTTCTGGCCTTCGGCGCGGTGAATAATTACGCTGGTCTCACCGACATCCAGGCCGGTCGTCTCGACATCACCAACATCGGTTCCTTCGGCCTCGGTCCCGTGAACATCGAGACCGGCGCAGAGCTGCGTATGGATCGCACGGGCACCCTGAATTTCCCGAATGAATTGAGCGGTTCGGGCTTCGTGCGCTCCGTCGGCTCCGGCATCACCATCCTGACCGCCGCCAACTCTGGCTTCACGGGTCGTTTCCTCGTCGACAATGGTATCCTGCAGGTCGGCGATGGCACCCTAGCCGGTGACACCGGCGATCTCGGTAGCGCCAACAAGGTCGTTGTGACCACTCCCGGACAGTTGCGCTTTAACTACACCCTCGATTATCAGCTGGTCCGTCCCATCGAGGGAACGGGCGATGTCGTCCAGCAAAGCCGGATGACCTTGGACTTGGCGACCGCTAGCAGCGCCTTCAGCGGCAGGGCCGTTGTCAACAACGGCATCATGACGGCCTCGGCTGTCTCGGCGCTGGCCGCCTCGACGGGTATCGTGGTCAACCTCGGCACATATTATGATGCCATCACCAGCACTTATCTCCCGGGCAGCTTCTTCAAGGTCACCGGCAATGATTCAGTGGGCACCGTTTCCTACGGCGTCCCGCTCACGCTCAACGGCGGTACCGCCGACGCGTTGACTCAGACCGCTTACCTCGGAGCGATCACGCTCAACGGCGGCGAGTTGACCAGCGACTTGGTGTCCCCGGCCATCTCTGGTTCGTGGGTCTTCCTGGGTAATGTCACCGCGACGGCTGATTCCACGATCTCCGCGGAGAACATCAACGTCGGTCTCACCAGCGCCTCGCGCGACTTCAACGTCGACGCGGGCAAGGTGCTGACCTTCTCGGGTTCCTACGCCGACGCGGCTCCGCTGACGGGTGTCTCCAGTCTCTCGAAGTCTGGCGCCGGCACTCTCGTCCTGAGCGGCTCCGCCAAGACCTATACGGGAACGAACACGCTGACGGGCGGCTTCCTGAAGTTCGCCGACCAGGCACAGCTCGGTCAGTCCTCCGCCACCGTCCACGCGAACCTCGTGTTCGCCGGCGGCTCGGTCGAGTACACCGGCACGGGCGCCTTCGGCCGTAAGTTCCTCGTCAAGGACGGCGGCGCGGGCTTCCACGCCACCAGCGGTGTGAACCCGCTGCTCGTCAACGGTGCCGACCAGATCGACTTCGATGACGCCGCGCCGGCTCCGTTGGTCGGCCGCGCTCTCACGCTCTCGGGTACGAGCATCTTGGACAATACCTTCAGCGCTGGCCTCTTGCAGGGTGGCGATGCGGCCCAGGCCTTCTCCTCCATCGTGAAGAACGGCGTCGGCCAGTGGATCATCGACGGCGCGGGCAGCACGCTCGCCCCGAACGCCGAAGTGAACGTCAACGGAGGCCTCCTCGGCTTCTACTTCAACGCCCTCGGCGGATCCAGCAGCACGGGTAACGTCAACCTGGCCAACGGCTCGACCCTTCGCTGGGAAGTGACCAACGACCAGGACCTCGGCTCTCGCCTCAAGGTGGCTGACGGTGCGACGGCGACGATCAAGTTCGATAACACCACGAGCGCGACGACCTTCACCGGCGGCATGAACTTCGGCACCGGCGCTCTCGTCAAGTCCGGCGCGGGCGACCTCGTCCTCGCCGCGGCCAACACCTTCTCGGGCGGCCTCACGGTCGCGCAGGGTAAGGTCACGGTCAGCGACGCCGGCGCCCTCGGCTCTGGTGCCGCCTCGATCGGTAACGCTGGCACGATGGTCATCAACCAGTCCGTCACGAATAACATCAACGTCAGCGGCAACGGGTTGATCGGCGGCACGCTCGTGGCCTCGGTGGCTTCGGGTAACGTCTCCTTCGGCGCCATCACCGTGGGTGATCGTGGTACGGTCTCTCGCGGAGCCTCGATCGGCACCTTGACCTCGACCAGCATGACGCTCTCGGGCGGCGCGCGTCTCGAGTTCAAGATCTGGGACGTCAACACTCAGGTTGCCGGCGTCGGTTACGACCAGTTCGCCTTCGGTAACCTCGACCTCAGCGGCGCCTCGGTGTCGAACAAGGTCGTGATCAAGCTGATCTCGATGTCCGATGCCTCGACCTTCGGTTCGGCCGGCAACCTCTCGCTCCTCCAGGGCGCGGCGGGCATCCAGAACTTCAGCTTCGGTTCGTTCACGGCGGGCGGCCTGAACCTCGGTGCCAATACCAACGTCAACGACCTGTTCACCTTCGACACCAGCCAGTTCACCTACACCGGTGGCACGGCCTCGGCGGCGAGCCTGTGGGCGATCGACTTCAACAACGCCAACGGCGCCATCACGCTGACCGCGGTACCGGAGCCCTCGACCTACGGTATCGGTCTCGGTGCGCTGGCCCTCGCGGCCGCCGCCATCCGTCGCCGTCGCCGCCAGGAGAAGAAGGCCTGAAGATACGAGGACCCGAGGACCTGAGGTCCAAAAAGGGAAGGGCGGCTACGGCCGCCCTTTTTTGTGCCTGAGTGAGAGTATCGAGTATGGAGTATCGAGTATCGGGGGAGTGCTGCCTTGGGTAGGGTCGGGACCGCGTCACGACTTTGCTGTCTTTCCCGCCACCTGCCACCTGGGGCTGCCACCTGCCACCCGAAGTGAAATCATAAGACTCAAAGGGAGACCGGAGACCGGGATATATGCTTCGGATATTAATGCACCCCAGCCAATCATCCGGTCACCGGTCTCCCCTTGAATTCACGTCTGCTGCCTTGAGGTAGGGGCGCCACTGCGTGGCGTCCGTGGGCGGACGAACGCTGGAAGGTCGGTGATCATGCCCGGTGATTCGCACGTGCCTGAGCGAACGGACGCGACGCAGTCGCGCCCCTACCCCAATACAAGGCTGACCAAGGGTGGTCAGCCCTACCTAAGACATCCCTCTCAAAGGGAGACCGGAGACCGGATGATTGGCTGGGGGCATATTTTCAGGTCTCGGGTCTCGGCCTTCAGGTGCCTGGTTCGGGTAATCGGGTTCAGGTACGGGTGGCGGGAAATCTGTCCTCCGTCATCGACTCAGTCATCCGTCATCGATTCAGCGGTCAATTCAGCCCTCCACGCAGTCCCATTGACTCCCCCCTTTCCCTCCCCCACAAACTCCCCATGCGCTCACCCCTATCGCTTTTCCTTTCCCTGTTGCTGCTCGGATTCGCCCCCTGCGCCGAGGCTGCCCGTGATCTGACCTTCTACTTGGTCTCGGACGTGCACGTGGGGATGGATTACCGCAAGACCGCCCCGCCGTTTGGCGCCGACGCCTTCAATGCCCACGTCGCGCAGACGCTCGAGGTGCTCGCCAAAGTCCCCGGCACACCGTGGCCCACCGAGGGCCCCGTCGCTGAGGCGATGAAAGGGAAGGGCCCCGTCCCGCGTCCGCTCGGCATGATCGTCGCAGGCGACCTTACCGAGGTCGGTAATGCGAAGCAGTGGCAGGATTTCGATCGGATGCTGCCTTGGCAGGGTTCGACGCCCGCGAAGTACCCGACCTTCGCCCTGGCGGGTAATCACGACGGCGGCGCCGCCGGCCCGGTCCGCCAAGGCCTGCGCGAACGCAATCGTGGCATGCTCGCCGCTGGTCTCGTCACGAAGCTTTCCGCCGACGCCTTGCACTCCGCTTGGAACTGGCAGGGCGTCCACTTCATCAACGTCAACCTGTATCCCGGCGACGGCGTCAAGGCAGGCGCCAAGGCGGGCTCTATGTGGGATCCGGAGAGCAGCCTGAGCTTCCTGAAGGCGCGCTTGGCCGAGATCGGCGCGACCGAACCGGTCGTGATCGCGACGCACCTCGACTTCAGCGCCCGCAGCACCTGGTGGGATCAGCCCAAGCGCAAGGCGTTCTACGAGGCCATCAAGGGTCATAACATCATCGCCCTCCTGCACGGCCACACGCACGACATCACCCGACTCACTTTCCCCGAAGATAAGGATTACGCCGACTTCGGCGGCCAAGGACCCCGCTTCGATTGCTTCTCCGCCGGCGCCTTCAAGCCCGACGCCAAGGAAGGTAAGCCGTATCCCGGCCCTCGCTATCCCTGTGAGTGCTACGTGTTCCGCATCGTCGACGACGTCCTGGTCGCCGCCCACTATACCGCCGAACCCGGCGGCTGGAACACCAGCAAGCACGCCCCGCAGCTGACTTTCGTGAAGAAGATTAAGTGAAGAGAATGCAAGGTGGTGGCGGTTAGCGGTTAGCGGTTGGGCGCACAGAGTGAAGACTCAAAGGGAAACCGGAGACCGGATAATTAGCTGGGGGCATCTTTTCAGGTCTCGGCCGTCAGGTGCCTGGTTCGGGTAATCAGGTTCAGGTACGGGTGGCGGGCGCTACAAATTCTATTCAGCCCTCCACGCAGCCCTCAACGCAGTGCTCAATTCAGTCCTCTGTCATCCCTCCGGCCCTCCGGCCCTCGTGCCCTCGTTGACCTACCTCATTTCCCGCTCCGCCATACCTTCTTGTCCGGCGTGACGAGCATGACGTCGAGCTTCTCGCGCTGGGCGATGCGCTTGGCTTCTTCGAACCCGGCGGCCATCAAGACCGTCGACCAACCGTCGGCCTGGAAGCAACTCTCATGAGTCACGACGGCCATCTCGAGCGTAGGCGCAACGGGACGTCCGGTCTGGGGCGAGAGGAGGTGCGAGACGGGCTTGCCGTCGGCGAGCTTCTTGGCGCGGTAAAGGCCCGAGGTGCTCAGCGCCCGATCGGAGAGCAGCACGGTCTCCAGCATGACGCGGGGGTTGAAGGGGTCCTCGATGCCCACGCGCCACGAACCTGCGGCGAGGATCTCGCCGCCGACCTCGATGAGGAACTCGTGTTGACCCTGCGCACGCAGGATCTTCGCTGCGCGGTCGGCGGCGTAGCCCTGCAGGACGGACCCAAGATCGAGGTTCAATCCTTCATGGCTCTTGGCCAGCGTGAGGTTCTCCTTGTCGAGCTTGAGCTTCGACCAGCCTACCTTGGCGAGCGCGGCCTGGAGTTGCGCCGGCGTGGGGTCGGGCAGTTTGCCGGCTGGGCCGTAGCCCCAGAGATTTGTCAGCGGTGCGACGGTGATGTCGTACATCCCACCGGAAGCAGCGCTCAGTTTCAGGGCGAACTCGACGGCGTCCGCGAGTTCTTGGGTGATGCCGAAGGGCTGGGTGGACTCGAGGTGATTGAAGTCGGCGGTCGCGGAGGATTCGCGCCAATGCGAGAGCGAGAACTCGACGCGCTTGAATTCCGCCTCGAGTTCGCGCTTGAGGATCTCGGCGTCGACGTCGCTCCCGCGCACCTTGACGGTCCAAGTCGTCCCGAAGGCCGCGCCATGTAATTCGGTGACCGCCTTCCGTGCCGAGGACTCGGGGGTTTCTTCCGCGGCGAAATCCGCGCGGGGGAAGAAGGCCACGACGGCGCCCAGCGCCAAGACGACGGCCGCCCATGTGTCGCGGCGTCCCCAGGTCTCGGCTTGGTTGGCGGAGCGCACGAACTTGAAGAGGGCGCCGGTCGGACAGCCATATTTGCAATAAGCCTGCGGCACGACGACCGAGGCGAGCAGGCCGACCACGGCCAAGGTCAGGGGAATCGCGACCCCGATCCCGAGGATCCAGGCGTCGAAGGGCTCGACTTGTCCGATATTCCAGCGGGGCCATGCCAGGGCGGCCAGAAAGGCCCCGGCGAGGGCGATGGCAGGCAGTTTGCTCAGCGATGCATGCCAACGGGCGGGGACGGCCACCTGGAGGCGCTTAAGGCCTCCCAGGAGCTCCTGGGCCGCCCCATGAGGGCAGATCTGATGGCAATAGGCCTGGCGGCGAGACCCCCAAGGGACGAGGAGGGCGATGCCTCCGAGGATCAGGAGGGCCGGGGCCTGGGACCACGGGATACCATGGCGAGCCCACCCGGCGAAGAGGGAGAGCGAAAGCAGCTGGCCGAGCCAGAGGCCGAGGCCCCCGACGAGGAGGATCTGCCAGACCGTGCGGACGACGGGTCGGCCGTGCAGGGGCGTGAAGGTCATCAGGAGCGCGCCGACAAGGAAGCACCAAAGCGCCCCGGTGCGCAGGCGTTGCAGGGTGTCCTGCTTAGCGCGCTGGCCGCCGTGCGCGTCATCGGCGAAGCGCGTCTGTAATCCCTTGGCGATCCCGTAACTCGTGAGCGTCGCGCCGGAGACCGTGTCGAGTTCGCCTTTCCGGAAATCGAACTCCGCCCACTCGCGCGTGGTCCACTTGGTCAGGTCCTTGAAGAAGGTGCGCCCCTGCGGATCGGGTTCCTGCTCCTGGATGCGGCTGACGTATTCCGCGGTGTCGTAGGTCGTGCGCAGTTTGACTTGGCGCAGGCGGAGGCCGTCGGCTTCGATGGCGATCAGCGTCTCGCTCGGGCCGGCGTAGCCGACGACTTCGTCGGCGGAAGGCGAGGAACGCACGACGTAGCCGAGGTGGGCGCGGTTGGGCCCGCGCACGAGGTTCCAGCCCAGGCGCGGGATGTTCGGCTCGAAGCTGGCCGCATCGGGGAAGCCGGAGCCCTGGATTTCCTTGAGCGAGAGCGCGGTCGGAAAACGCAGCGAGACGTAATTGCCGGAGAGACGTTTCTGGATGGATTCGGTGATCGCGTAGGCGGTGAGCGTCGAGCCGGCGTAGGCCTCGAGCTTCGGGGTGGGTTGCGTCGTGGGGCGCCAATCCTTGAAGGCTTTCTCGAACGCGGCGTTACCACGCAAGGTATCCACGTGCTCCGGCGTGTCTTCGCTCGAGAGGATGCGGGTGCCGACGATCTTCTCCTGGTTGTCGAGCGCCACGAGCACGTTGCTCGGGCCGGCGTAGCCCAGGATGCTGTCGGCGTCAGGCGAGGTCGTGACCAGGCGCCCGAGGCGGTTGCCGGACTCGTCTTGGACGAGGAGCGTCTGGTTGGGGCCGGACTTCAGCCGCTTGGCACCGGGAAAGAACGCCTTGGCGTCATCGAGTCCCAGGCGCGTCAGCGCGGACTCCGTGAGGGGAGTCGTGCGCTGCAGGAGCAGGGCGGCGAGGAGCAAAGCCGCGAGACGCCAGCCTTTGACCAGCCAGGCGCTGACGCGGGGCGACGCCATCGCTTACTCGGCGAGGACGAGCTGGAAGGCGTCGGCGTGGACGTTGCCCTTGGCGCCTTCGGACGAGAGGACGATCGTATGCGTGCCAGCGGCGAATTGGAACTTACCAAGTTTGTTGGCCTGCTCGATTTCGCCGACCTTCTGATTGAGGCGTAAGGTGACGGGCTTTTCGCCGTTACGATTAATCGTCAGCAAGGAGTTGCCCGAGCGGTTCTCGTGCCCTTGCCAGTGGCCGCGCACCTCATACTTGCCGGCTTCCTTCACTTCGAAGGTGTAGGTCGCCCGATTGCCGTTGCCGGAGGCGTAGTGATAGCCGGCGCCGAGGTGCGCGATTCCGTGTCCTTGGGTCCACTTGCCTTCGAGCTTCGCCTGAGCGTCGTCGACGACGATGCCGCCGAGCTTGGCCAGTGCCTTGAGGTCGTCAGGGGAGAGCTTGGTGGGCGTACCCTTGGTGAGGTCGAGGTTCATCCGGCCGGTGGGCAGTTCCTTGAAGTCCGCAATCGACGTATCGAGGAAGAGGTCTGCGCGCAGGTCGCTGCGGCGCATGCGGCCGGGCTGTTCCATGAGCTTGATGAGGTCGGACAGGTGCTTCTGGTAGACGCCGCGCGGGTCGGTATTCTCGCGGACAGCGAGGTAGGCGGCCTTGCCGACGACTTCGCCCATCATGCCGATGGTGCGCATGACGCGGACGGTACCGAGGGCTTCGTGGGTGACCGAGATGTGGCGGCCGGCGAAGAAGAGGTTGTTGATGTTCTTGGAGTAGAACAGGCGGTAGGGCAGCGGGTAGCCGTTGCGGCGATCGACGGCGTGCACCTGCTTGCCGCTGGCGTCGGTGTAGCCGAACGCGGCGCGAGAGATGAACGGATTATCCGGGAACTTCTTGGCGTACTGTTCCTTGGCGTAGTGGAGGTCGATGTCCCAGGTAGTGGGCACGCAGCCGTCATCGAAGTCGCGGCGGGTGATGATGTCTTCCTTGTTCAGGATGATGTCGCCGTCGAAGAGGCGGGATTCGCGAGGGCCGCCGACGTGCGAGGCCCACTTGAGGTCGGAGAGCGCGTACTTAGCCTTATCGGGGCCGTTCTTGAGGGCGGAGAAGGCGCCATACATCGCGCGGAAGTTCCAGTCGCGGATGGTCTCGAGGTCCTTGATCGGGTCCTTGTCGAAGCCGGATTCCCAGAACCACTCTGCCTTCATGAAGGGCTTGTCGTCGATCTTGGACTTGGACTTCTGAAGGAGCGGGAAGTCGCCCATCTCGAGCGGTAGCGCCCACGGGGTGGCGGGCCAGCTTGAGGCTTGGTCGGCGTCTTGGTAGAACCACATGTTGGACATCCCCATACGTTTGTCGGGCTCGGTGCGGAAGGTCGCGCCGGCGTAGGCACCCACCCAGCCGTGGCCGGTGGTGTCGGCCACGAACTTCGCACGGAAGACCTTCTCGCGGCCGGTCTTGACGTCGATGGCCTTCACGGCGGCGATACGGTTGCCATCCATGACCACGCCGGTGGCGAAGTGCCCCAGGAAGAGTGAGATGTTCTTTTCGTTGCGGACGACCTTTTCCTTGAGGTCATCGCCAAAGCTATCGATGCGGCCGGGGCTGTCGGGCGAGCGGTCGCCGATTTCTTCGATGATCTCGCCGAGGTGCGGGAACTTGCCGCGGGTGGTGCCACCCATGGCCCAGACGCCGATCTCGGAGCTGCCGTTGCCGCCGAGGACGAAACGGTCCTGGATGAAGGCGACCTTGAGCGACTGACGGGACGCGGAGAGCGCCGCGCCGAGGCCGCCGTAACCGCCACCGACGACGACGAGGTCGAACTCACCTTGGTCTTCCGTGCCTTTGGGGCTGTTCCACTTCGAGCGGGCGGCGACGAGCGCTTCGCCTTCGGGCGGGGTGAAAGCAGCGTCCTTGCTGAAGAGGATGGCGTCGGCGCGACCGGCGAAACCGGTGAGGTCATGGAGGGCGATCTTCACGTCGCCCGCGGGCAGGGTGACCTTGCCGCCGGCTTGCCAATGCCACTCGGCGCCTTTCGTGCCGAACTCAGTGGCGACGGGCTGTCCGTTGACGATGAGCTGGAAGCGGCCCGGGGTGCCAGGGGCGTTCCAGTGGGCGACCCAATCCTTGGTGCGCACCCAGACGCGGTATTCGCCGGCTGAAGCGATGCGGACCGAGCCCGTGGCATCGGCGACCGGCTTGCCGAGACCGTGGGCCAGGAGGTAAGGCGAGCCGACGATGTTCGTGAAAGAGGTGTCGAGCTTCCAGCCGCCCGCAGAGGCGAGGGATTCGGCTTCGACGAAGACCGTATCGGCGGACTGGGCGCGGCCGACGACGGCAGCCAGCAGGGACAGTCCAAGGAAGGGGAGCACGCGAGGGGACATGGGGGTATTAGATGGCAGTAGGATGGGAGAGTTCCAGCGGAAAAGGGGTGGGTAGGAAAGGGTTAGGGCTTGGGGTAGGGGTGGTAAAGAGGACTGAATCGAGGACGGCGTGGAGGGCTGAATGGATGATTCCCGCCACCTGCCACCTGGGGCCGCCACCCGCCACCTGAAACGCACCCCCGGCCAATCCTCCGGTCTCCGGTCTCCCTTTGAGTGGCTGTCTCGAGGTAGGGGCGCCACTGCGTGGCGTCCGTAGGCGGACGGACATTGGAAGCGTCAAAGAGTCTGTCCGTTGGTCATCACGTGCCTCTGCGAACGGCGGCCATGGCAATGGCCGCCCTACCCAAGGCAGGTGGTGGCGGTTAGCGGATAGGATAAAACAGCAAAGGGAAACCGGAGACCGGATGATTGGCCGGGGTCACACATTTTCAGGTCTCGGGTCTCGGCGATCGGGAGCCAGGTGCGGGTTAGAAGATGCAGGTTCGGGCCCCGGGCCCTGATTCCTGAACCTAATCCCGTACCTGCACCTGCAGCCGAGACCTGTGACCCGAGAATGATAACCGGTCTCCGGTCTCCCCTTGGTGCGTTGTGTTTCTCCAACCGCTAACCGCTAACCGCCGAAACCTAATCCATTCAGCCCTCGATTCAGCCCTCGATTCAGTTCTCAATACAGTCCTCCCCATGATCTTCCGCCTGATTACTTCGCTCTGTGCTTCCGCCTGCCTGGCCGGCGATATCCCTTCGTCCGGCCTCTTGGTCGATCTGGATGCGTCGAAGGGAGTCACGGTGGACACCCAAGGTCGCGTCACCGCGTGGAAGAGCCAGGCTGGTCCAATCGCGGCCCGTGATTTCGTCGGCCAGCCGAAGGGCCGCGCTGAGGCTGCCTCCGGCCTGCCGACGCCGGTGAAGGGTTCGCCCGCGGCGCTTTCCTTCCGTCAGCAGGAACTGGTCTGTCATGATGAGACGGCTTTCGACGGACTGATTCGCGGCGACGGTTGCACCTGGGTCGCGGTGATCAAGGTCTACCCGCAGCGCGTCGGCCTGAAGGATGTGAACTCCTTCTTCGGCAACCTCCGCAACGGCCAGAAGTACGAAGGACTCTGGGGCTGCCTCGACGACGATAACACCGTCTGGTGGGGCGCACGCAATGGGCTCACCTTCGGGCGTTTCGACGTCAATAACCCTAAGCTCGTCGGTCCGAAACTGGAGGAGGGACGCTTCCATGTGCTCGCCGGCCGACTCGGCGCAGGGCAGGGCGAGGTCCTCGCCGAATTCTTCGTCAATGATCTCAAGGCCTGCGGGACCGCGCGCTTTCCGATCAACCCTCAGGCCGATGCCTCGAAGCTCGCGATCGGCCAGGAACGCGACGCGATCCAGCACCCGGGCTGGGAATCCTTCGATGGCGAAGTCGCCCGCTTCCTCCTTTGGAACCGTCCGCTTACTGATGCGGAGTTGAAGACCGCGTTTGATGGTGTGAGGTAGGGTCGGGACCGCGTCACGACTTAGCTGCCTTGGGGTAGGGCTGATCGCCCTGGATCAGTCGTGTATCGGGTAGGGACGTGATTACTATCGCGTCCTCCTCTTGGACTGAGGCTGCGAACGGACGCGACGCAGTCGCGCCCCTGCCTGACGGTACACGGCTGACCAAGGGTGGTCAGCCCTACCCATTACCCCTGTGCATCTAATTCATTCAGTCCTCGATGCAGTCCTCTGTCATCGACTCAGTCATCTATTCTGCTGCGTCTCACTTCTTCTTGCCGTTCTGCTGGAACTGCTGGCGGCGCTGTTTCATGCGCTCCTCGATAGCGTCCAGGACCTTATCGGCGACGTCATCGGTGATATCAGCATCGGCCGCTATCATCGCGGCCTTGGTGGCCGCACGGACCTCGAGCTGGATCTCCTCGAACTGCTTGGCCATGCCCTTCTTGTCTTCATCCGAGGCGTATTGGGCTTCCTTGAAAAGTTCGCCTTGCTTCGTGCGCGCGTCCCTCACGTCTTCGTCCTGCATGGATTTCATCAACGCGGCTTTGCACTTATCGAGCTGTTCCGGCGTGACGCCGTCGATCTCCTCGGGGAGGAAGCCGCCCTTGCTGCCGAACTTGGAACCGCCGGATTTGCGCGGGGCTTCGGCCTCAGGAGCATCGCCGCTCGGGCTGGTGGGCTTACCGGCGAACTTGCTCGCCGACTTCGGAGCTGCGATCTTCTCGGCGCCGCTGGGCGCGTTCGCGACGGACGGCCTGGCGTCCATGGCGAAGTAAGTCGCGGCGGAACCGATGGCTACGCCGAAAAGAATGGGGAAGAGCTTGTTCATAGGGGTTGGGATGGGGGTAGGTTATTTAGAAAACCCCGAGCACGGGGGAAAGTTGAGGGCAGAATCGATGACAGGGTCGATGGCAGAGGACTGAATCGATGACAGAGGGCAGTGGGCACGGTTCCCGACACCCGCTACCCAGGGCCGCCACCCGCCACCTGAAATGTATCGGGTAGGGCTGACCGCCCTCGGTCAGCCGGTAGGGACGTGATTGCCATCACGTCCGTGGGCGCACGGAGCTCGAATGGTCCAAAGACTGTGCCCGGTGGTAGCACGTGCCTCGGCGAACGGCGGCCATGGCAATGGCCGCCCTACCTATATGCACGTTATGTCGTGACGCGGTCCCGACCCTACCCGAGGCAATCAATTAGCCCTGTCCCTGCCCCTGTCCCTCGCGGCGCGCTCGGCGCCGCGCTTCACTTCTTCTCCCCGAACGGGAAAGGCTTGAGCGGGGTCTTGGTCGCCTGGGAGCCCTTCTTGGCGGCGGCCTTCGCGCGACCTTCAACCGCCTCCATGATCTTCTCCAGGGTCTCCTTGGAGAGGGAAGGGGCGGCCTTGCTCACGGCGGCGAGGTTGGCTTTGCGTAAATCTGCGATCAGGACTTCGAAGTCATTACGCATGTTCTTCTTCTCATCGGGGGAGGCGAATTCGGCTTCCTTGCGCATTTCGTTCTGCTTGGCCTTCAGTTCCTTCACCGTCGGATCCCTTTGGGCGACGAGCGCGGCGCTGCGGAATTTCGTCATATCTTCGGCGGAGACACCTTCGACGTCGGCGAGCAATTGGGCCGGAGTCATCGGCTTATCTTCCACCTTGGCTTCGGTCGTCTCGGGCTTCGCCTCCGGGGCGTCCTTCTTGGCGAGCTTGGCCTCGGCCGCCTCTTTTTCGCGCGTCCGCTGCATCGCTTCCTGACCGCGCTTCTTGGTGGCTTCCTCGATGGCGTTGAGCGTGAACACCAGGGAGTCCTTATTGATCGAGGCGTCGATTTTAAGCACGGAGTCCATCGTCGCCTTGACCATCGCATCGCGGGCCTTTTCGAAATCGAGACGAAGGTCTTCGGATTCGTTGCGCCCTTTCGTGAAGCGCGTGCGCTCCTTGAGTTCGTTCAGGCGGATGCGGGCGGCCGAGATGGATTCGTTACCGTAAGACAGCAGCAACGCCCGGCGGATCTTGGCGTATTCCTCGGCGGACACGCCCTCGACGGATTCCGGGAGGACGTTTTGACCTTTGGTCTGCCGGGCAGGCTTCTTGGTGGAGGTGTCGGCCGGAGCGTCGGCGGCGAAGCCGGCGAGGGCGAAAAGGGTGGCAAAAAGGAAGAGGGCGGAGCGCATGGGTCTACCTTTATAACAGCAGACCGCGTGGGAAGTTGCACGATTTGAGGGGTAGGGTCGTGAATGCTATCACGTACCTGCGGTTTTCTTTCTCCTTTCCTCCGGCCCACGGGCCCTCGTGTCCTCTCTTATTTCGCCTTCTTCTTCATCCCGTCTTTCGACTTCTGGCGGGAGGCTTCGAGGTAGGTGCGGACGAGTTCGGGATTCAGGGAAGGGTCGGCTTTGATCATGGCCTTGGCGAGGGCTTCGTCGACCGAACCGCGGGCGCCGCCTTTCTTCTTCTTATCGACTTCGCCCTTCGGCTTCTCCTCGCCTGCCTGAGGAGCGGGAGCTTCCTGTGCTTTCACCCAGGCGGCTTGCAGTTTCACGCCGTCGCTGATGGAGACGCCCTCGGGGATTTCCGGGATGCCCATGCCCTTTTTCTTTTTCGCGGCGGGCTTAGGGTCGGCCTTTTCGGCCGGCTTGGCGGCAGGCGTATCGCCTTTGGGTGCGTCGGGCTTAGGCGCGTCCGCGGCAAAGAGCGCGGAGGTGGCGAAGAGGGTCAGCAGCAGGGCAGGGAGGCGCATGCTGGTAGAACACCGGGAATGGACGAAGGTTTTGGCGGTTGGCGGATGGGAATGATGGAGGACTGCGTGGAGGGCTGCATGGAGGACTGAGTGGAAAAGCCTGCCACCCGCCACCTACGGCCGCCACCCGCCACCTGAAAAGGCTCCCCCGCTCATCATCCGGTCTCCGGTTTCCCTCTGCTCGACTGTGTTCCCATCCGCCATCCGCTAACCGCCATCACCTCGTCTTCGTCCCCAAACAAAAGACCCCGGCGAACCGGGGTCTTGTTCCAGCCTGTAATCCGAAGATTACTTGGCTTCAGGCTTCTTGCCGCCCTTGTCGCCCTTGTCGCCCTTGCCCTTGCCCTTGGCGCGGCTCGCTTCGATCGCCTTGAAGACGGATTCGAGAGAGGCGTCGGCCTTCAGGATGGCAGCCTTGGTGGCTTCCATGACAGCCTTACCAGCGGCCTGCTTTTCTTCAGGGGTCTTGGCGTCAGCGACCTTGGCCTTGGCGGCGATCACAGCTTCGTCTTTCTGAGCGGCCTTCTGGGCTTCGCCGAACTTCTTCCAGGTGGCTTCGTCGACGGACTCAGGCTTCTGGGGGCCCTGCTTCTTGCCGCCCTTGTCGCCCTTGCCCTTTTCGGCCTTCTTGCCGGGTTCGTCACCCTTAGGGGCGTCCGGCTTAGGCGCGTCGGCAGCGATGAGACCGGCCGAGGAGATCAGGGCCAGGAGGAATGCGAGTTTCAGTTTCATAGGTGTATTGGATTGGGGTTCGGCTTTAAAACCCCAGATTCCCGTCACAGTTGCAAGATTTGAAATCTTGTTATGACACTCTTCATCAATGATTTAAGTCTTAATCTCTCCTTAATCTGGGCACACTGCTAGGCATGACCCCTGTTTTGCTGCATCTTCCGCATGATTCGACCGTGATTCCGCTCGCAGACCGTGCGGATTACCTGATTTCGGCCGCTGACCTTAGCCTGGAACAACTCCGGCTGACCGACTGGCATACGGCGGCGCTTTACGCCGAAGGGGTGCCCGCCGATGAGATCGTGCGCGCGGAAGTCTCGCGCCTGGTGGTCGATGTCGAGCGCTTTGCCGACGATCGGCAGGAGCGATGTTCCGCCTTCGGGATGGGCGCGACGTATGTGCAGACCTGTGACGGAAGGCCTTTGCGTTCACTCTCGCCGGAGCGCCGTGCGGAGCTGCTCGACCACTATTACTGGCCGCACCATCGCCGGCTCGACGAAGCCGCAGCGGAGCGACTCGCCCGCTTCGGCCGTTGCGTGATCCTCGACGCGCATTCTTTCCCGACCGGACAGTTGCCGACGCGGGTCGGTTTCTCGGCGTCGCTGGAGATCGGCATCGGCACTCAGCCAGGCCACACCTCGCCTGAGCTCCAGGCATTGGCCGAGGGATTCTTCCGCGCGCAGGGTTTCGTCGTCGGCGTCGATATTCCGTTCAGCGGCGCGATCGTGCCGAACCGCTTCTTCGGAAAGGAGCCGCGGGTGCGGTCGCTGATGATCGAAGTGCGGCGCGATCTCTATATTGACGAGACCACCGGCGAGCGACACGGTGGCTTTGCGCGCATCCAGGCGGTGCTCAAGGAATTCCGCGCGCAGCTCGCGCGTTTCGCGACTACTTGACGCCGGCGGCGGCTTCGCGGGCGGATTTATCGACCTCTTCGCGGAGCAGGCCGAGCGCTTCCTTCCACATCGCTTCCATCTGCGGCACGACAGCCGCCTTGGCTTCATCGTCCTGTGTCTTCCAGGCGGCTTCGGCCGCCTGCCATTGGGAGATCAGCTCCTTCACGCGCGGCTGCGCGTTCCAGAGCTTGGCGGCGTCGTCGAAGACCGCTAGGTTCATCTGCTTCATCTCCTGCAATTCGCCGAGGCCCGTGCGGATGATGCTTTCGCGGCGGGCGTTCGGGGGCCGTGTGTCGGCAGAGATGTCCTGTTTAGCGTCTACCGTAAGCCCTTGGATGCTGCGGGGCGCGCTGGCGGCAGGACGAGAGCCAGTTGTGGTCTTATTGGTGCCGCTCGCCGTGGGTCTGCGGCCGGATGCTTTGTCTTCGGGCGTTTCGGAGGCGAGCCAGGTAAATCCCGCCCACGCCAACGCCAACAGCAATGATCCACTGAGTACGGGCCGACGGGCGAGAAAAGTGATCATGAGGAGCGGACAGCCATCAACCCGTCGTCGACCTTACTGGAAGACGATGGGAGGAGCCGGAGCCGGCGCCGGAGCGGGGGCGGGTGCGGCACCGTTGCCAGGATTCACGACGCCCGCGCCGGTGATCGTGACGGTCGGGGCGGCCGTGGAGGGCGCGCCAGATCCGGCCTGCTTGAGCATGCCGAGGCCGCGGGAGCGAACCAAGGCGAGCTCGTCCATGATGGATTGTTTCTGGTCGTCGGTCGCCGAGCGATATTGGGACTCGAGTTCGCGCATGCGTCCGTAGTTGGCGCGGAATTCGTCGTTCGCCATGGCCACGCGGAAAGCATCGCCGACCTTCTGGCGGTCGCCGCCGAACATATCCTCGACGGCCTTGCGACCGTCATCGCGCCAGGTGGCGAACTTCGCGTCGAGTTCGGCCACGGGCTTCGACTGTTTCGCGAGATCCTTCTCTTCGACCTCGGTGCCGACGTCATCCTTGCGGCTCAGCTGCAGGGTTTTCGCGGTGCGGACCGTTCCTTTCTCCATGACGAGCTTGCTGACCGGGGAGCCGCTCTTCTTGGCCGTGCTCCGGACGACGGAGACTTCTTCCGGCTGCACCCACTGGTAGACGGCGTAGCTGACGCCGGCCAGGATGATGACGCTGAAGATCGCGAAGAGGCGGTTCGAGTTCATGGGGTCTTTGTATGGATTATAACTCCGCGACCAAGGCGAAGTTTCCGACCTGGGCTTGCCTGCGGCTATTTAAGGGTCTTCGGCCCCGCTTCCGCGCGGGTTTTGACGTGTTCGAGCACCCGGCGCTGGACCATGTGGACGATTTCCTCGGTCCAAAGGTTCCAGTAGGAGGCTGGGGCGATGTTCAGGAGGTAATGGCTTTCGCCGACCAGCCGGGTGCGGCCATCCGGCAGAGTGGTGAGTTTGAAGCCGCCCTCGAGGCTCGCGTAGGCGCTATGGATATGGGTCGTGTCGATGGTCTGCCCGAAGAAGCCGAGTTCACGCATGGAGGGCGGCGTCGAGAGCACCTTGAAGCGCAATTCCTGGCCCGGCTTCCACACGGTGATGATCTCGGGCATATCGCCGGTACTCAGCTTGCAGAGCCGCGCGGCGCCGATGCCTTGTCCGTCGGTCACCGTGCTGACCGGGTGAGCGACGCCGAATTGGAACAGGAGGTTATCACCGGCGGCCGGCAGGTCGCGGATATCATGCAGCTCCGCCCAGACGCGTGCGGCGGGAGCGTTGATCACGACTTCGCTCGAAGTGGTGGCTTCCAGCGGTGCGGGCGGATTCCAACCTTCCACCGCGACGATCACGACGATGCTCAGCCAGGCGGCGGATTGCAGGGTGCCGTCGGCGGCCTTGGTGCGTGCCAGGAAGTAGCCGGCGACCACGCCGAGTAAGGCCACGGCCGCGCCGATGGGTGCGGCCATGACGACGCAGATGATGCCTTCCATGGCCATCGCGCAAAGGATGAGGATGATCGTGCCGATGAGCGTCATCGACGCGGCGATGGCCTGACCGAAGGTGCCGCCGGCCCGTCGGAGGACCACGCCGCTGCTCACGCCGGTCGCGAAGGGCAGTCCGGCGAAGACAGCCAAGCCGAAGTAGCCGCCGGTCTTTTTCAGGCCGAGGGGCATCTTGCCGATATCTTCCAAATAGATGCATCCCCAGGTCAGGGCGAGGCAGGCGATAAACCCAAGGATGAAGGGTACGACGAGCCGTCCAGCGACGGCCATCGGAGCGGCGGAATTCTTTTCCTGCTCATCGCCGGTGGCGGCGAGCCAGAGAGCGATACCGGCGCCGAGGAAAGGGACGTGGATGAGCAGGGCGATGACGGGAGGCAGGCTCCAGCCGAGGGCCGCAGCGCGGCGGGCGGCGACGTAAGAGGCGAGTAAGGCGAAGCCTCCGGCGAGACCCAGAAGTAAAACGAAGGGCAAAATCTGATTCGTCACCAGCGCGGTGCCATTCGGATTCAGCGGCAACACCCGGAAGATGAGCACCGAGTGGGCGAAGGCCCAGGTCGGGAGCATCAGGAGGAGGGCCTGGAGTCGGCTGGGTTTCGAGAACATGGGTTCGAAGAGACCGTCGTTGGCCCGGTCTTATTAGGATATGAATACTGTCCTGGCCTTGGTCGGTCGGAAGGAAGAATTTCCCAGCCAGAGCGACATTAGGCCCACCTTAGGGCTCCGGTAGCCGTCCTGCTCAGGAAAACAGCAGCCGAAGCCACGTTTTCGAGTAGGGCAGGGCCATGTGGTCCAGGCGCGCGGCCAAGAAGGCCGCTTCGACCTCTTTTTCCGGATGACCATCGAGCAGCTTGGCGCCGTCCAATTCGCGCCGTCCGCGGCGCGCGGCGTCCTGGACGTGGGTGTGCTTGAGCAGGTGAATGATGGCGATGGCACCGGCGACGAGGGCGAAGCTGATCAAGGCCCACGGCCGGCCTTTGCTGACGATGACGGTGAGGGGCAACAAAATCGGCCACGCATTGCCCCAGAAGATCATGAACGAATCCCAGGAGGCGAGTCCGCCGAGTTTGCGGTCGCGGTGCTGCAAGGCGTGGCCGGCGAGGCGGGCTGCGCGCGCCACGTCGAAGAGCCGCTTGCCGGAGTAGACGCCACTGGAGAGTTTGATCGCGGGTTCGAAGGCGGAATAGAAATCGGTGATCGCGATATCGCTCTCGTCGACGTCGACCTGCGAAACGTCGCCGCGGAGGAGGACGATGCGGGCGGCCTGCGCGCCGGTCACGCCGCGCACGAGGAGGATCCGTCCATACTTCTTTTCTAGGCTCTTCACGCGCCGCCAAGCCAACCAGGGCAGTCCCAAGGCGAAGATGCCGGCCAGGCAGAAAAGCAGGAGGAGCTTGAATTCCGGGTTCATGGCTTGGTCAGACCCTGCCGATTTGCGGGTTCCCATCAAGGTCTACCTAGTAGTTCCCGCATTAGGGGGATAAGCGGTGGTGGATTCTTGCCGGGGTGGTCGAGGCTTCGTTGACCAGCCCCGCAGGCTCGGATTGAGTGTCGTCACCATGAACCCCGACCTCGTCAGAAATTACCTGACCAGCCTGCAGGATCGTCTCTGCGCGACCCTCGAGGAAGTGGACGGCAAAGCCAAGTTCATCACCGACGAGTGGAAGCGTGCCGAAGGCGGCGGCGGCCGAACGCGCGTCATCGCCGGCGGGTCGGTGATCGAAAAGGGCGGGGTGGCCTTCTCGGATGTCCGCGGCCACGCGCTGCCTCCGTCCGCCACGATCGCCCGCCCGGAACTCGCCGGCAAAGGTTTCCGCGCGATGGGCGTCTCGGTCGTCCAGCATCCGCACAATCCCTATTGCCCGACCTCGCACATGAACGTGCGCTTCTTCTGCACCGATGGTCCTGATCCGGTCTGGTGGTTCGGCGGAGGCTTAGACCTGACACCTTTTTACGGCTTCGATGAAGACGCGGCCGCCTGGCACCGTGCCGCGGAGACAGCTACGGGCGCCCATTTTCCGAAGTTCAAGACCTGGTGCGACGACTACTTCCTGCTGAAGCACCGCCAGGAACAACGCGGCATCGGCGGCGTGTTCTTCGACGACTTCACCGAGGGCGGTTTCGAGGCGGCCTTTGCGATGATGCAGAAGGTGGGCGATGCCTTCGGTCCGGCCTACGCCGACATCCTGCGCCGCCGTAAGGACACCCCCTATGGCGAGCGCGAGCGTAGCTGGCAGGAAGTCCGCCGCGGCCGTTACGTCGAATTCAACCTCGTCTTCGACCGTGGGACGATCTTCGGGCTCCAGTCCGGTGGCCGGACCGAGTCCATCCTGATGTCCCTCCCGCCCCGCGTGCAGTGGCACTACGGACACCAGCCCGGCGCCGGCACCCCGGAAGAACGTCTGCTCTCGCATTATCTGAAACCGCAGGATTGGCTGAAGGGGTCCTGATGAACTCCCGCGACCGCTTCCTCGCCGCCCTCCGCCGACAGCCCCATGACCGGGCTCCCGTCTGGATCATGCGCCAGGCCGGTCGTTACCTGCCCGAAGACCGCGCCCTCAAGGCGAAGTCAGATTTCGTCACGATGGTCCGTACGCCTGAGCTCGCGGTCGAGGTCACGCTGCAGCCGCTTCGCCGCTTCCCGCAGCTCGACGCTGCGATCCTGTTCTCGGACATCCTCGTCATTCCTGAAGCCTTGGGCGTCGGTTACCGTTTCCGCGACGAAGGCGGTATCGCCATGGAGCGCGCGCTGGCTTCCCCGGCCGACGTCGCCAAGCTTAAACTCGAAGGCGCCGCCGACCGTCTGCAATACGTCTACGACGCCCTCGCCATCCTGCGCAAGGAGCTCGGCCTGAACAAGACCCTGCTCGGTTTCGCTGGTTCGCCTTGGACGCTCGCCTGCTATCTCGTCGAAGGCGGCGGTTCCGAAGACTTCCCGAAGACCAAGGCGCTGATCAAAGCCGACCCGAGGATGATGCACCGCATCCTCGAGATCCTGACTGACGCCGTCGCGCAATATCTCACCCGCCAGTTCGCCGCCGGCGCCGACGCGATCCAGATTTTTGACAGCTGGGCCGGCGCGCTCACCGGTGCCGACTACGAGGAGTTCTCGCTGCGCTACATCCGTGCGGTCCTCGAACGCCTCCCTGCCGGTGCCCCGGTCATCCTTTACGCCAAGGGCAAGTCTCCGCAGGCCGCCGCGCTCGCCCAGACCGGCGTGCCCTGTCTCGGCGTCGACTGGACCATGCCCCTTTCGCAGGTCCGCCAGCTGGCCGGCCGGCCGATCTGCCTGCAGGGAAACCTCGACCCCGAGTTCATGACCGGCGAGCCCGCCGCCGCATCCGCCGCGACCAAGGCCGTGCTGGCCGATAACGCCGGCGACCTTGGACATATCTTTAATCTAGGCCACGGTATCACGCCCCAGGCCCGGATTGAGACCTTCCAGGCCGTGGTCGACGCCGTGGTTGCCTCCGGCGTTTGACATCGTCCGCCGTCCCGCCTCTTTTGCCCCTATGTCCCGTAAAGGTATCCTGCTGCTGAATCTTGGTTCGCCGAAGAGCACCGCCGTGCCCGACGTGCGTGACTACCTGCGTGAATTCTTGAACGATGACCGCGTCATCGACTACCCGGCCCCGCTCCGCTGGCTTTTGCTGGAAGGCATCATCCTCCGCACCCGCCCGAAGAAGAGCGCCGCCGCCTACGCCAGCGTCTGGACTCCCGAGGGTTCACCGTTGGTGGTCACCACTGATAGGCTGCGTGCCAAGCTCGAGAAGGCCACGGGCCTGCCGGTGATCATGGGCATGCGTTATGGCACGCCGTCTTGCGCCGAAGCCGTCGAGAAGGTCCTCGCCGCTGGCATCGACGACCTGTTCGTGATGCCCCAGTATCCGCACTACGCGATGTCCTCGTACGAGACCGTCGTCGTCAAGGTGCAGGAAGAACTCAAGCGTCTCGCCCCTGGCCTGAAATATCACGTCCTGCAGCCTTTCTATAATGACCCGGCTTACATCGACGCCTTGGTCGAGTCCGCCCAGCCTTGGTTGAGCAAGCCGTTCGATAAGCTGCTCTTCTCTTACCACGGTTTGCCGGAACGCCACCTGCGTAAGGGCGACCCTTCGAAGGCGCATTGCATGAAGATGAAGGATTGCTGTTCCCATTACAGCCCCTGTCAGGCGACCTGCTATCGCCACCAGTGCGTCGAGATGACGCGCCTCTTCGTGGCCGCCGCCGGCCTCAAGGAGTCCCAGTACGAACTCTCCTTCCAGTCCCGTCTGGCCGGAGAGCCGTGGGTTTCACCTTATACCGACAAGCGTCTCGAAGCCCTGCCGGCCGAGGGCACCAAGAACCTGTTGGTCATGTGCCCCGCCTTCACGTCCGACTGCCTCGAGACCCTCGAGGAAATCCGCGAAGAAGGTAAGGAGACGTTCGAGCACGCCGGCGGCGAGCACTTCGCCCAGATTCCTTGCCTGAACGATTCCGATATCTACGTGAAGTATCTCGTGAACCGCGTGAATCACTGGAAGCCGGATCATCGCTGAGGCGCTGAACAGGTAGGGACAGCACCAGGTGCTGTCCTTTTTTGGGTAGGGTTGAGCGCCCCCGCTCAACCGTGCATCGAGGTAGGGACGTGATCACTATCGCGTCCTCCCCTTGGATTGAAGGATCTTAGGACAGCACGTGGTGCTGTCCCTACCCTCAGAACGGCTGACCAAGGGTGGTCAGCCCTACCAATCATAGGTATTGGCGGTTAGTGGTTGGCGGTTGGGCGCACAGAGCAGAACTCAAAGGGAAACCGGAGACCGGATGATTGGCTGGGGAGTCGTTTCAGGTCTCGGGTCTCAGCCATCAGGAGCCAGGTACGGGTGATCAGGTTCAGGTACGGGTTCAGGAACTCTGCCCTCTGTCATCCGTCATCGATTCAGCCCTCCACGCAGCCTAACCGCTATCCGCCAACCGCTATCCGCTATCACCTATTACCTCAAAACAACCTCGCGATGGGCTTGCCGCCGTCGGTGATCGGCACGGGGCGGCCACCGGCCATGAGGTCCTTGGAAGTGTCGACCTGCATCGCCGCGAGGATCGTGGCGTGGAAATCGGGCACGCTCACCGGATCCTTGACGACGGTCTTGGATAAGTCGTCGGTCTCGCCGTAGGCGCCACAATGATTGAGGCCGCCGCCGGCGAGGATCATCGAGAAGGCCGTTCCTTGGTGGCCGCGACCGCCCTTGGCGTCGAATTCCGGCGGACGGCCGAACTCGGTGGCGATGACGACGAGGGTCTTGTCGAGCATGCCGGTGCGCTTGAGGTCTTCGATCAGGCCGGCGAGGGCGTTATCGAGCTCGCGGATGAGGATGTGCTGGTTGTCGATGCCGTCATTATGCACATCCCAGCCGGCACCGTTGATGAAGTTGAGGTTATGCGAGACTTCGACGAAGCGCACGCCGCCCTGGATGAGGCGACGAGCGAGCAGGCAGCGCTGGCCGAATTCGCCGCCGTAGGACAGACGCGTGTCCGCTGCTTCCTTCTTCAGGTCGAAGTGGCGCATGAACGAAGGCCCCGCGAGGCGGAAGGCCTCATGCTGGGCTTGGGCATATTCGGCGAGGGCGGAGCCTTCGGGGGCCGTGCCGCCGAGCGCACCCAGGAGTTCCTGACGGCGGACCTTCTGGGCCGGGTCGATATCGGTCGGCGTGGTGAAGCCGTTCGGGCCGGTCTCGGTGTCGACGAGGTAGACGTAGCCATCCTTGATGCCGAGGAAGCCCGGGCCGCGGCTCACGTTCGGGTAGCCGATGAGCATGTAAGCCGGGACGTCCGGGTCGGCGGCGCCGCGGCGGTGGGCGACCATCGAGCCGATCGAAGGATAGATGGCGTTGCCGCTGATCATGCGACCGGTGTGGACGAGGTTCGTGGCGAAAGCGTGCTCGTCGATGACCTTATGGTTCACCGAGCGGACTGCGGTGACGTGCTCCATGAGTTTGGCCGTGCGCGGCAGGTGTTCGCAGAGGCGGACGCCGGAGGCAGAGGTCTCGATGGAGGGGTAGAGCGAGCCGCGCTTCTTGACGGTGGATTTATTGTCGCCAAGCGCCTTCGGGTCGAAGGTGTCGACCTGGCCCATGCCGCCCCCCAGCCAGATGAAGATGCAATGCTCGGCCTTGCCTTTCAAGCCGGCGGCGCCCGATGAGGCGAGCAGCGGCGACGCGGCGAAGGGGGCGAGTCCGAGGGCGGTGAGGAAGGAGCGGCGATCCATGGTTTTAGTTGTAAAGGAATTCGGGAGAGTTGACGAGAGCCCAGACGACGTCCTCGGCGCGGCGGCGCCACTCGGTCGTCAGGCGGTCGGTCGCCGGGTCGCCCTTGCGGGCCGCGGCTTCCTCCTGCATGCGCACGGTGGTGGCCAGATCGTTGAGGTGGTTGGACCAGGAGACGTAATAGGCAGGCTTGCGTGGGTAGGCCGCGGACTTGGACGAGGACTGCGCCAAGCGGCCAGCGAAGCCTTCGCTGAGATAGGCGGAGTATTTAGCCTTCTCCGCGGCGGTCGGGCGTCGCGAGAGCAGGCGCAGGAACAGCGCGTCGGTGAGCGCCTCCGGCGACTTGGCTTCGAGGGCCACGGCCGTGACGCCGTGATCGTCGCTCAGGCGCGTGATCCAGGTGCCCATGGTGCCGTTGCTGAGGATCGCGGGCTGCAGGGAGTTGGCCGAGCTCTCGCGGTCGGTCACGGGGTCGGGACGGCTCGCACGCCAGCCGAAGGCGGCCAGGACGTCGCAGACCGCTTGGATGCGGGGTAGGGCGAGGGCGGGGCGGTCACGCTCGTTGGAGGTGGAGGTGAGCATCCAGGCGCGTCGCGGCTGGCCGAGCGTCACGGAGTTCGCCTGTTCGCGGATGCTGTCGATGTCGAGGCTGGCCTCCTCCGTGCGGAAGGGTTTGCCGGTCGTGGCGAACATCGAGTCGACGACCTGTTCGGCGGAGAGTCGGCGCGGTGCCGGCGACGCGAAGAGCGGGCTGGTCTGCTTCTGCGAGGCGTCCGTCGCGCGCTGGTAGGCGTGCGAGTTCAGGATCAGGCGCAGGACGTGGTCGGCGTCGTAGCCGCTACGCACGAGCTCGCGGCCGAGCCAGCGGAGCAATTCCGGGTGCGAGTTCTTGGAGCGTTCCCAATCCCAGGCTTGGTCCACGAGGCCGCGACCCATGAGGCGGGCCCAAAGGCGATTGGCCATCACCTGGGCGAAGCGTTCATTCTGCGGGGCGGTGACGAGCGTCGCGAGGCGATCGCGCGGGTCCTTCGGATCGAGCGCGAGATCGTCGGCGACGCTTTCCTGCGAGAGCTCGGGGAACGGCCAATGCGGCTCGACCGACGCGCCGGGCTCAAGGGTGACTTCGATGAGCGGCTTGCGACCGCCTTCGCGCAACTTGGCCATCGAGACGCTGCTCGTGATCGGAACCTTCACGGCCTTGGTCTCGAGGAGGGCGGCGAGGGCGAAGACCTGCTCTTGCTTGGCGGTGTGCGCCGGGGCGTCGTGGCAGCGCGCACACTTGGTCTCCATGCCAAGGAAGGCGGTGGTCACGATCGTGGCCTTGGCGGCCATGGGCACGTCGTTCTGCGTGGCGATGCCGAAGCCGGCTGGACCGCCGGCGGCGGAGCTGCCCTTGAGGCGTAGCAGTTCGGTGACCATGAGGTCGAGCGGCTTGCGGTCGGCGAGCGATTCGTAGATCCACCAGCGGAATGGACCGGAGTTGTTCAGCGTGGGATTCAGGATGTTCGGGTTCTCGGCGAGGACGTCCTGCCAGTAGCCCGTCCAGTGGTCGGCGGCGCGCGGGTCGTGCAGCAGGCGGTCGATGACCTTCGCGCGCTTGTCGGTCGAGGTGTCGGCGGCGAAGGCCTCAATTTCGGCGAGGCTGGGCGGCACGCCGACGGTGTCGAGCGTGACGCGACGTAAGAAGGCGAGGTCTTCGGTCAGAGGATTGATCGTGGTGGGCAGCGTGCGGTAGTCGGGCCACGCGGCGCCTTCCTTGATCCACTGCTCGATGGTTGCGATCTCGGTCGCGGTGAGGCGATGGCCGACGGGCGGCATGGCTTCGTCGGGGTCCTCGGACTTGATGCGGGTGACCAACGGGCTCTTCGCGGGGTCGCCAGGGATGATGGCAGCGCCGTCGGACGTGCCGCCTTTGAGCGCGCCGGCCCGCGTGTCGAGGTGGAGCTTGCCCTTGGGCTTCCCGCCTTGGTGGCATTCGAGGCAGCTGGCTTCGAGGATGGGAAAGACCTTCGCGTAGAAATCCACGCCGCCGGTCTTCACGGCTTTCACCTGGCCTTGGTAGGCGACGATTTTCTGGGCGAGGAAATGGTCGATGGGGTTATTGGCCGGGAAGTTGGCGGCGAGGGTCGGGACGGGCGTCTCGGGCGTCTTGGCGAGCCACTGCTGCGCGGCTTCGCGGCGTTTCTGCCAGTAGTCGCCCTGGCGGGCGCGGGCGGCGGCACGAGCGGATGTATCGACCTTGGTGAGGCGGGCTTCCTCTTGCGCGGCGTAAGCGGCCCAGCCGGCGTCGTCATAGGTCGGAGTGTCGGCGGAGGGTGTCAGCAGCTGCCAGTCAGTGCGTCCCGCGAGCGAGATGGCGGCGATGGTTTCGCCGAGCTCGGGACGGCGGCGCATGATGGCTGGCCCTTTGACGCTGATGACGAACCCGACGATGGACTCGAGGATGATGCGGTGTTCGCCTCCCTTGGTTTCAAATTCGACCCAGGCATCGCGGTTGCCGGGCGGGGCGAAGCGGAAGTCGCCACCGAGGTCGAGGTACTTGTCCTGATCCTTGACCGGCTTGTTGTCGGTGCCGGCGGGCGGGAACGGCGTCTTGAGCTGGAGCTTACCGTCGATGAAGAGCGCCGAGGCTCCGCGTCCGCGCAGAAGCAGCCGATGTTTGCCAGCCGGGAGTTTCACGGTCGCGAGCGCGCGCAGGAGATAAGGGTGGCCGCGTTCGGCGCGCACGCCGGTGTCGACATACTTTTCGGGGACGCGCGCGAAGCCGAAGGCCGGGGCGAGGTAACTGTCGGTCATGGCGGGAGCTTGTTCCGGCCAGACGTTGGCGGTCGGTTTCCAGTCTTCGCAGAGTTCGACGCGGACCTGGCCATCGGTGACGGTGGTCCAGTCGACCTTCGGCGCCTTGCGGACGACTTCCGGGACCTTGGCGGCCTTGGTGCCGCTGGCGCTGTCGTTGCCGGCGTTGGGGCTGGGGCCGAGCTGGGCGATGTCGGCCTTGGCGACGGGCGGCAGGGTGGTGGCGAAGCGTGCGGCGATTTCAGCCGCGGGGACGAGGGTACGATAGAGGCGGATGTCATCGATCGCGCCGCGGAAGCTGCTGTTGGCGAGGCCGCCCATGGAGGAGCCTATCCACACCGGGGCGTCGTCGACCACGGGCGCGTCGGTCGTCTCGCCGTCCATGTCCCAGGAACCTTTGATCTCCTTGCCGTCGATCCAGCCGCGGATGCTCTCGGGTTTGCCGAATTCATAACGCACCGCGACGTGGTGCCAGCGACGGTCGTTGGCGAAGCCGGTGGGGGTCGTCCAGCGATGCCACTTGATGCCGGTGCCGGACGGAGAAGCGAAGAGGAAGTTGAGGCAGGCGCTGTCGTAGAGCACGCGCAGGCGCAGGGCCCAGTTCTGGTTGCTCGGGTTGGCGGACTTCGGATCGGTGCGACCCTTGCCGATGACATAGGCGTTCTCGCCTTTGCGAAGACCGTCGGGCTTCACCCAGGCTTCTACCGTGAGCGCGTCGCCGTTCTTGAAGTCGAAGAGGCTGTCCGCGCCGGGGTCCTTGAGCTCGAGCCGCGCGCCTTGGCCGTCGAAGGTCGCGGCCTCGTTCTTCAGTTCGAAGCGCGGGTAGTCCGGCCGGCGAGGCCCGGGTTGCTTGAAGGTCACGCCACCGACCGCCTTGGACTCCAGCTGGGCGGAGCCGTCGAAATTCCAAACCGGCACAGACTGGGCTGAGGAGACAGCCGCGAGACCGAGGAAAAGGGGGACGAGACGGGACATCTTCTGATGGGACAGGGGAGGGGCGGAGGGGGTTCCGCTTAATGAGGGAGAATGAAGTGGCCTTGGCGATTGGGTCAATCGTGTCGCAATGTCCTTTTGGGCGCCATCGGTGTCCGTTTCCGCCTGGGATTGCCTGTCGCTACGGCTGGCCTAGGGTCCAGGCATGCCTTCGACCGCCCGCCGTCTCGCCGGTTTCACCGAATCCGTCATCCGCGGGATGACCCGCCTGGCCAACCAGCACGGGGCCATCAACCTCTCGCAAGGCTTTCCGGACTTCTCTCCGCCCGAGGAGCTGCTGGCCGCCTTGGAGCGCGCCACCCGGGGTCCGCATCACCAATACGCCGTGACCTGGGGCGCCCCGCGGTTCCGACAGGCCTTGGCCAAGAAGATCCACCGCTTCAGCGGCCTGGCCATCGATCCGGACCAGCATCTCGTCGTCACCTGCGGCAGCACCGAAGCGATGATGGTCGCGATGATGACCGCCTGTAATCCGGGCGACAAGGTGATCGTCTTCTCGCCCTTCTACGAGAACTACGCCGCCGACGCGATCCTCTCGGGCGCCGAGCCGATCTACGTTCCGCTCCGCGCGCCGGACTTCGCCTTCGACCCCGACGAGCTCGCCAAGGCCTTCGCCCAGAAGCCCAAGGCGATCATCGTCTGCAATCCTTCCAACCCTTGCGGCAAGGTGTTCACGCGCGACGAGCTGATGACGATCCTGCGGCTGGCCGAGGAGCATGACGCCTTCGTCATCACCGACGAGCCCT
>SXGQ01377559.1_pt1 | contig 76119 bp, 59 predicted proteins | sample 3178371 | NCBI WGS metagenome assembly SXGQ01 (sample SAMN11356859, study PRJNA531348) | freshwater metagenome | isolation source: freshwater sample F1-20 | place: China: Fuxian Lake, Yuxi | collected 2017-12-25 | reverse complement strand
TGGGGAGGAATGGGGTTAAACGGTTCGTTGCCGTGGCCCCACCATCCTGAAGATTTACAATATTTCAAAGAACAGACCATGGGAGATATTGTCGTCATGGGAAGAAAAACGTGGGACGATCCCAAGATGCCTAAGCCGTTGCCTGGTAGAATAAATTATGTAGCAACAAACAAACCTATTTTTGGTTATAGCATCACTACTATCCGTGGAGATTTGCAGGAAAATATTCGTAAAATTCAAAATGCATACCCAACAAAAACAATTTGGATTATCGGCGGACCAGATATTTTAATGGAAACTCGAGATCTAGTAGATCAAGTTCATATTACTCATTTCAAAGGTCAGTTTAGAACTGATCGACAAATTGATTTACGAAAATATTTGAGTTTATTCAGAGCTACCAGTGCTGCTACTAGTTCAGATAAAAAATGCAGTTGGATGACTTATAAAAACATTGACATATTTCGTCAATAAAATTATACTTAATGCATGGAACAACATTACTTAGATGCATTAAAATATGTGCTCGAAAACGGCACTAACAAATCTGATCGTACCGGCACTGGAACTATTAGTGTATTTGGTATGCAACAACGCTACAACTTACAACATGGATTTCCAGCTGTAACAACTAAGAAACTAGCATGGAAATCTGTTGTATCAGAATTGCTGTGGTTCATTGAAGGGTCAGGGGACGAAAACCGTTTGCGAGAGATTCTACATGGTAGCAAACACACAGAAAAAACAACCATCTGGTCTGCCAATGCCACAGCACCTTATTGGACCAATAGATATAAAAAGTTCCCCCCACGAGGACCGCAATACGAAGGCGATTTAGGTCGTGTTTATGGTGTTCAATGGCGACACTGGCGTACCAGTGAACGAACACTAAACTCAGAAAATAATAATCTAATCAATGTCGAAGTTGATCAACTTACTGAATTAATTAAGGGAATAAAAGCAGACCCTCACGGACGAAGACATATATTATCAGCATGGAATCCAGGCGAGTTAGAAGCTATGGCCTTGCCACCGTGTCACTGCTTTGCTCAGTTTTATGTGGCCGATAACAAGTTGTCTTGCCAAATGTATCAGCGTAGTTGCGATATGTTTTTAGGTGTACCCTTCAACATCGCAAGTTACTCGTTGTTAACGGCAATGGTAGCTCAAGTGTGCGGCCTGGATGTTGGGGAGTTCGTTCATGTACTGGGAGACGCACACATATATTTAAATCATGTAGAACAGGTAAAAGAACAGTTATCACGCGAACCCTTACCTGTGCCGCAACTTCGACTTAACCCCGATATCAATGATATTACAAAGTTTACCATGACAGACATCGAATTAATTGGATATCAAAGTCACAGTACTATCAAGGCAGACATGGCTGTATGAAGATAAAAGTACATGAATTTTTAATGAGCGATGTAGATGACTTTGAAATCTACGTCGCTGAACCTTTGTATAAGTGGGAAAAGAGTGAACAAGGACAGTGGGTCATGGCCAATGCTGTGAATACCCCCTCGTGGCATTCAGGATGGGATCATAATACTTTTTCGACTCGCGTGGTTATTGTAGCGGATTTAACGGAAAAAGATCTAACATATTTTAATCTTAAATGGGGAGTTAAATGAAATTTTTAGTAACGGGTGGTGCAGGGTTCATAGGACACAATGTTGTAAGAGAATTGGAACAATTAGGTCACGAATGTTTTGTAATTGACAGTGTCACTGATTATGGGTTCGTACAAAAAGATGAACTGGCGTATTTGTTTAAGTCTCGACAAAATAGAATTCGCAGTGCTATTCATCATTTAGATATCAGAGATCGTTCGAAATTAGAAACATTTTTTAAAACTTTTGGATATGCCTGCGATGCTGTTATCCATTTAGCAAGTTTTCCCAGACAAAAAGTAGTTAATCAAAATCCAATTTGGGGCAGTGAAGTGATGAGCACTGCTTTGGTAAACTTATTAGAATTAACAAAAATTAGCCGAATTCCTAAATTTGTTTATATTAGCAGCAGTATGGTATATGGGGATTTTACTGATCAAGTAAAAGAAGATTTTATCTGTAAACCGCAAGGTCAATATGGTATTATGAAATTAATGGGTGAATGGTTAGTTGCTGATTATTCTCGACGAAAATGTTTTGATCATGTTATTATTCGACCCAGTGCTGTTTACGGTGAATATGATGTTGAAGATCGGGTAGTATCTAAATTTATGTTATCCGCCATGAGAGGGCAAACTCTTAAAGTCAACGGAGCCAATGAAACATTGGATTTCACTTACGTTGAAGATGCAGCCAGAGGTATAGTTCAGGCCACGTTAAGTAACAATGCCATTAATAAAACATATAACATCACAAAAAGTCACAGTCATAGTCTACTAGATGCTGCGAATTTAGCAGTAAAAATTGCAGGCCGAGGATCAATTGAATGTAAAGAAAAAGATGCAGATTTTCCTTCAAGGGGGGCATTAAACATAGATGCAGCTCGCAGCGATTTTGGTTTTAATCCTACTGTAGATGTCGAAGAAGGATTTCAACGATATCATGACTGGTTTTCTGAAAGTAAATTTTGGAAATCAAAACTATAATTCCATTTTTTGGAGTAAAACGGCAATACGCCAATTTACGAAAAGAAATACTAGACACAACAGACAAGGTATACAGTACAGGTCAAGTGCTGGATGGAAACTATACTAAAGAATTTGAAAGACAGATTGCAAAAAGATGTCATCGTAGATATGCTGTGGCAGTTAATAGTTGCAGCCAAGGTTTGATATTTGCTCAACAAGTTTTATTTTTAGAGAATACAAAAATTCTCATCCCCACTATCAGTTTTGTATCTACTATCAACAGTGTATTGCTAAATGGCAATGAACCAGTGTTATGCGACACCGACGATCAAGCATTAATAAACTTAGAAAGTTTAGATTATGCCATTAAGGGAGCAGGTGTACGGGGTATTATGTATGTTAATCTGTTTGGCAATACAGTCGACTGGGATAGATTTAAGATGACCACAGACTTCTTTAATCAAGATTTAAAAATCATCGAAGATGCAGCACAAAGTTTCGGAGCTAGCTACAAAGGAATACCCAGCGGAGCACTAGGTGATATCAGTGTGCTGAGTTTTGATCCCACTAAAAATTTGCCTAACTATGGTTCTGGTGGCATGGTATTGACAGATGATTTACAAATAGCCAATTCTCTCAGAGATTTACGCGACAACGGTAAAACCAGCGGCCATGAAATCCCAGGTACTAACAGTAAAATGAGTGAGGCAGATTGCGCTCAGATGTTAGTTAAACTTAAATACTTTGATTCCTGGCAAAGTCGTAGACGACAAATTGCAGAATACTACAACGCAGAATTATGCAATTATGTCGACATACCAAAGACCACAGAAGGCACTGTTCATGCTTGGCACAAATATGTAATAAAACTAAATGACAGAAATGGATTAAAACATCATTTAGCAATTAACGGCGTAGAAACTAAAATACATTATGAATCCCCATTGTATGAACATCCAGTGGGTTATCCCTATATCAACTATGCAGCAGAGTTATACAGAGAAGCCAGCGCATTTTGCCAAGAATGTTTAAGTTTGCCAATTTATCCAGAAGTAACAGATTCAGAAGCTGAATATATTGTTGATAAAGTTAAAGAATTTTTTAATTAGATTTCCATTTATTTGCTAGTGCTTCAACAAAATCTTTAATAGTTGCTAAATTATTTTGTTGCATAAATTTAATTATTCTAATCGCATTGTTACGATCTGCACCAGCATTAGGTTTGCGAGCATTGCTTAAATCTGTGTTTAAACTTTGAACAGCATTTTCTTTATCATATCCGTATTGTAAATTATAGCGTAATTGATCTGCACGTTTGCTTAATTGTGATTTATCGTTAGCTTGCAATAATTCCATCCAAGGTATCAAAAACCCTCTGTGACGACTTATATGCCCGCCAGTTTTTTCCTGCCCTGACAGCACAGAAACATCACCTTGTTTACGAGTATCAAAGTTTCTCCATGCTTCTTTGTCTGTGTAAAAATAGGCAGGAATATTTCTACGTTTAGCAACGATTAAAGCTTGTCGAGTCCATGCTTTAACTTCTGGGTCTGCTTCGGGGTCGCAATACATATGTACAGCAGATATACCTTCGATTGATATCGCAGGTTCTTTACTGAATACTCGATCTTCTGCTTCATGTTCTCTGTGATGAGGTAGTGATGGATTTCTATTTTCCCAGTAATCCATGGGTTTAGAAATATAATGATTATTAAACCAATTACCGTCTAATACAAACAGTGTAGCTTGTTGACCTATCATCCTATGATAGCCACCGCGGCGAGTTCTAGTAGTACTTAAGAAATAAGGATGTCCTTTGGGTGCATACTGTTGCTCTACACTACCTAATGTGCTACTTAATTGAAAGACTCCAGAGGTTAAAATGGATAACGCTGTTTTATTACTGGTGTAATGAAACGCTATACGACTTAGGCTTTCAGTTAATATTTCATTGATACGCATTCAGTATTTAGTAGCATAATACTGTTTAAGCCAATCCCACTCGTAGCTGAGCATTAGTTTGTTGTAATCGCCACTGACTGTAGTATAATATTCTATGGCGTCTTGTGCGCCTCGAATACTCCATTCACCAAATTTACCATTGCCCACTGTAAGCCATTTCTTAAGTCTAAAATCTGTTTCCACATTAGGTTGTGTAACACTAAAATGTTTTAACTTAACAACTTCTCGAAATGCTGTTCTCCAAGTAGTCCAAGCATCTTGATCATAATGTGCTATACCACTTAAGATAGGCACAACTTCGTGAGCTTTACTTAGAGTAAAATCCAATCCACTTTCTATTGTTTCCAACACCAACCGTTTGTTGTAAGCAATCATTGCTTGATGGCCGTAGGTCAAACCGTTTACTGGATTACGAGCATGAAAGATATAGTGTTTGGGTTCTTGAAAATAGTCAGGTTTCCATCCCCAGTCAAATGTGGGTTCAACTTCTAACTTAGCAAATACTGCAAAGAACCACGGTGTTTCGCTTTTCTCTGCGGCTGCTTTATATGCTGCCATTCGTCCGTTTACATTTTTGACCCGTTTAATAATATTGGCAAATTTCAGCATCGGAAAACCTGTAGTTTCCTGTCCTATGATGGCACACAAATGATCATACCACTGTTCTGCTTCTGGCTCATTATTGCTGATATAGACTATATCTAAATCGTCTTCTACATGTATAGATTCGCCCTTTTTTCTGACGTTTACATAAGGATAATCGTAGATTTGTGTGCGTAAATGTGTCTTAATGTCTCGTGGTACTATACAGACCGCATTACTTTCTGTAAAACTTTCTACAGACCTATCTTTTTCAGTCCAAAGACAAATTTCACCATTAAGTAAAATACTGGGTTGGTTTGAAAATGCTGCATAAGGAAATTTAAAATCGTAATTTTGAATTTCTTCTACTAAATTATCGTGATCATAATATAATTGAGGACAGGGCCAACGATATACTCTTTGATCCTCACAGTAATTAATAACATTAAACCAGTCCAATAGTTCAAGACTAACCATTTGCCGTTTAAATGATTCCACGTGAATATAAAAAGTATCTCCGCGTTTTTGATTGCCACTGGGAAAACAGTGAATCATTTCTTCTTGCCATTGAGCAGTATGCCAAGTAAAGTCGAAATCTTGATAATCACAGACACTGCTGATCACCCACACATATTCTGTAGTAGCCAAATTTACTATACGTTTTAGTACATTTAAATGGTCTGACACATATCTAGTAGATTTAATGTTAGGATAGCGTATTTTAAGAATTTCAAGTTGTGATTGACTATCGGGATGCATAAAATCCATGTAGAAGATGTCAGTAGATTTAACCCTATGAACATGTCCTTCCGTTTTTTTATCTCGCCAGTGCCATTGATGTTCTTTGGTGCCCTTTGGTACTAAGTAAGTGCCGCCGTTTTGTTGCCATTGACTGGGCCAAACATGTGTATGTGTTGCTTCGTAACTGATGGGCCTCCAATAAAAGTCGAAATCTCTATAGTCATTATGACCGTCTATATACCAAAAATATTCAGTACGACACAGTGCATCAGCCTCTACTAGAGAGGCTGCTGGTTGTTCAAAGGCAAATAGATTAGGCTTTGGACCTGTATAAAAAACATCAAACATCGATTTGTTCTACTGTAACTTTACACTTGTTTAAAAATTCAACACCAGCATTATCACGATAGGCTTGCCCAAAATAAACTTTTTTTATTCCGCTTTGATAAATCAGTTTAGAACACTCCATACAAGGAGCATGAGTAATAAACATCGTTGCCCCGTCACCGCTTTCACTGCTTCGTGCTAGTTTACTGATGGCATTCGATTCTGCGTGAAGAACTTCTGGTCGTGTTTTTAATCCTCTATTAATTACAGTTTGTGGTTCTCCGAATACAGCATCTGAGAATCCCATATCGTCGTATTCGCAGTTGTTATCCCATCCAGCAGGCATACCGTTGTAGCCAATGCTAATAATTCTATCATCTTTAACCACAATTGCACCCACATGCAGACGTCGCGCATGACTGAGTTCAGCAAATATTTTCGCAGTCTGCATATATGCTTGTATTAATTTTTTCTTCATTTTCTTAACCAAGAAATGTCATCCCAAATATCACCACTGGGATTAAATCTATTAGAAACTCTATTATATAAATCAATGTCGGGTAACAAATATTCCATTATTTTTTCATTGGGAGAAGATTCAAATTTTTCTTTTATATCTGCTTCAAGATTCTTTTTTACCTTAGATGAAATATTTGACTCTCGATCATTTGCCCAATAATAAGATATATAAATTTTATATTTTTCTAAGAGTTTTGCAATTGCCCATTTTACCCCATCGTGATTTTTTACGGATTCTAACGGAATCCAATCTATACGATCACAAAAATTTTCGTAATAGTTATAAACATACCCATATGAGTGTATATCTAATATAGGAGTACTCAAAACAAAATTTTGCAAATCAATATTTTTATAATATTCAGTTATCAGATTCTTTTGAAATAACCATTCTGCTATTGCTTTATATCGTCTGGTCAATGGATCTGTCATCAAAGTAAAAACATGACTGTTGTCCCAATTAATTTCTGAAAACGGTATCTGCCTCCATCGACAGTTTTGATTAAAAGTAGCAGTCAAAAAACTGGAACCGCATTTTAAAGTTGCAATGCATGTTAACACTTCGCAGGTGTATACTGCTGCTGTGGCTCCGGGTCTTCTTTCAAATTTATTAAATTCTTCAACTTCTAAAATATAAGGAGTTATGTCCATAACTTATAGTATAACGTTACAACTTTAACTTGTCAATCCTTGTGTTTGGTATTAAATCTAATGTGGTATTTGTTCACTTTAGTCCCAATTCTTTTCTAATTTTAGTAGCACTGATATCAGTGATCGACTCATCAAAAGTTTCTTCGCCTGCCGAATATCCCACGCCACGACCCCAACCTATATGCACAATATTTGGAACTACTTGTATGTCGTACTGCCCTTGGTATAGTGGATCTAAGTCTCGACGGATAAAAGATTTCACTTTTTCTACTTCAAACGGATTTGATCCTTGCCATCCTTGTACATCTCTAACTTGAATTATAACTTGGCCAGTGCGTTGCAATAATCTTTCGAATAATGCACGATGTCCATCGTGCCATGGTTGCCAGCGGCCCAACATTTGCACAGTTTCTTTTTTCCAATCAAATGCAGGACGGCGTCTATTGTCGACGATATGCTCAGCAATAAAATCTGCCCATTTAGCGGCGTTTTGTTCAGTGACTCGAAAATCATAAACTTCAGGTTCTACAAACATTTTATTAGTGTCAGCGTAACGACCTTCGCGTATAGTATCCATCCATACTGTCCAGTCTGCTTTAAAATTATTACGCATTTCTACTAGCGGCGCAACAAAATCACATAATGCATAATCTGTGTTGCATGACATCGACAAATCGAACATACGTTTACTTTGCCTAATACGCCCGGCTTCGCTGAAATCCCAGTCATCAAATTTCTTTCGAATCTCGTCGGCATTGAACCACGTTACTGTTTTGCCATTGGCTTCTAGCAACTTTTTTAATTCTGTGGCCAAATAAGTTTTTCCGGCACCAGGCAGGCCCATAATCAAAATTCTTTGTGTCATGATAATACTTTTACTCCGTATAATTGTTCGAATCTGTCGGCGTCCTTACGGTCATTGACCATGGGTTCGCCTCGAATATTCAGACTAGTATTTAATAGCATAGGACAACCCGTGACAATAAACCATTTTTCTAAGAGTTCCCGTATCCCCGATCCGTCCTTGGGCACAGTCTGAACACGACTAGTTCCGTCATGATGCACAATAGCAGGAAATAAGTCAGGATTCCTGCACTGACCGACGACTTGCATATACCTACTGTTATTCCAATTGCGAGGGATATCGAAATAATTATCAGCCAATTCCTCCAATATAACTGGCGCAAAGGGTCTAAATTTTTGTCTGCGTTTAATTTCATTTACTCGATTCTTTATATCAGGGCCACGTGGATCTGCCAATAAGCTTCTATTACCTAGTGCCCTCGGCCCGAATTCAGCTCGGCCGCTGGCCACACCAATAATGCGATCATGCAAAAGAGCATCCAGGGCAGCATTAACAGGGTAAGCGCCAGGTATATTGTGACCCAAATAAGCATTGCGCCAATTAATCCTGCCGCCATAAACAAGAGCAGCGGCGCCAAGACTAGACCCAGCATCACCAGGATTAGGCATAATCCAAATATCTTCAAAGTATTCCCCTAATCTACGATTAATACTACAATTAAGAGCAACACCGCCCATATAGACTAAATTGTTGCTCCAATTAAAATCTTTTGCGCGACGCATTATATTTAATACTAATTCTTCTGTTAAGTCTTGTGCGCTGGCCGCAATATCCATATTCCCAACATAGGACAAATATTTTTGTTCTATGCCGGCGTGAAGATTTTCTTTAAATTTAATTTCCCACTCATTTTGCAAAAATTTGGACTTAAATAAATCAGTGAATGCAGGTGCACCATATGCTGCCATACCCATAAGAATATATTCTTCTTCATTGGGTTTAAGTCCAACCCGTTCTGTCATTGCACTGTAAAACAATCCTATACTATGGGGATATTTTTGACGCCATAATCTTTTATAAACGGCTTTTCCTTGAACGTATTCTGCTGCCCAAATGCTTATTGTATCCCATTCACCAATGGCGTCGATTACAACCACAGTGGCTTTGTCAAACGAGCTTGTCTGAAACCCTGCAGCCGCATGGCATAGATGATGATTATAGTTCTTGTAGTGTTGCAGATCTTGCCATTTAGCATGACCAATTTGATCATGGACCAACTTCTTGACCGATAATTTATTCCACTCAAACCTTTGACCAGAGTAGGCCTGCCGTAGCTGTTTGTAAAAGGGCCTTTCATAATAAGCGACAGTTCCGATGGGATTGTAATTTTCCAACTCCCGGATAAAAGCACTGCAAAAATTTGAGTCGTTCTTAATCTTGCTGTAGCGTTCACTATGCCCAGCAAAAAGTATATCACCTTGTTTATTGATTACAGTTGCGGCGGCATCATGAAAGCCAGCCGACATTCCTAATATGTTCATTGATTCTACTTGCTATCCTTTGATGCCCCAACTCTAATGGATGACCACCGGGAGCTTTCAGACAGTCTCCCATCCAATCTGTCATACCCAATTCATGCCAATCGATGTAATGTGTTTTGTCAACCTGGTTAATTAAAAATTCTAAATTAGGATAGTATTTGTCAAATGTTTCTTTGTCCAAACTAGACAACATGCTAAAAGTGCTACAAAACACATAAGGTTGATTAATAGATTTAAGATAACTTTGCAACATAACGATAGAAGAAAGCCACTTAAAATGTGCGTGATAGTCACTATAATAATATTTGTAGTAATCCAGGCCCCAATTAAATTTCATCTTTGCAGATATCGAAGGACTTATACTAAACGGTATGTTGCCATATAGTATTTCTGTTCTAATAGGTGTGGACCAAGATAAAATTATAAGATCATGCTTATTTTGTTCTTCAAATACTAAACGCAAAAAGAGGTCATTACTGCCGCCTGGTGATCCTAGATTTTTAACATTCCAATTGTTTAGTCTTGCCAATATGTGAGGCCATGCGTCATCCCTGTTGGGCAGTTCGTCCCCATAAGTGAAACTATCACCTATGCATACTATATTTTTCATTTATAGATAAAAGGATCTCGCTTTCGCAATTCTTTGAGTTTGCGACGATAAGTGATTTCTAATTTAATTCTGTAGTATAAATTTTTAAGCCATTTCATAATATTATTTATTGAGTAAACTACTGCTGTAATCATAACCAGATTTTAATCTTTCGATTTGTTGATCATAGTAGTCTTTGTCCGACCAAGTATAAGAATAGATAGAGCGTAAAATATTTCCTGACCCATCATCACACTGGATTGAATATATGTCTAAGTGCCTTGACAGTATAGGCCAAACTTCACTGTATTTGTTTGTTCCAAAACTTCTTTGTAGGTCAACTTGACCCACTGAATGATAGCCGAAATTATATTGAGTATCTTCGGGATCGAATCCATTTCGTTCAAGCCATGATTTAAACCCAGACATTTCTTTGGTGTACCAAGGGTGGGGCCCATTATAACATACGTCCTGTGCCCATTCGATATCGAACTCGCCGCTGTAGTAACATAGATGTGTAATAGCATCGCAGGTTGCCTTGTCGATGTCGACTCCTTTTTCATCTCTATAAACTTCAAACAGTGTTTTGCCAATCTGTGTCCAATGTAAGTAAACTTCCCCGAATTTTCTATCATACCTGGATTCTTTAAAATTAGTTTTATACGTTGACGGAAATTCGTATCTCGAGGCATTTAGAAATGTAGTGATTTGACTAGGCCTAACCCACTCAGGCAATGTTGCCTGTTTACGTTGGCTCAACATTAAACTCTCTGCTTCGTGACATAAATTATTCAATTGTCTGATAGCAAATTTAGTTATATAATTTGCTCGTTTATAATAATCACTGAGTCCCCACACAGTTCCTTGCAGAATCTCAAAATGATTATGCAGTTTGTTCATTAAATCTTGATTAGGATTTAATGTTTTAGGATCACGCAGAGTATCGGGGAAGTAATCTTCTTCTATCTCGTACTCACCACGAAAAAAATTATTAATTTCTTTTTTAGCCCAACACAATTCTTGGCAAATATAGTTTAAATCGCGTTGACTGTTGGGAAAGCCTAAAAAACAAAAATTTTTTTCTAAGTATCTATTTTGATTCAGTATCTCTTTAAGAGCATCAAACCATCGTTGTGCCATTGGATGATCGTAAACATCAATAATATAATCTAATGTTTTTGTTTTTTCTAACGGATTACGCAATGTTACAATTACTTTATTCAATTGAATCCCACCATTCTAATACTTCGGGTTTTGCCGACAGTATATTTCTCATAGTATAACTATCATTTCGAATTTGTTCAAGTCTTTCGATCCTTGCTTTTCCTTTACACAAACCAACTCGATAGTCGTTGGGCCATTGTTCTTCAAATGTAGGTCTAGTTTTTAGTTGGATTAAGATATCCTTTAACGGGTTTTCACCACTCGGCAAACGGCCTATTGTTTCATCTACCCAGGGATCTAAAATAGACCTAGGTAGTGCTAAAGGTGACATAACTATGTCCGGACTAAAACTAAAAATTACTTTCGCGAGAATATCGACTTTTTCTTCTTCTGCAAGTCGCTGGATATTAATAATTTCGAACAGGCCGGGCAGAGTGAGCGTAAAGTCAATTCGCATTTGACGTCGGTGACTAGCAATTGCAACTCCTTGACGGAAGTTTTCAAGCCATTCATTGTAGTCGAGACCTGTTCTAATGTATTCTCCAATTGAGCCTGTGCCGTCGATGCTTGCACAAATCTGCCAATCACGAAGCCCGCTGAGAATATCATTATAAAGATTAATGCCTTTATAATTAATTCTTGATAAATTAGTGTTATACCTAGCATAGACATTTGGGCCATCTCCTAATTCTATTATCCTCTGCATGTATCTCCAATGTTGCTCATACATGAGAGGCTCGCCCCCTACCCAATATACTTCTTCCACGCGATGTTCTTCGACGGCTTGACTAAATTCTGCCTCAATTTGTGTGTCTTGAAACTGTTCAATTTGTTTTTTGACTTCGGGCCGCATCCAATTATTTTTTGGATCATGCCAGTTGATCATATTATGTTGACGTTGTTCACTTTCCCACGCACTGCTTAACATGTCACCACACATGCGACATTTAAAGTTGCAAAGATTACTAAATCTATAATCCCAGCTTACGGGCTTCATATCCGTTGAGCCGTCGGAGCCAGTTTTTTCCATCGCTTCATTGTACTTATGCCCGAATAATTGATTAAAATAACTACGGTAAACGCTAGTGTTTAGCAATTTGTCATTGCATACTTCGCACTCTGGCAGAGTTTCTCCACGCATCATACGTAAGCGCACGGACCGCATGTGCTCCCCGTTCCAATGATCATCCAGCGTGATCGGTATATATTTTCCTGTACCAGATTTTGTGTCTATGTATTGTTGAAAATTTTGTGCTGGTTCTCGACTTGCACAGCACATACGTCTTTCCGTTTGTGGACTTAAGTATGTGTGCGTCCACGGAGCCATACAAAGCGTATCAGGTTTAATCATAACCCATGGCCTTGGCTATTTCTGGGTGCGTATCCATAAAATTTTGTTTACGATATTGATCTGTCCGTTTCATGTTGTTTAAAAATTCTTGTCCGTCACTGCCTATACCGTTTTCGATAAATTTAATTACATTCTCAATTTCTTGGTGATGTTCCTTTGTATTCCAAAAAGTTGTTTTAAGTTTATTCAAAACTAATTCTTTGGCTGTAGGAGTTAATCGTTGAATACTCATATGATCAGGGCTGTGTAACATATTAAAATAAATGCTGTCGAAAGTTTTAGTACTTGCCCAGGCTAGTAGTTCATCTATGTAGTAGACGTTTTGAATATTAATTGTAAAACAAAGTTGAGTAGTAATATTAGGTGTGTCGACGGCTCGTGCAAAATGAACGCCATCGATTATTTCGTTGGCCTTGTCCCAATCTGCGCCATATCGTTCATATTCAAATCTTGCACCAACATTGTCGATGCTAAATGCAATGTCTACACGACCAAAATGATTCCATAAAGCTGATTTTTGTATACCTAACCCATCCACAGTTGCATTGGTATTATAATGAATATCGATGTGTTTGCTGTCGCCTGTAGTCACGGCATATCGTAGTAAATCCCAATGTTCTTCGATTAACCAAGGTTCACCCCCAGTAAATTCAAAATACTTAATATTAGGCAGTAATGATTTTAAGTTCTTCCAGAAATCGGGACTTTCCTCTGGCCATCGGCCTTGCTTAAGCCAAGTGTATGCAATATGTTTTTTTCTATCGTACCCTTGTGGGAGATAATCTAATTCTTCTGCTGCCCACTTGCTACTACTCCAGCTTCCGCATATTCTACATTTCAAATTGCAAATATTACCTAGTTTTAAATCAATAAACCATAATTGATCTGGTAAATCATTTGGCCAATCGACCAATGGGTACAGTTCTTTGAGTCTAACTTGACTGTGTATACGTTTACTGTCCCGGCCTGCTGCTTCTTCATCCCAACACAGTTTACAGGTTGCAGGTTTTTCTCCTGCACGAAACTGTCTACGTAAATTCTGCATATAATCACTTTTATATGCATCTTCTAATGTGTGTGTTCGCAAATCGATGCCTGTAATTTCTTCCCGAGCCAAACAACACGGCCTAGAAGTTCCTGTTGGACTAGACTCTATACTAATCCAAGGTAGCATACAAATAGTATTAGGTAATGTCATTTATTTTTAATTCATTTAATTCGGGGAAAGTACTCCAAAAATTCTCCCCTCTGAGATTGTCTAGTAACTCGATTTCTTGTCTAAATTTATTCCAATGTTGCGTACCATCGGTGGCCATTAAAAAATTAATAGCACTCTTAAACCCAGTCGTTGCTCGTTTCAATGAGTCCTGAGGTTCTAACCATTCAATGTGTTGTTCATACGCGGGTTTAATAACTCGCTCTTTAAATTCTTGTGGAAATAAATCAATCCTATACCACTCAGGACTTTGGCAAATATTCACATTAAAATCTTTAGGTTTAATAAACCCCATGTCGACCCATTCCTTATGGAAATCTAATATATGCAACACGTTCATGGCACTAATAGTAGATGCAATATAAAAATCTACATGCGGTACCTCTTCCAACATACGTTCACGATTGCGGACTGTTTGTTTCCAGTCTGTGCCTTTTCTCATTAATTCTGCTCTGGCCCCACTGGCATCTAAACTGGCTCCTACTCCCACAGTTCTGAAATGTTTCCAGTATTCGAATACATGTTTGTCTTTAAACGCTAGTTCACTAAAATTTGTATTGTATTGAATACAAACGTCAGTACGACCTGCTTCGATAAGTTTTTCTAATAGATAGTAGTGTTCCTTCATAATTAAAGGTTCGCCACCAGCAAAATAAACTTGTTCTAGATAAGGAATATGCTCTTCCATTTGACGAATCATATGTTCTTCGTCGCCAGCAGCATATTCAATTCTGGCCAGATCTTTGCCATTTACATCTGGCACTCTGTTGAATAATTTAACATGATCATTATACCAGTTACTGCTAAAAACTGGGCCGCAAGTTCTGCAACGAAAATTGCAGAGATTGCTAAATCTAACGTCCCAATATCTAATTTTAAATTCAGGATGTGTGCCGTCTGGCAGAGTTTTGTCGACTTCTGCAATATTATGTCCGTAGCTTCTATTAGCATCGTAACGCATACTAAAAAAGCCATTGGCTTCCTGTTCATAGCATTTAGTGCATTGTTTTACAGGTTTGTCTTCAAGCATCGACCGTCGAATCTCTTTGTAACCTTCTTGATTCCAAACTTCTCGCATAGTGTTGTTTTTAAGATTACCAATGGGATGAAAGTATTCTGCAAAACAACAAGGATACACTCTGCCATCTGGATAAGCATGTTGATGTACCCACGGTAACATACAGAAAGACTTACTATTTGTCAGTCTATTAATCTGTGTTTCTGTGAGAGAATCTGAATCTATAAACAGTGGTTTTCGACTATTGTAGTCGTAGCCGCGTTTATAAAATCTATCAGTTTTTTTGTCTTCACTCATAATGTATTGTACCAATCTGCTAGTGCAGGAAACGTCTTGCAGAAATCTTTGCCTCTGCGTTGATCGTATTGTGTGTAAAATTGTTTAAAATCGTTTTTTAATTTTGGTAATTCAAAAGAATCACTGTGGGGTGTCTTAACAACATCCAAATAATCTATTAAACGCGATACATGATTTATTTCATGCTCATGTAAATAGTTATGCCCTTTGTGTCGGACAATAAAATCAATTAATCGATTACGATATTTTGTTTTAATTTCGTCTGGCAATATCAATGGACTCTGAAAACTTGGGAAGCGTAAAATGTTCAATGTAAAATTAGGAAAGTCGCGGCCAAAATCTTTTTTTAAATTAACCATTGCATCTAAGAAATCAGGCAATGTATCTAAACATAATGCATTGATCGTACACATCACATGCAGTCTATAAAACTTTTTACTTTTTGCAAGTTTTATAACATTTTCCAACCATAGATTGTAATTCAACCCATCGCGTATATATTCTGCTTGATCATATTCGCTTTCATTACTAGTGTACAAATCTATTTCAAGTCCATCCACACTGTCAATTAGTCTATCTATATCAACTTGATATCCTAAATTGCTATTGATAGCAAGTCGAGTTTTGCTACGACCTTTATTTGCTTTAAACCAATCTAATAATTTCCAAGTTTCTGCACTCATTAACGGCTCTCCACCAGTAATGCGTAATTCGCCCAGTGTTTTATGAAGATCACTTTCCCACCATTTATGAAATGCTTCAACATATGGATTGGCTTCGCCGAATTTGTAAAGTTGTGAACTATCATGAGTATGTGTAAAATGATTTCTACCATCACTGACCAGATTAGTATAAGGCCCGTTACGTTTAATATCGTTGACCCATGTGCTACTAAATGCAGGATTACAATAACTACAAGCAAACTGGCAAGTTCTGTCAAAAGCAATTTCAAGAGTTTTAAGATCAAAATCTTCCCGGGCAGGTGTTCTGTATGCATATGCCAAGTCTTCATCGTTGTAAATTACAGTTTTATATACACGATCGCTGACTGCATCTCGGCCCATGTCCTCAATCTTCCAGCAGTATTCACAACCAGATGGGCGTTCCCCTTTTTGCATCTGTTCGCGCTCCATCTTTTTCTTTTGAGTATTATGTAATGCCTTGGGATTGTTGATTACATCATCAATTTCTACTTTATGAGGCAGCGGATGGTGGCAACTTGTAGTCATGCCACTGCCCAACCAAATAGTGGCGTTGTACCATTTAGCTCCGCAGAAACTCTTTGATTTAATATCAATAACTCTGCGTTTGTATTCTAAGTCTGTTTCATTGTTTATTCTTGGCATATTGTTCAAATTTTATTAAAAATTTATTTACTACATCAATGTCTTCATTGGGAGTATTAGTCGACATCAAAAGTTCTCTATTGTGTCAACAGTTTTGTTCGGCTGCGGATAAAAAATCCTCTAATTAGATTTACATAAATCTTCAACTATTTAAAAGATCCTTGACTCTGGTAGGAAGATTTATGTTTTTTCTATCTTCCCATTGTTTTAAAAAGTGCAAGAATTCCAAAAATAAAGTTTTATTAAATTTAGTCGAAGACAATATACTTAACACAACGTCAACATTCTTTATATTTTTATTATCTAACAATGTTAATAACACAGTCTCTGCTTGTTTTTTAATGTTGTCTGGCGTTGCTTCAATGCTTTGAATTCTGGGATTTTGACCATATGACAATGCCCAATGAAAGTTATCTTTATATTTTTCTATTCTGGGTAGTATTACACTAGATGAAAAGTTTTCGATATCGCAAAGGGTTAAATTAGTCATCAAACTCAATATATTAATTTTGATATTCTCTTCTCTGCGTTCTAATAGATAGTCTAAATTTTTCAAAAATAAATCATAATCAAGTCCGTATCTAACAAATTCTGATATTTCCTTGCAAGCATCTAAACTGACATTTATTATAATATATTTGAATTTATTTTTATTAGATAGTAGTTTATCTATTAATTTTTTATCGACCATTAAATTTGAAGTTACATCTAAGACTCCGTTATGATCTATCGTATCTAAGATACTAAAAAAATTTTTATTTATTAATGGTTCGCCACCTATTATTCTCAGAGTTTCAAATTTTAGAGTGTTTAATAATTCTAAATTTTCAACCACTAACTGTTTATTTTTAATATCTATACCGTAGACATGTCGATCTGTAAACAGTTGATATTTTTGATTTTGTATATCTTTTTCCCATTGACTACTAAACTTTGGATTACAATATATGCATTGCATATTGCAAGCATTGCCAATATTAATTTCAATTACCTTAGGCGATTTATTATTTTTATACTCATCAAATGTCGATACTTCAAATTTCTTTAAAAATTGAGTTCTGAGACTAACTCCGTTTGTTTTTTCAGAATTCCAACAGTAAGAACAACTGGAATCTTGTACGTTGTTTAATAAATTTTGTTTTTGATGATCAATAATTTTGTTATAGTCATTGACAAATTTTTCTGGCTTTGCTTTGCAGCAACCGTATACATAATTATAACTAGTATTAATAACTAGTTCGTCCCACTTAGCTGGGCAAAAAGTGTCAGGCAGTTGTTGCATAATACTTGCATTCCTTCCAAAAATCTACCATTTCTGGAAATGCCAAAATAAAATTAGTGCCTCGACGTCGATCATGTTCATTGAAAAATTTATAAAAATTTGCTTTTTGCATTTTAACATAATCAGGATCCAACTTGCTACCTTCTTTCATCCAATCGATCACTCTCTGTAACCGCTGAACTTCGTAGTCTTTGAATCCGTTGAACGGTGTTTCTGGTTGTTCCATTTTTGTAATCATAAAGCTCCACGATGTTTCTAGCTGATCGACGTAGCTTTCAGGTAATAGTTGCAAACTTTGCCATTCTGGTTTGCGGAGAATCGGAGTATCAAACCAAACACGTTGATATGTTTTGCTGTGTATTTGCCTAAGTCCAAGTATACAACCTAATAAATTTTGAAGTCCCATCACATTTAAGTTATTCATAGTAATTATGAACGTCAAACTACTACGATTAGGCACTTCATATAAAAATCTGTTAATGTTATTCCAAAACCTTTCAAAGTTTAATCCATGTCTGATATATTCAGCCTGCATGAAAGTAGCATCTATACTGACATACTGCATGAAATGCTCGATTTTTTTATTTTCATTATCACACAGTCTTTTTACGTAATCTAAATACTTGTCAAACAATGCAGGCTCAACACTGAAATTAGATGTTACGTTTAAATGCAGCTTGGGGCTAGGATTTTCTAATACGTAATCAAAAACACGATACGTATTTTTATCCATGAGAGGTTCCCCGCCTGTCATTCGAAAATGTTCTAGCTCTGGGTACAGAGTAGGCCACCAAGACCAAAAAGCATCAACATACGGATTATCTTCTCTTGCAGGAATAACTTTTCTGTCTCCCGTAAAATGACTGGGATCATTGTGTGGCGGGGATGTGGGAAAAGCTCCACTACGTTCTACTTCACTGGCCCAACTACTAGAGTATTGAGGACTACAATAGCTACAAGACAGATTGCAAGCATTATTAAAATTAACTTCTACATACGAAGGAAGCACATCCTCATTGCCATTACTGTTTACGATTGTTTCAAAATCCTTTGCTGCCCAGGGTTCGCCACTGCGGTAATGTCTATCGCTTAAATTTCCCAAATCTTCCTGTGTCCAACAATAGCTACACTCTTGTGGGCGTTCATTGTGTAACATTATTTTTCGTTGTTCTTTTTTATAAGGCGTATTGTGTAATGCACTGGGATTATCTTTTAATAGCGTTGAGTCAATTTTATGCAAAGGCGGGTGATAGCAACTATTATTCAGTCCAGTAGGCAGATGTAAACTTACCTGTTTCCATTTAGCAAGACACAGTGTCGGGCCTAATTTTGATTTGGCATCTTCGGCTCCTGACAAAAATTTACTTTTGGTCATTTTGCTTGTCCATATAAAATTGGAATTCTTCTTTGTTAAGTTCGAAATACTTGTCAATCTTAGGAACTAATTCATAGTTTTTTAGATAGTTTTGAATCTTAGTAAAATGATTTATCCGTTCCGTTAATCCTACGTTGCTTTCTGGTATAATCCATACTGTAGGTATTTCTCCTCGCGAGACATTCATTTCTTTAGTTTTTTTCTCTAATTTAGTATTTGGCAAAATAGCACAAAGGGACATCGTTACCTTTTTAATCGTATTACCAAAATATTTTTTTCTATCAACAAACCAATTGTACGTAAATTTAAAATCTTCTATTGTTTCGGTGGGATAGCCCATTATTAATAACAGTGCCACATGTACCTTATATTTTTTAGACATTTCTAAGTGATAATCTATATCAACATTGTAAAATTTTTTTCCTAAACCGATGCGTACAGATTCTATAACACTTTCTATTCCTAACTCTAGAAATCCATTACTTAGTTTTATTTTATGCCATAACTCTTCGGGGTGTGAAATGTTATTACGAACTATAAAATATCCCGACCAAGATAAGGGCTGCTCTGGATTTTTTAGATTATATTCGCATATTAAATCTAATAAGTTATTGAATTCTTTCATATTACCATTGGTTAAACTATTGTAAAATTCAAAATGTCTTATATTATATGCATTCAATTGATGCAGCATTTCGTCAAATATATGTTTACCCGAACGATATGTATATTTTTTCCAATGTTCAATAATATCACAAAACTCACAAGACCTTACGCACCCGCGGCTATCACATATTGGTATTGCTTTTTTTTGATATAGGCCAAAATTATAATCATCGAAATTAGGAAACGGATATTTTTCTAAATCTGATAAAGGATTCCATGAATGCGAGTTTATACCAGGGTAAGATAAATTTCCTTTCAAAAATTCAACAAATGTCTCTTCACCATCCCCGTTTATGTAATTGTCAATTAGTTTATTTTTTTTCAGTTTATCTGGAAAACTTAACCCATCCTCTGCTATGAAAGTTTTAATCCCACTTCCTCCAATTGTGATAGGCAATTTAAGTTCTTTCTTAATTCTATAACATAAAATTTCGGCAAAGGGCTGACTTTCATTTATTAATAAACTTATGGCAACGATTTTAGGATTAATTTTTTTAATTCTATCTATGCAATAATCAAACGCATCTTTTGCTATGTTTTTATCTCGTTTAGAAAAAACAAAAGTTTCTTGATATTTTTTTGAAATAAAATCTATTACTTCTTGATTTAGATCTATGGCTTTAGCATCGAATCCTGCCTTAAGGGCACATGCTTTTAAAACTGCAGGCGCAAGAACTGGTGTCCTGGTAACAAGACCAGGACACGATACAATTAATACGTCGGGCTGTTTCATTTTAAAAAAAGAATAAGAAACTTTTTTGTCAGATTATATCTTATAAAATTATTACTCATATGTAATTGGTTTCTTGGCCAAACAAAGGCATCTCCCAACCTCCATGTAAAAACTTTATCTATAGGCAAGAATCTTGCCTTAGTATCATGTAATACATCGTCAAGCGTTAATATATTTGCAACTGTTAATTTATGTTTTTCATAATCGGTTACATTTCGATTTGAAAAAATGTTAAATGAAATAGTTTTAAAATTTTTATCTTCAACAAGTGGTATGAGTACTGCTGCATTATATGGTGTATAATCCACCCTGTTATCTAATCCTAACATGGCGCCTATTTTATCATGTTGATCAAAACTGTCTACATGTAATCCATATGGGGCAATGCTTTCTTTATAACTTCCAGTATCAAATGCATGTCCTGGTAAAATTTTTTCAATTGAATCATGCAATAGTTCATAAGAAATATCAGATGTAATATGATATTCTAAAAATTTATTTTTTATTCCACGTTCTGTTTCTACATAAGGACGATCTTTATAATAATCGTACAATATTTTTAAATTGCTTGTATTTAAAAAATTTTCAAATATTTGACTAGTCATTTACCACCCTTCTACTCGTCGAATAACATCTAATTCAGTCATTGTTGTCCCCATATTACGATGCACTGCTTTATAATGATGCTTAAAAAATGCACTTTGATCTGCATTCATATCAACAATAGGCAATCCCAATCGTGTACGCAATGTTTGTCCGATATTTTCGCAGGCAGACTCTTCATCTTTACCAAAGCTGTTCCACAAATATGCAAGATGGTCAAAATCTTGTACTTGTTTATAGTCCCACTCTCTCAGCATAGTCATGTAAGTGCCCAAGCGAGCGCCGTATATGGCCCATCGACCATTTTCCACATCTCGGCCAACACTTTGCCAAATACATAGATGATCGTAATTACGAGCATGAACTTTTTGTTCGAATTCTTGTAAGCTGGGTTTCTTTCCGCGATCTAAACACATCTTAACACCTTCTCGGAACCCAGCTCGCCAAGCTTGGAAAGGTGTTGCATTAGGAAAGGTAGTACTATAACAATCATGCATGGGAATATACTTGGGGTCAAAACAAAACTCTATTACAGTTTCATCTCTGCCGTCGGTGGCCTCATGTGTTCGCATATTGTTAACGAATTCTTTGGTCCAACAACTTATCCCACCGTTGCCGTACATCAAACCATTGATATGATTACGAGCCTTCCATCTGAATACACAGTCATAATTATGGTCGTCAAGTTTAAGCTGAAGATTGAAAAATTCAGCGTCTGGTATGTTATCTCCGTCTATAAGTACAAACCTATCAGTATCGCTGGCCGCGGCGGCGGCTTTATGTGCAGCATCGCTGCCTTTAACACCATCCACACGTTTGGCCCATGGAATTAAATTTTGAATCTTAATCCAAAATTCTTCTTTTTTCGGTTCGTCGTAGGTTAAAAATATACAATCGAGATCTGCAATATCAATTATTTCTGTACTCATAGTATTCTATATTTGTGTAATTTTCTTCGTTTTCAACTAACAAAGCAGGATTATTTTTTACTACTTTAAATCCTGTTTTACTTTTAATCAAATCTGGTCTTACTCCCAAATCTTCTGAAAATTTAGCCACAATTTCTTTGTTAATAACGAGAAACTTATGAGATTTTTCATAAACTTCTGCAGTTATAACAATGCTGTTTTCTGCCATTGGATGGTCTTTGGGTTCAGAACATACACTGATGATTTCGCCCTTGTCATTATGGTATGCCCTGTATTCAACTTCAATGTTGGGAACAGGTTTAATTAATTCTTGAAACGCTTTTAATAATTCAGGATCTATATGTTCGTTCATAATAATCAACTATCTCATCTGTAATAAATTTTTTATCATAATAATGAACGGGATGATACTGATTCAAATTATTAATTCTTATCATACCTTCGTCAAAATTATTGTTTACAATGTCAGTCCATAGTCTATGGTCTGACCAATTTTGCATATGCGATTTCATATGAACAAAATTTATAAAATTCATGGTGGGTATAGTACAGTTTTCTAGACCATAAACTTGAGCAGTTATTGCGTACAACACGTCTGTGCTGGGACTGTCTTCTCTACAATTTTTAAGAACATTATTTTTTAAATATTCCCAATTGGTTAAAATATTTTCTGCTAGGTGAAAGAATTGTTGTGCTTCTACACTATATCTAAAATACATCAGTCCGTTATATACATCAGGCAATAAATTGTCGTCGAAAAATTTTCTATGTAATCTCGATGTACCAGGATATTGTTTATAGTTTTTGCAGCCATGGCTTAACACAATATTTTTTAGTCTGAATGCTGGTAACCAATGCTCAATATTTCGAGTAAACAATAAATCACTTTCTAGTTTAATTGTTTCCCTGAACGGACTTAATCGAAATGCACGGTATTCGTTGGCAAACACAGGTGCTGCACTTTGCTCCTCACTTAATTCAACAACATAATCGAATACTTTTTTATGTTGTTCTGTGACTGATTTTGCAGTCTTAGAATCAACTACTACTGCATATCCAAAAGTTGGATGTAGAGATTTTACATTCAATGCCTGAACATATGCCAATTTAAGATAGTCTACATTGTCAGTATTTTGTGCAAATGTTAAAAACCCGATACCCGATTTATTCATGACATACCTTATCAATTAATTGACCGAACTCATCTGACAGAATGTAATTCTTATCCATGATATGTAAACTTTGCCGAGATACCACATCGCAGCGATTTTCTGTACGCACAACAAAAAAATTATCTTTGTTGTAAATTTCTTTTAATCGATGTTCAATGGTCATTAACTTCCAAGGTATGCTGGTTTCAGGCACCAGGCTATATCCATTTATTATAATATTAGCCATACTAAACGCAAAATCATTTCTAAAATTGGTATCTCTGATACCAAATAATAGTCTATAATAATTATAGTTACGTTGAATTCTGCCGATTAAATTAAAAAACATTTCACTGCGTTTTGTTTTTTTGAACAACATAACAGTGGCCCATACCATTGGCAAACTGGCCGGCGCCATGTCCCCGCCATCAATACGTTCGGGCGTTTGCATTTGATACATCAACCGAAAATCGAAATTTTGATCGAATAGTTTTAGTAAATTTCGATCGAAAATAAAATAATCAACATCTATCAGCAATGTTGTATCGTAGGGACTTAATTGATATACAGAATATCTATCGAAGTTTTTCCATTCCTGTAATTGAAAATTTAAATCGTAACGGACATTTCCTGTTTGAGCGTTATATCTTATAATTTTATCGTAATTAAATTTTGGATTAGAATCTTCGTCTGTAACTAAAGTAACTGGTAGATTCAGATATTTTTCGATTAATCGACTAGATCTATCTGCTAATTTTACATAGTCAACATTTTTAGTATTAAATGCAAATAATACGACACCGTTAGACTTTGCGGATTTTTTTGAGTTCGTCATGTTGTTGATGCCATTCATTCATTACACTGTGATAATGTTGTTGAGCTTTGACCAAAAATGTCTGCCGATCAATTTCAATTGGATTTTGGTACACATCTTCGAGATAAAATTTATCATTGGGCCAAGTAGCTGCAAATGCCAACAACTCTGGTGTAATTTTAAACAGGCCGTTATTGTAGGGCAAGTGTAGATCGGTTAAAATTCGTTCTCTAAGTGTGCGTTTATTTGATTGAAAATCAGTGGCTTGTTTAACTTGAATTGCAATTTCTTCGATTTGAGTCATATGTATAAAAGAGTACAGGTACAGGTATATATTACTATATACCTGTACTCTTTGTCAACTGAAATTTCTTAGACCATGCTGACTGTTACAGCACCCCATGTATTTGCCAAATTTGTTGTTTCTGGGAATCTTACAACTGGTGCAAATCCCACTGTACAACTTAATGCATCCGATGGCTGACCACTACCTGTGGTCGAACTAAAAAGAGTTGTAACAATAGTAATTACTGTTCCATTATCTTGATTACCTGCAACGTTTGATGCATTTGTTCTTGCCGTCATTGTTGCCTGGTCACCGGTATAATATCCTGTTGCTGTTACTTGATTATATGTTGTAGCACCTGTAGACAGTTGATAATAACCCAATGTTGTTGAATTGGTATTCACTGAGACGTTTGTGGTCATTGCAGTACTGCTTACGGAGTTGATTGTGCCAAATGTAGTTCCAGTTACAATATTACCAATACTTTGACTTCTTTTTTGTCCATTAACATTAGTAAAAGATTGATCTAGTACAGCAACATATCCGCCTGCATTAAAAAAATATCTTGCTGCATCGCCACTGGCAAAAGTAAAAGTTGTGGTCCATGTTTGGGTATTTGATACAGCGGCAGCAGCAATCATAGATTTAGTAACCGTGGTAAAAGTTGAGGTAGAACCAAAGGATGCTGCAGATAATGCATTGGTATAAGCAGTACTAACTGCAGATGTTAAAGTCGAAAGAAATGTAACAGTGGTACCTGCTGTTGGAGCACTAAGTCCTGATCCAGATCCGCTTTGATGAATTCTTGCAGAGTTTAATCTATTAATAAGAGTGGCCCAATCAGTGGCTGCCACAGTGCCACTTACTGACACATTGGAAACGGCCGTTTGACCATATCCCCGAGTTTGTCTTCCAGTGGCCCATACTGTATTAAGCTGGGTACTCACGTTGGCAGCACTTCCGCCTACTATATTATTGAAATCAGCTGCTTCGATTAATCCACCAGATGCGTATGTCATATTTGTTCCTGTTTAACTATTTAAAGATACAATAGCGTATATAGTGCCTTCGCCATCATCTAATTTGTTTTCTAATGCTCTTCCAATTACATTAAATGGTGTAACTTCAGTTTTGCTAGCAGCACGAGCCATCCCCCGACCAGCACTTACCAATCTATCACCTTTTTTAATTTTTCCTATAACAAGAACAGGAACACGACCGCTAACCGCAACGGGCGGGTGAGTTTCGTTAGAGCCTGCTTGACTATTCATCAGATAAGCTGCTCGTGTACTTACAACTCCAAATACTTCATCACTGAGTTCTTCATTAGCCAGCGTAACTTCTTTTTCGCCACCCATGGTTAATACTGTACCAGGTTGATAGTATGCGTCTGCTTCGAATCGTTCTGCTAAGTCAGCATAGAGTGCATTAATTGCAACACCATTAAAATATGCTCCATTGACATTGCCCTGTGCAAATATCGACCCGCTTAACCCCATTCCGCCTGTTATACGCACAGCCCCTGTTACGTTACTGGTAGCATTTTCGCCGCCGGTTACCAATAAGTAAGCGGCTGTTGATACATTCCCAGTAGCTTGTACTCTACCACTGGCTACTACATTTCCTGAAGTTATAACACTGTTTGATGTAAACAAGTTTCCGGTTAAACCAATTCCACCTGTAACCCTAATAGCTCCAGTTACATTACTGGTAGCGTTGTCGCCCTGTGTAGTTTGAATATAACCAGAAGTAACAAATGCGCCAGTTGTATTTAAATTTGCAATGCTAGTAACGCCGTTTTGGCCGTTTACAGTTAGTGCTGGAGTAAGAGTACCTAATACATTAGCTACAACTTGTAAGTTTCCACCATTCACATTGTTTACAAGTTGAGTTGTGTTACCTGTAATAGAAACTGTAAAATTATTACCTGTGCCAACGGTTAATCCGCTGTTATTGTTTATATTAATTGTATTGGCAAAAGTGGTAGCAATATCTGTTCTAGCATAACTACTAGCAGGTTGGCTACCTAAATTATTAGCGTTGGTTGCATTGCCTACGAATGCAATATTTCCAACCACCGATGTTGATGCTAGATTAAATCCAGGTTTAATGGTCGTAAATCCAGTTGGACTGTCTGCGGGTGTATACTCTTGGTCTCTACTAATGATACCCACTAAGGTTGTGCCAACAAATACGTTAACTGCAACGTGATCTGCTACTAATGGATTACTGTCTGCAATTTGTCCCACGCTGACACCAGACTGACCGACGTTACTTGTGAATGCTGGCCCAATCAACACCCAACTCGATCCATTATAGATGTTCAACTGTTGGGAATTTGTATCCCACCATGCATTTCCTGTTTTAGATCCAGTGGGCTGTGTATTGCTGGACGTCATCGTTCCCATTGTACGCCAAGTAGACCCTGTATAAACTTTTAAGTTTCCAGCAAGATCCCACCATAACTGTCCAGTCAATGGATTAGGGATGGCCGAACTATCTCCTCCGCCAGTAGACACACTGGCAAAATTTTCCAACATGTGTACTAAGTCAGAATTCAAAAATGTTCCGTAGCCTGCATAGTTTTTACCTATCAGAGCTAAACTGGTACTAGTTTGATTAACAGTACCATCTTGAATTGTGGTTAAAAGTGTACCGTTACTTAAAGTTATTGTATAGGCCATCGTTCGTGTATCCGTTTAGTGTATTTATATTTCTTTTTAATTACAAATTCGTACTCAAATTAGTCAAAGTCTGAATTCGAATTGTATAATCAATTTGAATAAGTCTGTTAAGTGCTTTTTGCACTGGGTGAAAAATTACATGAGTTAGTAGTTTTCCGCTTTCACTGATTAACCCCAATTCGTCAAATACGTAGGTTCCGCTCATTGTTGCACTATTATCAAATGCTTGCTGCCCTGCAGGTTCGGTGTAATCTAGTAAACAACTTACAAAAATATCAGTATAAATCAAACCTGGAGTATGTCTTACTTCGATATAATTTCTTGCTGGGTCTGTGTTTAATGCGCTGGTATTATCAACGATTTTACTGTATGTTTGGTTGTACAAACTGGCATTTTGTCCAAAAGTGTTAGTTGGCAGATACGTAATAACGCCAGTACTGTCTACCGCGGTTGCACCGTTTCCAAACGCCATATTTTGTATGTACCCAATACCTTTGTTCGCAATACTTTGTGCTAATGCTTCACTCATATTTTCATAATGAATAGCATTGGGTTTATCTCTAAAAATTTCTCCGGTCACAGGATCCCAAATTTTAATGTGTCCTTGTATCATTGTATTTGTTTTATCTAGCATAAGTGATCCATTAATTTCCAGTTTCTACTATTACATCACCAGATTCTGGATCTGTAATTTTTACAAAACCACGCATATAAATTCCTGTAGATTCGTTTGGTTTTTCTGGAACAGCATTTTCAAGTTTTTGTTCCAAATCAGTGTTTGTATGGTTATTTATCATGGTATTCTATGTGCTCGTTGTTAATATTTATTTGTTTTTACCCTTGTAATCCTTGTTTTAAGAAGCTTACCGGTAAAGTATTAGCATTAAACAATCCTTTTGCATTTGTAGCTGTTGTATTTCCTAACACTCCAGTGGCATTTGCTTGAGCTGAATTGCCCAAACTATACCAAATATTAGTTTGTACATAAGCAACATTGGATTCGAATGTATAATATGTGGTAAACCTTTCATCTGTTAGGGTCACTGAAGAATTACTACTAATATACGCAGAGGTATTGCTGATTACATTACTGATAGTTCCTATTATATTACCACCATTATCATATAAATCATTGCCAACATTTAGTTCAGCTAAAAATATTGTACCATTTCCAGTAATAATGTTACTGCTGGTAGTTGCTGTAATATTTCCTGTATACCGAACAGTAACATTAGATATATTTGCAGCTACATAGTATGGTGCATTATTTGCAGAAATATATGCCCATTCGACAGGATTTCCTTCTGGTACATCTGGATTTCTCTTTGTAACTGCCAGTACTGCAACTGTATCACTTATTACACTACTAATAGTACCTATTAATTGTTGGCCAGTGGTCGTTGATTTTGTAGTAGAATTTCCCAAAGTCGATTCTACTACATTTTCGTCACTTACACCTGCAAATATTTGTGTTCCTGGGGTCAATGTTGTAAATGTGGTGCCTACCCCTTCTAATGTACTACTATAGACATTTACATTTATTGTGCCAGTGCCTTGCGATCTTGCATACCAAACATAATTTCCAGACGTTGGTATAACTTGATTTTGACTTCCGTCAATTACCGTGTTCCCTACAAAATGATTTTTAGCTCCGGTGCCGCCGGTTCCTCTACGAATTCTTCCTAATATATTAGTTGTGTTGTTCTTAGAGTAATAAGTAATTCTTTCACCGTTAATATACACAACTCCAGGTTGGCCTCCGGTAGGAGACGGGGTAGACAGTTTACTAGCATCTATTACTTGAATAGTAGTATCTGTCAAACTTAAATTTGCAGCCAATGTAGTGGTGCTTGCTCCGTCTTCTCTGAGATATGTAAAGTTATCATTCATATCTTTAAAGATTCTATAAGACATCATTGGCCAAGCATTTCCGCTGGGGGAAATACTCAATTTCATTATCGCAGTAGCAATTATCGGTGATGTATTAGATCCTGTTATTACTACTTCAGGCGTAGTATCATATCCGCCGCCATTATTGACTACTTGGAATGATGTTGCAGACCCATTTGAGTTCAATATTACCTGAGCTTGAGCTTGTGTAAAATACGAACCGCCTACTATAGTTACACCAATATCTGCTGGGGAATATCCGCTGCCTGGATCAATAATTTGTATATAATCAAGTTGAATTCCGCTACCTGTTGACCAGTCAGTATAATAGCTAACAGTAGGATCTGTTGCTATGGTACTAATCGTCATATCCAGTGTGTCATATACTCTTCCGGGAACCATTTCCTCAGGAGCATGGCTTGCATATGGTCCTACATTATAAATGGTCAAGTTGGCTGTAGAAAATACATTTCCTGTTGTGGTCGGTGTGACCACATACCATACTTTATCGTTATAAAAAATTAAATCACCTTTATCGTAATAGCTATTAGCTTTCCATTCAGTGAAGTAACTATAAACAAAAGGGCCACCATCTACAATAATATCTTCTGGTTTTGTACCTAAAGTGATATCATTGAAAGTACCGGTTATTTTAGCATCTAGAATAGCATCACTTAAAATAGGAATTCCATTTTCATCAAATTCCAATGGATCAAATAGAGTTGCATCGAAACCGTCTGCTGCACTGATTCCAGGTAGTGGGGGCTCAGGACCCGACCCACCAAAACCTCCGTTATCGCTGAAAGTTGGGCCTTCTACTTTTACTCCAGGATAGTCAATACCCGATTGCAGTAATGACAGATCTTTTCCAGGCTGGCCCAATTCAGGTTGATAATATGCTTGAATTCTATCGTTTGCATTATTGATGTTATCAACTGGGTACACAGTCAGATTAGTAATAACGTTCGAATCGAATGTCGGAGGTGAAGTAAATGTTTGATTTACAATATAAGCAACACCGTTGTAATCAATTATTGTACCTTGAGTAAATGTAGTGTCTGGTTTCCAATCCACAATGGTAGTAGAATAAGTATACCTGTCATACACCAAAGTAGTTTTAATATTTCTGACTAAGTTATTGATTAAATTAGCGCGAGCTATAGCGCCCGAGCCGTTACCACCTGTTATAGTAACCACTGGAGTTGTGACGTAATCACTTCCAGGATATAATAATATTATTCTTGTTAGTACTCCGTCGGTTATTAATGCCCGGGCCACTGCATTATTTCCATTTCTGCTACCTGTAATAGTAATAATTGGAGGTAGTGTATATCCCGATCCGCCATCTATAATATCTATGGAAGCAATACTATAAGCATAATTAGATAACCAGTTGGCATATTCAGGCTGCTGCAATAATCTCGCATCCTGAATAAATTCACCACTAGGACTTCTTGTGGTTTTTAATACACTATCGTAGGTTGGTGGAACATCAAAATCTGAAACATAACTGTTGTAATTATCGTAGCCCTGATAATCTACTACATACTCTCGTAGAGTAGTTTTGTAAGGTTTAACTTCTTCTATATATTGTTTATAGAATTCTTGATTTTCTTTGATGTAGATTGCAGGCTGATTTAATCCTTGTATCTTTTGTAATACATTAATGAAACTAGTTTTAAATAACCAATCTACATACTTTTGTTCATCTAGTATATAGTTAATGAATACAAAGAATAAATTTAAGAATTCAGAATCAAGTTGATCGATAAAAATATCATCTTTAAGAGTTTGAATAATCTGTCGGGTTTCGATTCCAGGATTTTGATCGAATCTTGTAGTGTCAAAATTAGCTGAATCAAATCCAAGTCCAAATTCTTCTAATGCGTAAAGATTTTTCTTAAGTTCAATGGTGCCATCTTGAATTCCAACCGTAGTCACAGTGTTAGGATATACTTGAATTAAGAACCATTTACCCTGGCCGTTGTTATTAATTTTAACAAGATCTTTTGACCGCAAAGTTAAATCGTTCAGCTGAGCACTAGTTTCAATGGTATAAGTGGGTTTTACTGTTCTATCAAATCCAGGGGCGTACCAATCTTTATATTGCCAGTATTCACTGGTTGCGTAACTTTGTACCCTAATCAAATTCCATTCGTTTTGTACTTGATAGTAAGTGTAATCGTTTACATCAAACGTTGCACCAGTTGTAATAGTCTGATTTACAGTATACGTGATACTGTTATAGTCAATAATTGTGTTTGTTAAATACCGAGTGTTTGGTTGCCAATTCTCAACTACTCCATCTTTAATATAAATCGTCCATAAATTATCCACAGAACTGTCGCTCTGGACTAATATCTTATATCCCATTGGAAGAATTGCAATATTTACATAACTTAATTCTTCAAGATTAGATACTATTAAATCATAAGCTCCAGAATTAGGAGCAGGTTCGGGTTCGCCTTGGCTTAATCTGGTTAAATCATAGCCTTGACTAATAACATTTAAGTCAAAAATAGAATTAACATATAGAACCATTTCTCGAATTGCTTCATTTCTATCAATGAACATACTTTGTCGAGGCCTGATATCAATGCCATATCTATTTTGCACTGCAAGCGTTGGATCTGGAACTGGATTTCCGAATCTGTCAATTCCACTGGCACTATCTAATAATTTATTGTATATATTATTTGGAATATTTTCAGACTTGTTATTGGTAGCCGATAACAATGCATATTCATTATGGATGATATTACTGTTTAACAATGTTGCATAATCTAAATGAAATATAATATCCCTGCCCACGGTTTCGTTGACCATATTATAAAGAGCGATCGAATCATTTCTCACTGCGGCAAAATATTTCACTCCGCTATTCTTAGGAGATTCAATATAGCTGGCCACTGTTGTTGTGGGAATAGTTCTTCCAAATTGATTAGTAGATACGGTTGTTTTATTTTTTACCCAGAAATAATATTTTACTGTGGCAAAATTTGTAGTAGGATCTACATAGTTTAATGTTACATATGCACCATTTCCATTGTATTTGGGTTCTCCATCACCGCCGTTCGCAACATATTGGCTAGGGGGGTATAAACTTTCTACCCATTCATAGACATCTATGCTACTGCCCGGAAATACTCGTCCCCAATTTGTGGTTCTGTATTTAATACTACCTTGTTCATAATCGATATATCTAACAGTGCTTAAATCCCACCACAATTGTCCTACTTGTTGATCAGTCCAATAAAGATTATTGTTAACACTTACATTATCGATGCTGGCATTATTATAGATAGCAGGATCATAATCAATTTTATAAGTAAGTTCTTGCTCGGCTAGGCCAAGAATTTTACCTTTTGCTGGATCTATATAATCTAAGTTGTATTGAACTGTTTGCGTTAGCGCATTATAGGTATATGATTTAATAATACCATTAATATCAACAGTGGATTCTTGACTTCTAAATACATCCCATCCTAGAAGATTAGTTGGGTTAGCAAACTTATAAACTCTTCCTCCATTAAATGCTAACTGTTTATTATTCTTAGATCCAACAATCAATTCATATTTACTGATAGATACAGCGCTACCAAATCTATCATTTGTCTTTAATCCGTCATTTGTAGTTGTAGGAGTTAACTGCTGAATGAAAGTAAACGTACCAGGAGATTCTATAGTAGATATATCATTTGGCAGATATGAATAAATCCAGACTGCGCCGCTATCATCTACAGGTTCACTGAATATTGTTAATTCTCCGTCAAATGTTGTTGGATTTGGTGCATACGTTTTAGAATTATCAAAAACGGTAGATTGCAATGTTGCTGCAATGTCGCTGGCTACTACCAGTATATCACTGTTGTCGTTTACCTTAACAAGTTTTCCAAAGTAATCATAAGATTTAGTTGAATTATTGTAAATGATACCAACTTCAGGAAAGATATCTAAACCTAAATCTGCAATCGCTGTCCCAACACCAGGTAATACATTTAATTTGTTAAATGTAACTTCTGAATCACTGACCAATTTTAGTTTATTATTTTCAATGCTTGCAGTAACCCCAGGAATCTTAGGACCAATAGGTTCGCCGAGTGCATTTACATTGTTGATTGCATTAACTACACTTGACAATGATGTGTCGGTGAATTGTACAGCATAGTTATTAATTCTAATAGAATCTCCACTGTTTACTGTGGCATTAGCTTTGGTTCCTAGTATCTCGCCATACACTTTTCCTTGATTCAAAAAGCGATAAACTGCTCCATTATATAAGTTGACCTGAGATTGATAAGGGGCTCCAGCATATAAACTACAACTATTTGTGCATATATCAACACTATAACCAAATTGTTGATCGCTATATGGTTGTGCTGGTACTATAGTTTGAATCGGATGAAATACATTTGTTTCTATAGTTAGTATTTTACTTTGTCCAGGCGGGCTGTAAAATGTTATTAAATTCAGTGTACTGTTACTAACATACCAGTCTTCTCCGACAAATTTTTCTATGTTATCAATGTATACTCTTGTATATTTGGTAACAGGTGCGATAGCATCGAATGTAACAGTAAAATTATCTTGAATAATAACATTATTAATTGATCTGTTCCATAAATGTATTGCACCAGAATCTGTATATGTTGTAATATTACCACTGATATTAGCTGTTACATCTTCTAAAGGGGCGCCGATCATAAGTTGCGACCCGTCAACTGTAGCACTCAAACTGTAACCAAATTGACTACCTGCATTACCTGAAATTGTTCCTACTAGATTGTAGCCTGGTCCTTGAGAAATGATTATAGTTCCTGCAGGAGGAGGAGATGTAAAAGTAATAGTCGAAGAACTTACGGTATAGTCCCTATGGGGAACATACGTCGCCGACGACCCCTGAACATAGATAGTTTCTGCACTTACTGGCTCGTACGGTAGAGTAAATGAACTAACTGATCCGTTGGGAGTCAATGTTACTACTGCCTGTTCAGGTACAGTGTTATCAAACCCATATATGTAAACAATGTCATCGTCCGGTGCACCGATATATAACCAGTTATCATCTGCGCTAATAGCAATACTAGTTCCAAATCGTCCGATGTTGGCGCTGACTGGTGATAATATCTGAATATCAGACAATGTTCCGATGTTTTCTCTTTCATAAACAAACACATATCCGACACCGTTGCCGCTATCCGGAGCACCCGTTATTACTTTGGTATTTCCACTTTCGATGACAGATCCTAGACCAACTGTGGCATTTGCGCTGGAAGTAAGAGTCACATCTTCTACTAGAATTCCATTGAAATTAATAACATAATTGGTAATAGCACCGACGTTGCCGTTATATCCGGGCTGTCCAATTACTGCAAAATTATCGTCGCTTGCAAGATTTACTGCTGCACCAAATTGAAAATTGTTTTCCAATGTTCCTTTTTGTAATGCGGTGGTTAATTCCCATGGATTTGTCTTATTATAAACTGCCCAATCTCCTGCAGAGTTATAAGAATTTACCCATACTTTATTATTAACACTCCATCCCAGTCTTGGAGTTAATTCCGTAATACCAAGAGGAGTTTCAGTTTTCATACTGATTAATTTATATAACTGACCAGTTTGATTGAATGTGCTAAATCCTCTGAGGTCGCCGGTAAATTCAATTATAAAACTGGTTAATCCAACAATACTTTGAACTTTATAAAATCCAGTAAATTTATCTAGCCCAGTTAATAGAATAGTGTCATTTTTTACTAAGCCATGTGATTTATTTGTAGTTACCTGAACTCTTGTATTCAAAGCGTTACTTAAACTTATAACATTAGATTCTGAGTCAGATACTCTGTATACGTTCCAATTTTGTTCATAATCTTTTGCTATCCAAATTGTTGATCCGGCAGTTACATCACCTATGTCTGCATTTAACGTAGAAATATTAGTTAAATCGAAAAGTGTAAAATCGATATCGTCTACACTAACATATCCTGCCGTTTGAATATCATCACTGTAATCACTATCGATTGTTCTGTTCATTAAAAACGGCGGTGACCATGGTACTAAACTAGTTTTATACAGTCCTTGGCTATCATTATAAAGCGAGCTAAACAATACAGAATTATTTGATCGAACTTCTAAGCTAGTGGGATTGCTTAGTACGTATCTTTCGTCAAGCACTAGTTCTACAGATCGATTTGTTCCGGTGCTGCCGTAAGATCCAACTCTAAATGCCCAATCTTCACTGATAGTTACATCACTCGGGCGACCACTGAAGCTAACTTTACCTAAGGCGTTAATAGCATTTAATGTGCCTTTTTCTTTAATGAAACCTTGATAAAATTTAACCTGGCTAGTATCATCTAGTCCCAAATCATTTAAATAATTTCTATTTCTATAACCAATTAGACCCAATGCGTATTGATCAAATTCGCTTTCTAAGTTGACTTTATCGACATTATAAAATGTTTCTCCGATTCCTGAATTTCGAGCAAAATTGTTTAGTAATCCTGTTCTAATTTTATTCTTGTCTACAGGTAACCAATCACTGAATTTAAACTCAGACACTCCTGGTAAGTTTTTGCTAGCAGTGTAATAAAAACTCTTATACTCAACTAAGTCGCCTTGTAAATAATCTTTATTTTGTCTCCACACAGCTACGCCTGGTTGATTGTAAATAAATCCTGGCGCAGACAGTGTTCCAGTCCACTCCCCTGTTTTAGAACCAATAAGTTTTAAACGGTACTGACGTTGTCCCATTATAGGATCGTATATAATATCATTAAACTGTGTTTTGTTATCAAAAATCAAAACATGTTCAAATTGTACTAAATTAAGATCCACATATCCTATTAGATCAGTGGTGCTAGTCAACGATAGGGCGAATGTGTTATTATCTCTGGTTACAGTATAGTTGTCTGTATTCAAAACTTTATAGTTTTGATTTAATACTTTTGTACCATAGAATGTATTATTAATTCCATCCACTACTGCATTGTTATTAAACAATTTTAAATTATTAGAAGCGGGACTTAATACAATAACACTGTTATTTGTCCACCCTTGTTGTACCCAGAATAAAAATTCTTTTACACTTAGTTGCCAATCTTTAATTTGGGCCAGCGTTTCGTCATAATATTCAAATTTAAAACCTTGCAGTTGCAAATATCTTTCGTATCCACTGATAAAGTTTGCAACTTGTTGTAAGGTAGTTAGTTCGGTACCGTAAGGTATATTAATTTTAAAATTTGTAAATTCATTATAGTAATTTACACTTTGACCCTCTGATGTAATTAGTAGATAATCGCCAGTCTGAGAAGGCGGAACGATTGTAAAATACGGTCTCGCATTATCATATCCAGAAATAGTAAAGCCGTTGCCGGTTTTTTCTATTATTACTGCACTATATCTAGAATTAAACACCGGAGTAGACTTGTTTAATGTCAGAGCATAGTTGTCATCTGGAATAATGATAGTTTCATTGGTGCTGTTTGGACTATTTTGTTCAGCTAATATCTTTAAATAATTTTTACCACTGAACCCTGCCATTCTATAAGATAATTGAATAGAATAGTCTCTGACAAAATTTAGTAATGGGGTTTTATCTGTTACTCCGCGAGTTACTTGATAATCGCTGATCCAATTTAAATATCCCGAAGATCTAGATATATCCCCTGAAGAATTTACGTATCCATTAACGTCGATGTCTTCCTGCGTAATTCTATTATTTGTACCTGTTATCAAATATTGATCTAAATCAGGATTGTATCGATATTTGTTTGTCGTAATCCCGTACGCAAAATATTTTCCAGGATTAATTATGGCAGAAGTGTATTGCACGGCAAACGGATATTCACTGCTATTTCTCCAAGCAGTTTCAATCGGACTGAACTGGCCCATATTCCAATTATCATTGAATTGGGTAGAATCATACTTGTTAGTTAAAAGACCGATAGGTGGCAATAATTGTCCGTTTTCATTTACTGGAATAAATTCGTTTAGTCCGGGTCTTGCAAATCTGGCGTCAACTCCTGCTCGGGGCCCAGCTGCAATAAAACCAGCTTCTAAATCGTCCCATAAAATTTTATTGCCAGATGTATAAGGTGCAGGTCCGTAAGTAGATCTCCACCAGTCTGGTTCTTCACTGAATCCTAACATTTCCCACGGAGCAGTATTAGGTCGTTGAGTATCATAAAAATATTGAAAGCACGCACGCCAAGAACCAGGTAGATTCTGACCATTAACAATATCTAATGCAGTGCTGTAATTATAACTAAAAGGTGCATCATTTTGATACGTGGTATTTTCTACATAATTTAAATTATTAACACTGGCCCATTGCAAATAAAAGCGAGATAATAAATTATTATATTGAGAGATCGTAAACCCAGTATCTCTAAATTTGCCTGGAATAGAATCGTAGGGAGATACCAATTTATCGCTGTATTGAACCTTAATGTTATTGTATATGCGTTTTTCTAATTCTAAAACTATGTTGTCTCTGAAATCACCAAAACTAGGTGTCAAACTACCGTCGTGGCCTCTGATCATAAGTTGAGGTTGGGTATATGTTATGTCAGTATAAATCGCTGGTGTAAATTTTGGGTAAAGACCTAATTTTGAAGGTGTTTCAGGAATCCAGTTACCGTCTGTGTCTTGGTACTCAACAATTGTAAGAGTATTACCAACTGCCAATGTTATATTATTTTTAATACTGACACCAGGGCCTGTTATTAAAAATTCATAATCACGTCCATATAATAATTGACTACCGTTCAAATAAATTAAAATAGATTTGTTGCTTAATGTTTCATTTGAAAAGATAGTTGTAAGTTCATAATTACGTTGTTGCGGATTAAAAATATTGTATGTAATTACGTTTTTATTATCTCCATAGGGTACCATATCGCTGTAGTACCAAGGAAAAGTCTTATCTTTAACTGAATTTATTTGTTTAATAATATAGTCCACTGCTCCAACGGGATCGTTGGGATTAATTTGGCTACTGTTACTGGCAATGTTAATAAACTTATTTTTAAATCTTGTATATTCCTGTTGAGCATTAATTAATCCGGATGCAAAATTATATTTTTCATCGCTTAAAAACATGGCAGCAAAACTAACTGGTGCGCTTTGCTGCAACATAGTACCAGACTGATTTTCAATGTACAAATCTCTAAGATTACTTACTCCAGGATAATTTCCGATAAAATATAAACTATTTCTACTCAATGAACCTATGTGATTGCGTAGCTCTCCCAATGTCGGGCTTGCTAACGTTCTGTTCTGTGCATTTAAATTTAAATTGTCAGGTACTTGATAAAATCCAAGCTTACTTATTTTTTTACTGTAAACAAGAATATCGATTCTGTCATTGGTTTGTAACTTATTTCTTTTTATGACAATTAAAATTCCGTCTGGCACATTATATGCCAAATAGTCGTTAATTGATATTTCTTTAAAATTAACATAAACTAATAAGTTAGGTTTGACCGTCGCTACTTCTGGAGTAATGTCAATTTTGAATGTATTATCTATACCATCATATGTAAATGGTATATCTTGCATTTGTCTAGTGTTAGTATTAACATTAGTCCATACGTTAAGTTTGGTGACACTAGAATCTGCATTGTTTTTGTACAATAAGCCTGAATCTATTTTTTTAGTATATGTAACTTTATCAATTCCGTAACTAAACGTTTCAACGTCAAAATTATTATCGAACTGTATATCACCAATGTTATTAAAATTTTTATAACTTAAAGGAAAACCAAGCACGGGATCGGATGTACCGGTGCCAGGTCTGTAACTAAAAATCTTTGTACCCGAAAATTGAGTTGCTGAGTTAATAACTGGATATTTTATTTGATCAGAAAAACTAATTCCGTCTGTATCAAATACATCAAATAACGGTGGTTGATTTATACCAGTTTTACTTTGACCTTCGATCCAAATGCTATTCTGAAAGTAAAAACTTTTACCGTTATTGACTATACCATTAAAAACACTGACAGTATTAAATTCTTCTATTACATCAACTTGAATTAGATGAATTATGGCAGATCCTAACGGATTACCAGATACGTTTTCCAGTGTCACTTCCCAAATTTTATTTCTTACAAATGGATCTTGGTCGGCAGCAAAAACTATACGCATTCCTTGCACTAGATTAATGCCGTCTGCGAAAACAGAAGTCTTACCTTCAATTGATAAAAACGCATTTGTATACACTGTATCAAATATGTCAACCGGAGGTTTGGCTGTTTTTCCGAAATTAATTAGTTGCAGATCTGCATCAAATTCAATGATAGGCCGTTTTGCTCGTTGTTCTGAATCAAAAACTTGTGGAGTATTATTGTATAAACTAGTTAGTTCGATAATATCTTTATGAAACCATCGATTTCTTCTAGTCCACGGATTAAGATCTCTGCTGGCTCTACTGATCACGATATAGTCGGGATCAGACAAACTAGTATTAGTGTCTATACTTGTACTTCCGTAAAAAGCTCTTCCAATTATGTAAGGATAAATTGGAGTTCCGTCGCTGGCCTGTGTTGTAAAATAGGCATATGTTCCGTTTGGGAATTCTGGTGTTACACAAAAGCGACCGTTATACTGATCTAATGTGCCGCTGCCTTCTACATAAGAATAATCCTCAATAAAGGCTCCTGCTAAAAATTCAAATGTTAAAGTTGTACCAGCTGTTAATGTAACATTCTTGTTTAATTGTATCTGACTTGCTGTGCCTAAGAACGGCGGTAATCCTGTTGCGGTTTTTAAACCATTATTGATTATCCATGCACTGCCAGACTCAAGACCGCCAGAGTTAATTGTTATCCTCATGCCAGGATTCAATCCATTTGTACTAGATACGGTAATTAAACTATTATTGATTACATCTGACGTGATAGTCACAGTTTGTGGCACAGGCCGAAATAGTCCGTCATTGGTGGATTCATATGAACTTACCATGCGAATAATAGGACTGCCAGCATTTACTGGATTTGAATACCCGAACGGTCCGTAAATAGGATATCCGTCTGCTGCAAATCCTATAAGTTTACTATGATTTGTTGCAGAATCTAAATAGCCATTGGTAAATCCTGATACATTTCCCCATGCATTGGCTGTAATAAAATTAGAATTTGTATAGACATAACGACCGTTTTCCAATGGATAACCGCCGTAGCTGTCTTGCCCATTTATTAGTACCTGGGTAGTATCGTAGTTCCATTTACTACCGTCTAATCCAGGAACCGAAGCCCCATTGCTCACGCCGTTAATAAGAATACCTGGCAAAGTGATTCCAATTATGTCTGACGAATATGTAAGATTATCATGTTCTCCTGGATCATTTAATCCAGGTCTATACGGATATTTTAATTTGAGATCTTGAGCAACAATATAATTTGTGTTAATACTGTTAGGAAAAGTACCAACTTTTACATTCACTCCATCGGGAAAATCAGTTGTAGTTATAGTAAGTTGATCTTCTGCTAAATTAAGATTAGCAGTTGCATACAATACGAAATTGTTACTGGGATCATAATTCGATTTTGCCTGTGCTTGATTGACCACTAAGTCTGCTACTGGGATTAATCGAATTCCAGTTCCTACTCCGTCAACATAATATTCTTTATTTTGATAAGATGCAGGTATAACACTGGTGTCAAAATTAATTTTTAGCCCGTTGGTAAAAACAACACCATTGGGACTAATATAATTTGTTTTTCCGATTATTTCCTCATCTATGTTGATAATATTATTATTAGAATCTACAAGTCTGATAATACCAACTTGATTTGCATCAGATCCATCTTGATAATATAATGTATTCAATGGAGCAGTAATTACTGGTATCTGTTCTAGAAAATTTTCAGAATTTGTGTACCATTCAGTGTTACCGTAACTAATACCTGATAAGATTAATACTTTATTTTCGCTGGGTATAGGCAAATAGTAAGCTAGATTAATAATATAATCTGCACCAACTGGAGTCAAAACAATTGTCCAAATTCCATATCTTTGATTTTCGGGCACAGTAACAGAATTAGCAGTCCAATTAGAATCTGAATTGTAGTTTGGAAAAATTATATATTTTCCGTTTAAATTTGCAACTTGTCCGTCGATGCCGCTGTAATTATTTTTAATGTCAGACAACATTTTGCCTTGTAAATTAGCATAGCTTATTGTGCTTACTAAATCTACTGTTTGCACTGTTGGCATAGTAATATAGAAATCCTGTGCAGTCGGATCCGGAACAAAGAAAGTTACAGTACCAACGTCAGTTCCGTTATTTTGCACACCCAACACTTGCCTTGTACTTAAATTAGTCTGAGGACTTAGCCCGCTTAATCCTGGACTTGTTTGAATCCAAAAAGGCTTGCCGGGTTGATTAACATTAAATGTATAATTTCCGCCGCGAGCCAAAACAATATCAGGATTAGGAGCAGTATTATATCCACTTACATTATAGACTTGCAGACCATTTTCGGCATAGATATTAAATGTACGCAACATATCTGCTTGGCCTGCAAATACATCAACTGACTCTGGGCCATTTGGTAGCCAATAGTATTGACTAAAATTAATAAATGCATCGGCATTTATTCTTGGATTATAACTGTAAAAATTACTTTCCCATAGATTGTCTTGATTATCAATCTTTCCACCGTAGAAATCTATTTTTTGTAAAACTTCAGGGTATGTAGTATGAAAATCTACTTCTCCAGTATCTTTATTTTTTACGACTACACTAGGCTCCAATTGGTAATCTGCACGAAGCGCAGTGGGCTCTTTAATGTAGGTATTGATTCCTTTAAATCCGGGGGCAAATTTTCTTCCGACATAACCATTAATAGGAACCAAATTTGGTTCAGTCATTAACTGATCAAGAGTAGCGTTTAAAAATCGCTTGTTAGTGTCAGACTGAAATACTGCTGGTAGAAAATTTATTGTTTTAGTAATTGGCATCTTTTGGATTAATTAATTATAGTATTTACCGTTAAATTTTGTATGTTTAATTGTGCCGCAGTAATAGCACTGATAATTTCAATATTTTCTACTGTAGCACAGCTTATTAAAATTTCGTTGGGTTCGCTGTTAATCTGTTGCAATGATCCATATGTTTGACTGGTACTGTTAGGCACAATAATAATACTGCTAATGTTTGGAGCTAATCCTTGTTGGATATAAGTTGCCAATTCAGTGAAATAAAATGTTTCCCCAAAATCCCAATTACCCACTGCAAAAAATGCATTAATATATGCAAGTACTTGACTTCGTATTTCACTGTCAGTCAAATTAATATTTGAATTTTTAATAATCTTAAAAGTGGCTTGAAGTTCAGGTCTGGCTTTATTACCGAACAAAGGTTTAAACACCGCTGCATTATAAATGATAGCATCGCTAACTGATTTATAATTCTCTAAATCACCGAATGCTAATTTTAAGCTTTCTCCTGTTTCTTTTTCAGGTTCCCGAACTGTTCCAGTAGTATCCAATACCCATGCTCGATATTCTGTTTCATATTCTTTAGTTAATACATATAAATCTATTAGATTACTTGGACTTGGATCTATTCTTCTACTGCCAGGTGCATTATGTTTATATTGGAAATACAGAGATGATCGACCAACTCTTGCAATATAGTCATTGCTTTCAATCAATGATCGTGTAGTAAGTTCGATGTTTAAAACATAAAAAGTTTCTTCTTCGTATGCATAAAAAATCTGTCCTTCAATATAATTGTTAATATTTGGAATGACTTCAAGTTGATTTCCGACAATCACAACTGCAGACGAAGGAATAGGTGTAAATGTTACAAAACTATTATATCCATAGGTTTTTTCAAAGAAAACAAACTTGGTAGGAGGATCATTGTTTACATCTGGCTGCACTACTGTATTGAAGATGTCTGGATCGTCTGGAACTCCGTCATTGTTTATATCACTGTATGTAACTAAAACTTTGCTAGCATCTACATATCCATCCGATTCTGCAATCTGATCGTATATATACCAAAGTACATTTTCTGTTAGTGGTTGGCCGGTATCTGGATCTCCATTAACTTTTAAAATATTCACACTGTCGTTGACTGTATACCCAGTTACTGGATCAAAAATCTTTATCCTGTTATCAAAATAAAATTTTGTTTCTTGTGTACTTTCAAAAATATAACTTAATCCTCTAATTTGCACTGTATAAGTAGAATTCAAAACAGTAAAGCTTAATAACCAACTTGCATCCAAATTTTGACCGCTAGTTGACCCTTGATAAATTTGACTAAACGGATCAGTCAAATTTAAATCCTGAGCACTAATAGTTTGCCAAGTTTGAGTATTTTGATCATACCTAATACCAAATTCGCTGTAATTACTGATCAACCCTATAAGTTTAGAAATGAACTCTGTAGTGAAAGTATTACTAAATGTAGGTATCACTGTGATAGCCTGGGCAGTTGACGGTAAATTTAAACTCAATTTTACAGGACCTTCTCCGTTGCTTAAATTGCCTTGATTACCGTTGCCCACTAAATTAGTAATAGAAACATAGAGTAAAGGTTGTCCATTTTGCGGTACTTGGCCATTGGAAGGTAATGGCACAATTTCGTTGGCAGAATTAAAATACCTGCCAGGCCCAGGACTGAACACAATAATACAGCCTTCTGTCAAGTATCTATTATTTCCTACAACACCTGTGCCCACAGCAACTTTATTTCCTGAAGACGGAAAATCTAAGAAATATCCAGTGCTACTGCCAGATCCTGCGGTACTTCTATTCCAATATAAGTTAGTCAGAGAAAATCTATTAAAATATTCATAGTAAAAATGTTGGAGAGACTTACTTCTTATACTAGGCAATATTTGATTTTCAATGATTCTATTAATGTCTGCCGTTGTTCCAAATGTAAAACTAAAACTAGAATCAGCATCTTCTTTATATAATATTCCATCTTCTGAAAAAATATTAGTGCTGCTGTATCTGCCGCTGGTATCAAATATATCTAAATATCTACTGATTCCGCTGCTAGTGCGATTAACAGCTTTTACTTTACTGATTGTACTATAATTTGCATAAGGAAATGTATTATAATCTTCCCCAGTGACCATACGATTTTGTGTATAGTATAGTTGTGGTGCTTTAGTTTTTATTTCTGTGATGCTTTCCCTTGGAATAGCATTAGCCACTGTATATTTCAGACTGGCAACAATCGTTAGTGTTTCTAATCTGCCTGCACGACTAATATAAGGCACAGTCAGACGAATATTTGTCATTTCGTCTGGTGTAATTTTATAACTTAACCCGGTGCTAGTTCTAAAATAAGTTATAAAACTGCCTACAGGAATAGCAGCAAAAGTACCATCGCCGAATACTAGATCAATTTGATCTCCTGCTCTAGTATTAACTTGATAACTTTTTTGTGCTGCATTGTTATTATAGATAATATTGACTCCGTTAACACTGGGGATTTGATTCCATGCTTGCCCTATGTTACCCAAACTACCAATTTCGTATAACCACACATCTGAATTATTAATGTTATCAAAATTAATACTGGCTAGATTATTGGGTAAGCTTTCAAGAAATTTAAAAGTCTGTGATTGCAAGTTTCCTTGTTTAAAATAAAAGAAAAATCCTGTATTATTGCTGGCATTACCTAAGTTATCATTTTTGTAAATTACATTAAGAGGGCGGCCTGGTGCTGGTGCTGCTTCATAGATGTAACTCTGATCTACACTGGTACCACTGACTACTTCAAAATTTAAAACTGCGTTTTCAATCTGTGTATTATAACCAAAAACTGGCAATGTTCCAGGGGGTAAGTTTATATTGTACTCTGCGTTTAGTACTCCAGCAATAGTCTTGCTGTTACTGGGTTTTCCAACTTGCTGATTGGTTGGCAAGGCTGCATTAATTATTGTAATAAATTGTTCGTACCAGTTAACGTTTCCGTTATCATTCCAATTTATAATAAGATTAGTAAGGTCGATACCGTTGCTGTCTTGTAATCTTTCAGTGGTTTGCACACTGTCAAATTTTATAAAACCATTGGCTGTTTGATTACGTTTAGGCACGTAGCTAATTAATTTAGCTAGTTTTAAAACACTGTCCCTGCGTTCTGCTGTATCGATAAAATTTTCACGAGCGTTTAAATCTGTACGAAATGCAAGACTTTGCCCTAAAAATGCTATAAGGTCAATTAGTGCTATGTATTCGCTGGATTCGATGAAATCGTTAAAATTTTCTGGATAGTATATACGTAGATAATCCAGCATTGTTTTACGCAAAGTTTGAAAATCATAACTTTGGAAGTCCGCGTTTCTAAAAGTTTCGTAAAGAATAGTCCAGTCTTGATTGACTAAAAGACTACTTTGTCTGGTTGTAAGTGCCATGCCTGTCCTCGTTTTATGTATTTATTGAGAACAAAATATGGTATTTTAAAGCATTGAATTATTTTGAATTATTTGCTGATCAAACTTCATAGCCAATTTATCAGTCTGATTTGTTTGAATATAGATTAGATCTAATTCTATTTGTAATCCTCTGTCATACTGAGTTACAATTACATTCTGTGCCGCAATTCTTGGATCATTTGCAACAATACGTTTTATGTCCTGTATTATTGTAGTTTTACTTTCTTCATTCAGAGGTTCGAACAGCATATCCCATATTATGGTGCCAAATTCAGGATTCATTAACTTTTCGCCTTTGCGAATGTTAAAATGATTTTGTAGATCTCGTTTCACCAATTCAAAATCGGTTAATCGAAATCTTTTGTTACTTTCTAATGTGCTGAATCCGTTATACAGTGCCATATCTATATTTACCCTGTGCTAGTTATATTAGAGCTTTCAACACTGGATTTTATGATAGGAACCTGTGTTTGACTATACTTTCCTTGATTATAAAAAGCAGAAGCAGTTCTGCCATTATCGTCAGCTGTAGGCTGTCCTGTTTTGTACCAGTTAGTTGCAGCGGCAGATCCAACTAAATGGGCAGCACTGACTATGCCTGCAATATCTTCTGCAGAACTGTCTGCTGTAATAATACCATTTTTTTGCAATCTTGCATAGTTCTCTTTAGTATAATTATACATTGCCTTTTCTTGAATAGTTCCATTTTCTCTAAATGCGGCAGAACTTGAAATACCATCTTTTCCAGTCCAATTGTTAGGATTATCTAATGCTTCTGCTGTCTGCGGTGTTCCAACCTTAATATATCCTAAATCTTGCAGTGCAAGAGACCCCAATTGGTACTTGCCCTGATATCCTGCATCGTTTTGTGCTTGATAAGACCCGCCGCTTTCACTGTGTCCAATTTGTGCCATAACGGCTCTAAGTTGATTTTTATCTAATGCGCCCATACTATCAATGGGCTCGGGCTGAGCAATAAAAATTCCAGCTGGCGCTGCTCCTGTTAAGTTTTCTGTTGCTGCTTGAGTTGGCCCTACCTCAGTGATATCGGTTGGAGGATTAATGGGGTCGCCTAAAACATCTTTTGGCAAGCTAGCCACAGTTTCTCTTTGACTTTGAAATATTGCTGATGCATTTCCTCTAATGTAAGGTTCGTGAGTTGGTACTTTATAATTTGTAGAAATTAACGAGTTTTGTTGAGCAAACCAAATGCCAGGACTAGCAACTTTGGCATCAGGTAATTGATATAAATTTATCCTACTAGGGGGATTTATTTCTGCGCCACCGCCGCCACCGCCATTTAACGCAATAGCAGCACCATTAACTGCGATAGACCCACCTGCTCTTATACCCATAGATTGTTGGGCAACTAAAGACAGCCCCGAGCCGCTTCTCAGTTGTGCTTGTTTACCATAAAGATTTAGTGCAGTTTCTGCACTGGCTTGAACTAGTTGTCCCGCCATTTTAACACTGCCCACTGCTTGCATATTAATATTACGACCTGCAAAGAAGCTAATATTGTTATCACTGTGCATCATAATATTGCCTTGAGTCCGTAAAGCAAAATCCTTTGCGCCGTAGACTAAAATGTCCCCTTCTTTGGTAAGTTCTATCCATGCAGTGCCGTTAGAATTTGCAACATATATAAAACCTTCAGTGTCGTTTAACATTATCTGATGTCCCATTGATGTTTTTAATCTAACCAAATTATCTTTGCCAAATAGATCCCCGTCGTCCATGACAAAACTATGACCGCCTACCCTTGTTGTAACATTATACGTTGCAGGATTGAATTCGCCTGACACTAATTTTTGTGCAATATTAGGATCTGTGGCAGGATCTTGACTACCGAACGGGCGGCCAGGTGTACTAAATCCGAATACTGCACTGACTGGATCTCTTTGACTACTACTGCTGATGGCCCCTCGAACATTATCGCTGTCTAATCCTTGTACTATTAATCTAAGAGTCTGGGGGATATGTAAGGGTTTTTGTAAATTAGGCAAAAATCCAGCTTTGCTGTATATGTCTTTACTTTCCACTGTTTCTGCCACAGGATAAAATTTTCCTGGTAGCAAATACGGTGCTAGGCCTGATTCAGAAATACTTTCTTGTGAAATATAACTAAGTTCCACTGACCCAATCGCTGGAGTCATATTTCTTGTTATAGAGGAATTCACGCAAGCAAACCAGTATCCTTCTTGACTTCCAGGAACAAAACAACACAACACTTCTGTGCCAATATCGGGCGGTGTCATATAAAATCCATAGCTCTGCGTCGATAAAGAAAAAGTATTTTGACCAGGAACAGGCTGTGTGTATTCCCCTAATGCACTGGAAGTACTGCCCATAAAGGGACTGGCATAAGATACTAGTTTCCATGTTGTTGGACTTTCAGGATTTGCGCCGCCAAACTGTGGAATAAAAACTTGCAGTCTACCAGATCGTGTATTAGTATCAATGGATTTTACTTTTCCAATATAAATTCCACTGGGTTGAGGAATATCTGTTTTTGTAGTATCGATAAAAGTCGGGTGTTTTGTACCCAGATATGGTTGATTATATGACATAATTTAAATTAAATTAGTAAAGTTGTCGAATTCTAAATTGTCTAACTTTGCAAATGCTGCTGTTACGTCGACATCTGTTACTCCAACATCCAAATCAAAGTTACCGATTGAGTCGAATCCAGACGCATAGTCTAAGGCTCCTGCATATTTAAAATCGCCAATGGAATCAAAACTATTACTGTAATCCACACTTAATGCAGTTGAACTTTTAAGTGCATCATTAATTCCAGTTGTTATTTTATCTACTGCAATATTTAATCCTCGACCGACAATGTTATTAACTAAAGATCCTGCTATTTGTGCCCCAATGGCTTCTAGGAAGCTGCCGCCTTGTCCATTGGCAAATGCAGCAGCGCCCGCTACTGCAAGATTAACTGCTGCTGAAGAATTAGTAGACGGAAGTAAACTAGATATGTTAGTTCTTGGACCTGCAAATCTGATTGCTGCATTCACTGTTGGAGTTAGCGCATTAGTTAATCCAGTTTCTATTCTTTCCTGTGCTGAATTTGACGGAACAGGTTTTCCTTCTTGATCGTACAATAATTTTGCCAAAGTTAAGTTTTGTTCGAATTTGCCTTTACTAAAAGAATTGTCGATATTGATTATTTTATAAACTCCGCTAAATTCACTGTATCTATATCTACTAGCTGTTACATCGGCTATACCTTTAGTTTCGTCGTAGTCTACCGGACTTTGAAAGTTTACAAATATATATAACTCTCCACCGTCCATGTACAAACTACTGCCAGAACTGTTGTTTAAAAATTGACCCGACGGAGTCTCTAATCCTTGCGCCATGAACAAATCATCTTGTTTAATAAACTGCGGATCACCTACGATTTTTAAATTTAACGTTATCATATCTCCTTTAGCACCTAGCATCAGAGATCTTTGTAGATCACCTGCGTCCACAGACGCTTGGGGCAGACCACCAGCTCTCATAGTAGTTGCGACATTGTCACTGACTAGTGCCAGTGGAACAGGCGCAATATTCTGATTTGGTGATTGTAGATTAGGATTGGGAGCTGCAGGGGAAGTTGCATCGGGATTTGCAGTTTTGTTGCCGTCGCCTGGAGTACCTGTTTGTGGTTGCCTACTTTTTGTACGATTAGTAGTCATTTCAACCAAAAATAGTGTATTGAAATCTATTTGTAAATCAATGACATCTTTGTTTTTTCCTGTAAAAATATAATCATATTTTTTTACAAATCCAGGTACACGCCCTTTAGGATAAAATGGGTGTTTAGCAGATAAATTGTATGGCTTTACATAAAATACAACGTCCATGCTATATCTGTTTTGTGTTGGATCATACTCCTTAATAGTGATATTAGGAATGATCTTAAACCATCGTAGCCATGTGATGGTATTAGGATTTCCGCCTGAGATAATACTGGCTCTTTGTTCTGGGGTAACAGTTGGATCTGCTAATTGTTTGCTAATATATTCGCTATTTCTAACTGCCCAATCGATCATTCTATCAATGGTTGTGCCTGCGGGAATGTTTACAGTTGCACCGTCGAATCGAAGACTACCTTTGGCAGCGCCCGACGCTGACTGTAGTTGTGCTCTTTGTGCAGCGGTTGATGTTCCACTAGCCGGAGTGCCTGCTGCATTCACAGGACCCGATGATGTGTACAATTTACTTATACCTATTTCTTCGTCGAACACAACCCTGACTGTGTTAATTCTAGATATTTGATTTTGTATTTTTAATGAACTAAAATAACTATTAATAGCGGCGCAGAATCCAGTTATTCCAAAATTTGCATATTCATTATTCAATTGCTCTGTCAAGTCACTGATTTTTGATCTGGCCTGAGACGCAAATCGAGCATCAAATCCACCCGATGAAGATGCTGCAAATGGTCTAAGTTCTGTGATTTGTCTTTCAATATTGGCTTTATTAACGAGTTTTACAGAAAATTCATTGTCGCTGGTCGAAACTTGTGCGGGGCCGCCAAATATTTGACTGACTGTAGTAGCAGTAACTGTTGTGCTAACAGGTAAGCTTACATTTATTTGATTAAATGCTTGATGATTAAAAGGAACTGCATCAATTTGATATTCCGTGCCCTTCGAAGTCAATCTAGATTTAACATTGGTCAATCTAATAGGAATAAATTTTGAATGTTCTTTGAGAGGCCCCGGTGGCTCGCCATTTATACTACCAAAGAAGTCAATTTGTAACATATATGGCATTTGCAAATAACTTCCCAATCCTGCATTAACTCTGTTTGCGGCCTCTAACATTCTATTAATTAAAGTAAACCCCAATGGCTCGATTATCGTAAAACTGCATTCAATTAAGTTACTGTTTCTGTTTCTGGCAGTAGTGTTAACCACAGTTTTTATTTTTAAATCTTCAAAATAAAAATCTTCTTGAAATGCAGGATCTCGTTTAAAAGTTTCTCCGTATCTTCCTGCACTGCTGATTAAAACATTTTGTGGTACATACTGTTTTTGTAAAGTACTGTTTTTACTCACTAAATTATTGTAAGTCTGAATTCCCATTAAATGCAGACTTAGACAATAGGTATAAGAATCATACTCCAACAACGGGTTATCTACTACTCCTTGTCTAGTGGTGCTTGTAAATTGTGCTGCTGCACTGGTTGATCGATAATTAGAATTTAATAAAAATGCATCTGCTAATTCTACTTCAGATACTGTATTCACTAATGGTGTTGCTAAATTTTCTGTTACGTTTTGTCTCTCATTAGGAGAAATAGCAACAGCCGATGCATTGATGACCGTAGAATCTAAGGGATTTATCATCTTATTATCCTATTGCGCTGGTTATTGCAGCTTTTTTAGGCAAAAATATCCTATTGCCTATTTTCATATCAAAAATAGGATCCTTAATAGTATTAGGGTTACGCAGCGCAAATACCCACCAAAGACCAGTGTCTTCGTATAAATCGTATGCTAATAAATCAGGCCTATATTGATAAGTTTTGTTTATAGCAAAAAGTACGTCATCGGGATTCTTAGGTATCGCTGGAAAATTAGCAAGATCTAAGAAGTCTCCATAAAAAGGTGTTTTAGAATATAAACTATTTTGAGCATATTGAATTTCAGCCATTATAAGAAACCTCCGATAGTCGAGTTGCCATTTTGTATCAATGCTCCTTTAGCAAACCTATCTAGTGTAAAGTTTCTGGCAATATTTTGTCTGCTGTATACGGGTTGTAATGAAATGCTCATTGTACTAGCCGTTGGTAACCGAACTGGCCCGCCAAAATTGACATTTGTTGGCAATTGCAATCCTGCACTATTTAATGTGGCTCCCACTGGTATTGACACATAATCAACTTCTCCTGGCATGGTATGACTGAATGACGTTACAACACACGGTACATGAGGAAGATATGCTGCACCAAACCCATCTAAAAATACCAATGGTGGCGGACTGCCTGCATTTTGATCTGCTCCAAAAAACATCTTAGTAACAGTTCTAAAAAATTGTATGACTGCCATCAAATACTGGCCTTCTTTGACGTTCTGTACCGTGAACTCTCCGGATATACTAATGCCAGCAACTTCGCTGCCTTCATAGAAATAACTAGAATAATTACTGTGAGTTAATGGTGTGGACCCATATCTCGCGTTGTGTGTTACAGCTATTGTTGGAGTATATGGAAAAATTACCCCGCTGGTTTCTCGCAATGGTCCAAGAATATTGTTGTCTATTCTATTATAGAATAAGTCGGCAGTGGGTCTTGCCATACTAATTCGTACTCGCCAATCATCTTCAGGTTTTATAGGCGATCCATCCGTACCATTAAAATTAATGTTAAATACACTGCCGGCTATGTCTGTTAATAAACCATTGGCGCCCGGGGCAAGTCCAGAATTCGCTAATCTTGATCCACTTGACGACGCCGAGCCCGTAGAGCCAGTCACAGCGGCTGGACTGAAATATGCACTTTGGGCAGAACTATCACCTGCAAAATTATTAGTATTATATGACATTTGATACCTGTTTTAGATATTTATCGAACCAAAAATAGTAGCTTATTATTGGCATTGACATCACAGCTCATAATATGTTAGTATGCACCAACCGCAGATTTAAAGGATAAAATGAAATCAAACTACTTAAATAATAAAGATATTCTTAAAGAAATACACAAAAGCAAAAATTCATATTGCTCGTATATTAGCTCAGACGTTGCAGACTATGACATGATCTTACCCGATGTTAAAAAAATTAACAAAAAAAATATACTAGATGCTCGCAAGTTACGGGCGGAACGATTAAGCAAATTAGCACACGAAGCTGCTGTTGCTGAAACTGGCGAGAAGCAAAAAGCAGATCAATTTGAAATCAAATATACTAAAATTCCGCAAACAGATGTAGTCTTTCGAATTATGACTTGGGAACATATTCCATTGGACGATGTTAAAACTAAAAAAGCCAAAGACGCTGCTAAAGAATTATTTGAAGACGAAGATGAACCCGCATACACCGAATATGACGAAGATGACCCCAAGCACAACAAATATGTCAAAGTTAATTTTCCTCCATTTTTTCATTACAAAGTAGACGAAGAAGGCAACCCTGTTCTAGTGGGCAAAAGTCATTGGTCGGGCGACTTAGACACTGGATCTTTTAATAGGGAACACGGTGCAATGACCAATAAGCTAGCTCATATGTTTATGAAACTGTGTGAACGTTATGCAACTAGAAGTAATTGGAGAGGATATACTTATAACGACGAAATGCGTAGTCAAGCCTTGCTACAACTTAGCCAAATTGGACTGCAATTTGATGAGTCGAAATCACAGAACCCTTTTGCGTATTACACCGCTGCTATCACTAACAGTTTCACCCGGGTACTGAACATCGAAAAACGTAATCAAAACTTACGTGACGACATTTTAGAAATGAACAACCTTAATCCAAGCTACACCAGACAAGGTATGAGTGGCGGTGGTACCCCAGATGGTGGATTCTATGATCATTGATATAAAGAAATTGCATTGCCAAATACCTAAAGAACGACCTAATAATTTTTGCATTGCGCCGTTCCAAAGTATTAGGCAAAATCCCTACGGAAGAAATAGTCCTTGTGCATTTGGTGCAGGTGAGTGGCATCACGAACATCTTACTCCAGAACAAAGATGGAACAGTTCTGAACTTAACCAGCTCCGACAGGATTTTATTAACAATAAACGGCCATCAGAGTGCCGTCGGTGTTGGGATGAAGAGGATGCTAACAAGCAAAGTCTAAGACAACGACAATTAGAATATTTCCCCAATGATTATAAAGACTTCATACTAAGTGGCAAATGGCAACAAGGTCCTAAGACTGCGGTATTTAAAGTTAGTAACGTCTGTAACCTAGCGTGTCGTAGCTGTGCGGGATGGGACTCTAATATGTTTGCTCCAGAAGGCGATTATTATTTAAATCAATATAACACTAAAATGTTGCATGATGGCAAATTAAAATCGTGGAATCGATTTATGCCAGTATTATCACCTAAGCATATGGATTTTAGTCAATATTACGAAATTGCAAATAATCTTGAAAAAATAGATTTTTTTGGCGGGGAACCTTTTCTTAACATTACCCAGCTTGATTTATTAGAATTTTTAGCAGATCAAGGCATTAGTAAAAATATCACACTTTATTACAGCACAAATTGTACAAACAAACCTACACCGCGGTTACAACGTGCTTGGAATAAATTTAAAAAAATTGAAATAGCAATGAGCATAGACGGAATTGAATCTGAGTTTGAGTATTTGCGTTGGCCCGGAAAATGGAGTGATGTTGTTGAAAATATTGCATACATACAAAATTTAAAAAATCATCTTGATTGTGAAATATATACTATGGCTAGCCCAACATTTAGTATAATGAATGCGTGGGTGGCAGATAAGCTAGTAAATTGGTTAAAAGAAAATATCGGACCATATTATGCAACTATGGTAACAAGTCCAAATTATTTGGCCGTGCATGTTGCGCCCGACAAAGTTAAAAAAGAATTGTTATCTCATATTCGTCATCCAGAAATAGTAGGCTATTTAAATATACAACCACACGATCCAGATGCGTGGCAGCAATTCATAGTATGGATGAAACGTCAAGATCAATATCGTAAACAAAAATTTGAAATTGTTTTTCCGGAGTTTTATAAATTGATAGAACCTTGGTGGACATCATGTCATGATCTATCTGTTGACTTTGTTTAGATGAATTTGTTATACTAGACCAATGAGTAATCTTTTTAAAAAAGCCGCAATTTTCACTGATATCCATTTTGGTTTAAAATCAAATAGCGAACTACACAATAAAGACTGTTTAAATTTTGTTAAGTGGGCAACCGACAAAGCAAAACAAGAAGGCTGTGAAACCGCTATGTTTCTCGGAGATTGGCACAACAATCGAGCCAGTATTAATATTGTTACTCTTAATTATAGCTTAAAGGCACTAGAATACTTAAATGATAATTTTGAACGTGTTTATTTTATTCCTGGCAATCATGATCTGTATTATCGGGATAAACGTGATATTCAATCAGTTGAATGGGCTCGTCACCTCCCGAACGTTCAAATTGTTAACGATTGGTTTACTAGCGGCGATGTGGTTATTGCTCCTTGGCTTGTCGGGGACGACCACAAACGAATTACCCGACTTAAGGGAAAATACATGTTCGGACACTTCGAGCTGCCCCATTTCTATATGAATGCCATGGTGCAGATGCCAGATCACGGTGAAATTAAAAATGAACATTTTGGAAATTTTGATCATGTGTTCACTGGGCACTTTCATAAGAGACAGCAACGTCAAAATATTACATATATCGGAAATTGTTTCCCTCACAACTATGCCGATGCCGGCGACGACGATCGTGGATTAACTATTTTAGAATGGGGCAAGCCTCCAGAACATCATGCATGGCCAGATCAACCCAGATATCGTGTTCTAGGACTGGGTGCTATTTTGAATAACGCAGATTCGGTTTTGGGGCAAGGAATGCATGTTCGTGTCAACATCGACATTGACATTAGTTATGAAGAAGCAACGTTTATTAAAGAAACGTTTATGCAAAGTCACAAGTTGCGTGAGATCACATTAATTCCCCAAAAGAATACAGACTTAAATGAATTTGCAATTCAAGGCAATGTTAATTTTGAAAGTGTAGATCAAATCGTCACTAATCAATTAACTGCCATTAGCAGTGAACACTACGATAATAATTTGTTGCTGGATATTTATAGAAATTTATGATAGATGAATTAACAATCAGTGCTTCTAAAAAAGAGATTTATGAAAAATTAAAAAAAATTTATAAACCTAATTTTTCAAATGATTATAAATTAATTGTTTACTACAATGAAGATATTATCAACAACATAAATTTTCAAGGAAAATTTTTAGAAAATTTTATAAGTATTCTAGCAGAGATAGATTTTCCTACCTTTTTTGTAACAATAAAGTCGAACTATGAAAATCTGTTGAGAGATTTAAAACATTTAAATTTAATTTATAAAAACGGAATAGTGAACATAGATGAATCATCTCAGCCTTTCACTATTTTAAAAGAATCAAAAAATACTTTTTGTGTTTATCCATGGATGCATTTTTATTTTGATCCGCAAGGACAGATTAATGCTTGTTGTTCAGCTGATATAAATTATCCATTGGGTGATTATAAAAATGATGTTATAGATTTTAATTCACCAAATATTAAAAAATTTAGACAAACTTTAATTAATAATGAAATGGCGCCGCAGTGTTCTTCATGTTACAAAAAAGAAGACCTTGGGTTAGTTTCTAATAGATTAGCTGCTAATAAAAGATTTTTTAACTATATACCAGCAAGTCCTGAGGCCACGGTAGAACATTTTAAACTTAGATTTTTAGACATACGATTAAGCAATCTTTGTAATCTTAAATGTCGTATGTGTTCTAGCAATCTCAGTAGTAAAATTGCAGCTGAAGATTTTAAAATTTGGGGAGATACTAGATTTTTATATAACAGCAACAACAAAATATGCGAACAAAAATTATTGGAACTATGTAAAGATCAAATCAATAATATTGAAACTATATACTTTGCTGGTGGCGAACCTTTATTGTCTGATTTTCATTACTTGTTATTAAATTTACTGATTGAAAATAATAAAACAAATGTAAAAATTGAATACAACACTAATTTTACAAAAATAGATCAAGTTTTAGATTATTGGAGCAACTTTACAAATGTTACTGTTGGAGCCAGTATAGATTTATGTGGTCCTGCAGCTAATTATGTCAGAAATGGTGTAGAATATGACGTTATTAAGTCCAACTATTTTAAATTAGCAGAAAGTCATAAACATATTAATTTTACAATTACCAGTGTTTTGTCTTTATACAATGTTTTTAATCTATGTGATCTTCAACTTGAATGGCTAAGTAACATAGGATTATCCCAGAATAATTTAAGCGTAAAAATTTTAACTAATCCCGATAACATGTCAATCACTGTATTACCATATGAATTAAAACAAAAAGCACAGCAGAGAATAGAAAATCACATTGAATATTTGACAAAACTTAACGCAAATAATTTAATACATCAATGGCAAGCAGCAATTAATTTAATGAATAATGTAGATAACAGTCATTTACTTAAAAGTTTTTTCGTCGACAATGACATTAGAGATAAGATAAGAAATCAAAATTTTGAAAATTATTTTCCAGAATTTAAAAATTTAAGACAATACATAGATGTTTAATTTAAGCAACCAACAAACTGATAAAATTTATGAATGATCTTTTACAAAGTTTTTTATCTAAGAACTACCAAGTCTTGGGTTCATACGATCTTGCTGAAATATCTGAAAATCCGTATAAAGTTTATCAGATTTTAAATCACCATCGCCGTGAAGAATTTCTTCCAAATCAAATCATTGTTTTTTATACTCAATATGTTCCGTCGGAACAACTGTTATTACATTTAATTGATGCTGCAAAATTAATCGACGTCGATCCCTTTTTTATTTTACTTTGTGGGCCTTTACAAATTCAACCAATTATCGACACAGTATGTAAAGAGAATAATAGTTTTAAATTTGTAAATTTTCAAGTCAGTTCACAAGAATTAAAAAATAAATTTCATTTACCTAAAACATTTTGTCCGCTGCCATGGACTAACTCAGAAGTACGTGAAAATGGTTTTATTTTTCCATGCTGCGTATCTAAAAATACAGTGGGTGTGATCGAAGACGGTTTAATTGAGACTTTCCACAGTAAAAAGATGATTACTCTACGACAAGAATTTTTAGAAGGTAAAAAACCCGATAGTTGTAATAGTTGTTGGATCAACGAAGATCGTGGATTAGTCAGTAATAGAATTCGTCATCGCAATTTTATAATGAAAGAAACATTGATCAAAGGACTCGATACTCCAACTATAACCAGATTAGACTTAAAATGCGGGAAAACTTGCAATTTTAAATGTCGTATTTGTAATTCTACTAGAAGTTCTTTGTTTGCTCAAGAAGAAGCTCGTTATAAAAAAATAAAATTTAATATTAATAAAAATTGGTCGGAAGATGCTGATAACATTTCTGAAATTATTAAGTTGTTACCCACATTGTCAAACATTGATATGACCGGAGGCGAACCGTTTCTTATTAAGCCTTTATCAAGACTGTTAAAACTTGCGGTAGAACAAGGACATGCAAAAAAAATTCGATTACATTACAATACAAACGGATCTATTTACCCCAAAGAATTCATTCAATATTGGCCAGAATTTAAAGAAGTAGACATTCATTTTAGTATTGATACGTTAGGTGACAAATTTGAACTAGAACGCGGCGGAACATGGAATGAGGTGGAAGAAAATATCTTAAAGATTAAAAATTTGAATATTTCTAATATGAAATTTGCAATTATGCCTTCTATAAACATAATGAATGTGTTTTATCTAGATGAAGTATTAATATGGGCAAAAAAACACAATTTTATAGTTAGTCCAAATCATGTACTCTATCCAGAAGCCATGTCTTTGTCACAGTTAACCGGTGCTGCAAAAAAATATCTAATAGATAAATTCAAAGATAATCCATGGCCGGAAATGAAAAAGATTATTCAACATATTCAACAAATACCAGACAGTAACGGCGAAAAATTCATTGAGTTAACAAAACACTTTGATTCTATACGCAAGGAAAACTTTTCAGATTCTCATCCTGAGATTGCAAAAGCAATGGGATATAAAGTATAATAAACAAAGAATATGTTTAAAATAAAAACTTTAACTGTAAAAAATTTTATGAGTGTGGGTAACGCTACACAAGGCATCGATTTTGATCGTAACGATTTAACTCTTGTGTTAGGTGAAAACTTAGACTTGGGCGGTGACGACAGCGGTGCTCGAAATGGCACTGGTAAAACTACCATTATTAACGCATTGAGCTACAGTCTATTCGGTCAGGCATTAACTAATATTAAAAAAGACAACTTAATTAATAAAACTAACAGCAAACACATGTTAGTTACCATTGATTTTGAATCTGAGGGTCGGCACTACAGAATCGAACGAGGACGTAAGCCAAATGTACTAAAGTTCTATGTAGACGATGAAGAATTAGAAACCAAAGACGATAACAGTCAGGGCGACAGTCGAGAAACACAATTAGAAATCGAACGACTGTTAAACATGAGCCACGACATGTTCAAACACATTGTTGCTCTGAACACATATACAGAACCATTTTTAAGTTTAAAAGCCAACGATCAACGAACTATCATTGAACAATTGTTGGGCATCACTGTGCTGTCAGAAAAAGCCGAAGCACTTAAAGAACAAAATAAATCCACTAAAGACGCAATTCAACAGGAAGAATTTCGAATTAAAGCTGTGGGCGATGCGAACAAACGAATTCAAGATCAAATTGATGCGCTGATTCGTCGACAGACATTGTGGACTAATAAACACAATGATGATATCGCATCATTACAAGCAGCATATGACCAACTTGCAGAATTAGACATAGAGTCTGAGTTAGATGCTCATAAAAAGTTAGCCGAATATAATACAAAAAGTAAACAAATAGCTGATCTTAAAGCTTTGGTTAAGCGCTGCGAACAAGATGAAGCTAGGGAAACCAAAGAGATAGAAAAGCTTAAAAAAGAAATCGTAGCTCTAGAAAATCATACTTGTCATAGTTGTGGACAATCATTTCATGATACCAAACAAGTAATTGTGTTGGAAGAAAAACAAAAAACACTGCAAGAAACTGCATTGCAAGCACTGTCTACTAATACACAATTGCTAGAAAATCAAGAAGCTCTTAATAAACTAGGTGATCTGGGACAGAAACCAGTAACATTTTACAAAGACGAAAGCGATGCTTTTGAACACCGTAGCAGCATGGCATCTGTGCTTACACAATTAAATTCTAAGCAGTTAGAACAAGACCCGTACACAGATCAAATTAATGATATGAAGGAAACGGCTGTTGAAGAAATAAATTATGATTTTATGAATTCGTTGGTGCGAATCAAAGATCATCAGGATTTTTTGCTTAAGTTATTGACCAATAAAGATAGTTTTATTCGTAAAAAGATCATAGATCAGAATCTAAGCTACTTAAATGCAAGATTGGGGTTTTACTTAGATAAAATTGGACTACCCCATACAGTCAAGTTTAACAATGATTTGTCTGTTAGTATCGAAGAATTGGGCAGAGAACTAGATTTTGATAATTTGTCTCGTGGAGAACGTAATCGTTTGATATTATCGTTAAGTTGGGCGTTCCGGGATGTATGGGAAAATCTGTACCAGCCAATTAACTTATTATTCATTGACGAACTAGTAGACAGTGGTATGGACGCTTCTGGAGTTGAAAATAGTCTTGCTATTCTTAAGAAAATGAGTCGCGAAAGCAATAAAAGTGTTTGGCTAGTATCACATAAGGATGAGCTAGCCGGTCGAGTTAATAATATTTTAACAGTTGTTAAAGAAAACGGTTTTACTAATTACAGTACTGATGTTGAAATAAATTAATTATATTCTGAGGAAATAAAATGGAAAATGTGTTTGCAGTGATTTTATCAGTGCCCAGAATTACGCCAGTGCGGCCAAGTTTGGCGCCTGCTATTATTAAATCACTGATATCAAAACATAATTTATCCGCAAAAATTGTAGATATTAATATAGACTTTTATAATACGTTTGCTAAAAAATATGGGTCTAATATTTTTAAAAAAATTGATCAATATTTAATTGGATTAAACAGCAGCCCGTTAGAATCAAAAGCTCAGGAGTGTTATGATGAATATTTAAATTTTTGGGTTCGTGAACTTATAAAAATTAATCCATCACATTTTTTTATATCTGTGTTCACGTGGCAAGCACAACGATTTGTAAGAGATTTTTTATCAAAATTGCGGCATAATACATCTGCCAAAATCTTAGTAGGCGGACAGGGTATCGGAGAAATTAGAGAACAGACTAGTTGGATAGGTAGACCGATTTATGCCGAAAAACTTAAACAACTGGGACTGATTGATCACTGGATTAAGGGTGATGCGGAAACAACTATTCCGTTAATATGTCAAGGAATTTATTCCGGACCGGGCATCGACACTGATACCTATGCTAATTGGAGTACTTTAAAAGAAAATCCTATTCCAGATTTTGATGACTTAGATATTTCTGTATATCATAACGGCTTGCCAGGAGGCATAATTCCGTTAGAAATTTCTAGGGGATGTGTAAGAAGCTGCAACTTTTGTGACTGGGTCACTTCAGGTGGTGGATTTCGTACAAAAACTGGTTTACAAATGTTCAAAGAAGTAAAACACTATGTAGAAAAATATAATGTGAAAAATTTTTACTTTAACGATGCTCTTATCAACGGTTCCATAAAAGAATTTAATAAATTTAATCAGTTACTAGTAGAATACTATAAGAAAAAGAATTGGCCTGACAGATCTATAAATTATTCAGGCCATTTTATTATAAGAGGACCACAACACGGTTGGAAAAAAGAAGATATAGAATTAATGGGCAAAGCAGGCGCATACAGTATGGTAGTCGGGGTCGAAACTGGATCTGATCAGGTTAGAAGTGCTATGAACAAAGGGTACAGCACTGCTGACTTAGATTACAACATGGAAGAATTTGTTAAACATGGTATAAAACTTTATATGCTAATGATGATCGGCTATCCCACCGAAACTAGAAAAGATTTCGACGAAACATTAGACTTATTAAAAAGGTATCAGAAATATGTTGCAGGCGGTCATATCAGTGGCGTAAATCTCGGACAAACTTTTATTATCGAAGAAGGCGCTCCAATTTTTTATAAGCCCGAACAATTGGATTTAGTTGGGGTCAACGGATCAGACCAACCCAGAGATGTGTTTTGGATGAATCCTAGGAATCCCGAATTAACTTATAAAGAAAGAATTAAACGTAGAATCGAAGCCCAAGAACTGGTAACAAAACTAGGATATCCTATATGGAGAGGGGATGCTCAACTTGGATGGTTAATAAAAAAGTACAAAGACATTTACGACGGAAATTTTAATGAACATCAAACTACAATTTAAAGTCGAACGCCGACTGGGAGACCCCATGATTACTGTAATCGTCGACGATAATATGCCTAGCTACACCGGAGTATGTCCTGATCAACTTGAATTGAATGTTCCGATTATTTCAGGCTGTCACGAATTAAGAATACAACATTACGGTAAGCAGACAACAGATCATGTATATGATGTCAGCGGTAAAATTATTATCGACAAACATGTTGAAATAAAATCTATAGTGTTCGATGACGTAGAGCTAATTGAAGAATTATGGGATGGAGAATTTTATCCTGTATATGATCAAGATTATCTAAAAGATTGCATTAATGCAAATATTAAAGTACCATATAGTCTAAGACCTAATTTATATTTAGGTCATAATGGTACTTGGATTTTAAAATTCGAGTATCCGTGTATAGATTGGCTTTTAACAGTCAGACAAAATAAAATATTTAAAGTCACTGATCCGGACTTTATAACCAGTGAAGAAGATCTACAACGAGCAAAAGATTTTTTCAATTCAGCACCCGACTTACCTTGGGATTTAGATTTTATTAACCGATGACTTTACAACAAATTTTTATAGCTACTATAGTTTGGGCTGTTCTTATAGCCATAGTATACACACATTCAAATTGGAGCAAAATTAAAAATTGCTATAAAATGTGGTTTACCAAAGAATATTGGACTGATTATAATATGGTAGAATTTGCTAGTTGGGCTGCAAAAGCTATTATTATTGTACCCGGTTTAATTTTTGGAATACAAATTTGGTGGCTATATTTTTTAACTTTATTCACCAGCTTAACACTTATATGGGCCAGTAATAAAAAACTTCTTCCTACACTGATAGGATTTAATACTATATGGGTATGGATTAGTTGCATGGTATTGGCAAAACATTTAATAAATTAAAGTAATTTTACTTGTGTTCCATTTTAATTCAATATACGAATATCAACTCGAAATTACAACATATTGTAATGCAGCTTGTCCCCAATGCCCTAGAAATATCCAGGGATCTGGGATCAATCCTTATATGCCATTAGTACATTTAGATCGACGCATAGTGGATTCGACATTTAGCAGCGAGCACTGCAAGCAGCTTCGTCAAATATTTTTCTGTGGTAGTTACGGCGATCCTATCATGCATCCTGACTTTTTAAATATACTACAGGATTTTAGAAATAAGAACCCAACTTTATGGTTATATATCCACACTAACGGCGGTGTGCATGACGAAAGTTATTGGTGTGAAATAGCTAACATAATGGCAGGATATGGACAAATTGATTTTGGTTTCGATGGCCTCGAAGACACGTTACCGCTATACAGACGCAATGTAAAATATGAAATAGCTATGCGTAATGCCAGGGCTTTTATAAACGCAGGTGGTAGAGCACAATGGAATTTTATTGTGTATAAACATAACGAGCATCAAGTTGAAGAAGCTAAAACATTAAGTCAAAAATATAAATTTTATAATTTTTTACCTAGAAAAACTGGTAGATTTTACGATCACAAAAACGAAACTAGTTATCCAAATTGGCCTGTACTGAATAAAAATCGAGAAACAGAATATGTTTTAGAGTCACCAATTGGACAAGAATGGCAAAATCCTAGCTTGCAAAAAATACAAATTTTAAAAAAAATGCATGGGAGTTTTCAAAATTATTTAAAGCAAACGACTATCAAATGCGATGCCCTATTAGGAAATAAAGTTGTTATTACTGCTGAAGGTCTAGTGTTGCCATGTAATTTCTTTGAACATAATTTATATGATGCACGATTTCACTCGGAGAATTATATGCCGGATGCAAATGCTGCAAGTTTTATAAACGGTAAAAATCAGGTTACGGAATTTATTAACCATTATAAAAACGAAATTGATATAAAACAACAAAACTTAATTGACATTTTTAAATCTCAGTTTTGGACGGAGTTAGTCAATCGATGGTCTGGGCCAGATAAAATTATGGAGTGTGCAATGACTTGCGGAGAAAAATTTACAAAAGTATGGGATCAAGGAGGATCTATTAGATGAAATTGTTAGTTACAGGTGGCAACAGAGGGCTGGGATTAGAGCTAGTTAAAAATTTAAATGGAACTAGTATCAGTAGAGCAGATGGCATCGATATCACCCGAGATCATAAACAAATTGCTGAAATCAGTTTGAACTACGATGTATTTGTTAATAATGCATTCGACGGGCCACCGCAGGAAGACTGGGCAAATTTTGCACAGACAAATGTCTATATGGCAGTGTATGATGCATGGGCCGCTGCTGGAAAAAGTGGTCATATATTTAATATTGGCAGTGTAGGTATGAAGACTGTTGTTGCGCCCGAACCCCGATTTGAAACATATCGTGTAAGTAAAGCAGCATTAGAACATGCTAGTAAGCAGGGCACTCAAGCATTTAAACACAACAAAGTACCATTTAAAACAACATTAATTACGTTAGATAGACTGGACACCGAGTTAAGTAGAAGTCGACCAAATTGGACCGGTAACGGAATTAATTTAGCTGACGTATGTAATTTTATTAATTATGGATTAAAAATAAATTCAAATACTTGTATTGAAGAAATAACATTTTATTGTAACTTAGACTATTTGGCATAAATTAAAGTACACATCATGGAATCTCTACAAATACAATATGACTTGGTTATTCGAAGGCTCGGAAGTTGAGAATTTACCCGACAGTTGTGTTGGATTTGTATATCTTATCACAAATAAAATATCAAACAAAAAATACATTGGCAAAAAACTGGCAAAGTTTAGTAAAACTACTCAAAGAACAGTAAAATTAAAAAACGGCACTAAGAAGAAAAAGAAAATTCGCTCAAAAGTTGATTCAGACTGGAGAGATTATTATGGCTCAAGTCCTGAGTTAAACTCGGACGTAGAAAAACTAGGTTCGGAAAATTTTACCAGAGAAATACTTTATTATTGTAATTCAAAAGCAATTTGTAGTTATATTGAAGCAAGAGAACAATTTACCAGGCGTGTATTAGAATCAGACGAATATTACAACGGCATAATCAATTGTCGTATCCATGGCTCCCATATAAAAAATAAATTAAGCATTTAAGACTCGCACAAGTCAATATCATGTGCCCTAGACCTGGATCTCGGATCGCAGGGATGGAAGACTCACCGTGCTAGTGAGCACTCAACCACTACCCGAAAGGATGAAGATTGCCAATGCCGCAATTTGGTTGTTTGAATAGGAATAAAAAGGCTGAAAAGACGTAGCAGTGATGCTACACGGTTTATATGTATGTTAGCGTATAGATATAAACTCGCCGTTGTGATAAGAACTGAGCTCGAGGTACCGGACAACCGCCTCTGTAATTGCTTTAACGCTAGTGACTGTGCTACTCGGATGAAGCATTATCATTTTTGCCCTGCGCGGGCAAAGTGTGACTGATTAATCTGGATGAAACTTATATCGCTTCGCTCTTTAATTAAAATATATCACTGAGCGACAGCGAAAGTGATAGATGTGCGTAGCACATCTTAAAAGAATGGTAATCCTGTTTCCTTTGTGGTATTAATGTTGTCTTCGATAATACCATTAATGATTTCTCTTTCTTGGAAACTTATCTCCAATGCTTCACTATAAGTTATTCCACCTCTCATATGCCAACAAATTTTTAATATATTCTTCTTAAGGGCTTTTGAATCTTTGTCGAAATCTTTGATCATTTCAACGATTGATTCATTGTCTAAACTCAAAAGCCTTATCCGAAAAAACTTGCTTGCTCAAAAACTAATGGGGTTTCGTAGGGTTTGTTGCAGTCTTCGTGTTCGCAAGTTATGGGAATTTTTTTAAGTGGACTCTGTTCACCAAAGCTTTCTAGTTTTGTTTTAACTGAGTCCCATACTGTTTTGTTGCAATTTTGAAAGAATTCATGAATCTGTTCCGGATTTTCTACTAGAACACCTTCTTCGGTTTTAACCCCAGCTACACTTTTACTGATTTGTTCGACGGTTAGAGTTAATAATCTTTGAAAAACAACATTGAATTTTGATAATTTTTCTTCTTCACTCAACGAGTCATCTCCCACCACAGATAATAATCGTTGATGCTCGTAGTTTTCTAAACTGGCTTTGTTAAATTGTTGGTAATCATGGGGTTTGATATAAATTTCAAGCCCTTCTACTTTTATAGTGGAATCAAAATCGGGACAGGTTATCTGCGCTGATAGTGCGCCCAGATCCGCAGTGCTTTCATTTTTTCTTTGACAATGTGGGCAAACACTGACAAAATCCATGCCAGGGCCGTATGTTGCATGACGTATAGCTATCAACACTGCATCTAAGTCGACAGCGGGCATTTTCCATGCATCTTTGATAGCAGGCACACAACTTTGTATAACTTCCACAGTGCTTTGTCCATTTAACAGTGCATCGGGAGTTTTTAAGATTAGCTCGTCTTTGGCAGTCATTGGGTAAACTGGTAGTTCTCCAGTGACTGGTAGTTCTAAACTGCCCGGTGGGTACCAACGTCCATGACTGGGTAATTTAAGATATAATTGAGGCTGTCTAAAATGTTTAGCCAAAGGATTAGCACTATTAACCATATTTTATTCCAATAAATATATTAATACTTATCTTGGTAAATTTACAAAAAAATAGATTATGGATCCGCAACTACAACAATTATTGCAGCAACTTGGTATTACAACTCAAAATACTAATGGAGCAATGCAACAGTTATTCTCTGCATTAAGTAGAACTACATCGGCTACTAGGAATCAAACTAATGCAGCCACGTTGACTGCACAATCTTTACAACAATTGGAGGGTAGTTCTAGTAGACTTGCGTCGGGTTTAAGTGCCACTTTAAGTGCGGGTGCTGGTTTTGTAAGTGGTTTATCAAGTTTAACATCCAGCATCTACGGTGCAGACAAAGCTTTTTCCAGTGTTATACCTACTTTAAGTTTCATTACTAATACTTTTACTAAAAGTGTTACAGCAGCCGGTACAGCATTGAGTGGATTAACTATTAAAGGTTTTAGTTTTGGTAGGGCCAGTGAAGCAGCGGCTGCAGGAATAGCAGCTACAGCTGAAATTTTGTCGGATGTTATTAAATTTCAAATTGAAAATGCTCAAAAAGTATCTGATCAATTTCAAGAATTGACCAAAGTTGGTGCAACATTTGGCGGCAGTATAGGAACAATGGGTGCAGTTGCAGCAAGGTTACGTATACCTTTATTACAGTTTGGTAAAGTCATTACCGGTAACATAGAATCATTGAGTAAATTAGGAGGTTCAATAACTGATGCGGGACTTAGAATAGTTACTTTTGGTATGGATCTTTACGATCGAGAGGACAGCTTAGTGGCTTTATACGGCAGCATAGAAAATATAAGTGCTGGGGCAGCAGATTTCATGGCTTTGCAAGCTAGTCTAGGCAAAGGTGTGACCACTGACAATGTTGCACAACGGAACGCAATTAAAGAGTATTTGATTAGACAAAAAGAATTAACAGCAATAACTGGACAAAGTGCCGATGCTGCTAAAAAAGCAGAGGAAGAACGTAGAAGAGATTTGGCTTATCAATTGAAAGTTAGCAGGATGAGCACTGATGCTCAAGCGAATGTCAGTGAAGCATTCGGAATTGCTCAAAGTAAATTTGGTGATGAAGCTGCACAATATTTGAAAGAATTTATCAGAACGCAGGGAAAAGTAACAGATCCTGCAATGATATCATTTGCTGCTGGTAATCAAGCAGTTGCTCAAACCATGGAAATGTTTGCAAACAATATAAATTTAGGAAAAAACGAATTCCGACGAACGTATGCAGGATTTATAAAATCAAACATAGATAGTTATAGAGGATTTGCTGAAAGCATTGAAGATTTAGCAGAATTGCCGCCGTCATTAATGAATAACTTTGTTCAAACTCAAACAAAAACGGGTGCTCAATTGATCAATAGTATGGGCTATTTTGAGGATGTGCAGGCTAGTGTAGAAAGAATGATACAGGAAGGAACAAATTTACGAGGTGCAGTATCTGACCCTGCTACTAAAGCATTTGTTGATGCTGAGAGAGATCGAAGTAAAATTCAAAGAGAAATTGATTCAACGGTATTAACTAATATGCAAAATATTGGGGGTACAATAAAATATTTAAATGAAATGACTTTGTCTATGGTACAAACACAGAAAAGTGTTACTGAACTATTGGAAGATCTTAAAAAAATGCCAATGCAAGCACAAAAATTTAACGACGCCGTTGGCGCCATGGTGGACGACATTTTTAAAAGAATGGGGTTCGATCTTCCTCCTAATAGATCAGAGCGTGGATCAGGATCGGACGTTCTATCAATACTGCGAGACCTTTTTTCAGGAAATCGAACTCTTCCAGTGTCAGTGAATCCAGGCCAATCGCCAATTCCCGTGACTGTGGTTGGTAATCCATCATCGGCAGCTCCTGCTGCACCAGCCACTCCATCTGGCACATCAGTATCTCAAGCTCCTGCTGCTTCTGATATAGTTGCTACAAAATTGGCATCATTATCAACTGAAAATGAATCTAGTAAATTAGCAGCTGATATTACTAGATTACAAACACAAATTGCATCATTGGTTACTGCAAATACTAACAACGAACAAGTAGTAGCGGCACTAACTGATCAGAATGGATTAATGTCAACACTAAATGACAAAATGGGTGAACTGATAGATTCTAATAGAAGCATATTCAATGCATTGGCTTAATTTTTAGGTAAATATCTGACTGGAGAAAAGTTTTAATGTCTTGGAAAAAGTATTTTAGGGTAGCAAATGTAGCTGGAGCAGTAAGTCCTATCAATGGATCGCAGGCTCAAAATATGACCTATAGAAATTATCAAAGCAACTTGCCTGAAGTTTATATTGGACATCCTAACAGAATTGAACGCTATAACCAGTACGAACAAATGGACATGGACAGTGAAGTCAATGCAGCACTGGACATTCTGGCTGAATTTAGTACTCAAACCAACGAAGAAAATGGCACTGCTTTTAAATTTTATTGGAAAGAACAGCCCACAGACAACGAAGTCAAAATTATCCGTGAGCAGTTAACACAGTGGGTTAGCTTAAACGAGCTTAATAAAAGAATATTTAAAATGTTCCGAAATACTATCAAGTATGGGGATCAAGTGTTTATTCGTGATCCAGAAACATTTAAATTATTTTGGGTAGAAGTCAGCAAAGTTGTCAAAGTCATTGTTAATGAAGCAGAAGGTAAAAAGCCTGAACAGTATATTCTCAAAGATATAGCTCCAAATTTTGAAAATTTAACAGCCACAACTATCAATACCAGTGACGTAAACGTTAATCATCCACAAGTGGGTGGCGGCAGCGGCGCCTATATACAACCAAAAAATCCAATCGGTGGTGGATCTAGATTCAGTCATGCTCAAAACGAAGCAGCAGTAAATTCTGAACATATTGTACATTTAACATTGACAGAAGGCTTAGATTTTAGTTGGCCTTTTGGTAATAGTGTGTTAGAAAATGTGTTCAAAGTATTCAAACAAAAAGAATTACTGGAAGATGCTATTATTATCTATCGTGTACAACGAGCACCAGAACGTCGTATTTTCTATATCGACGTAGGTAACATGCCCAGTCACATGGCCATGGCCTTTGTTGAACGAGTTAAAAACGAAGTGCATCAACGCCGTATACCCACACAAACGGGCGGCGGTCAGAACATGATGGATGCCACATATAATCCATTGAGCACCAATGAAGATTATTTCTTCCCACAAACAGCAGAAGGGCGTGGTAGTAAAGTTGATACACTACCAGGCGGCAGTAATTTAGGAGAAATTACAGATCTACATTTCTTCACTAATAAACTATTCCGCGGCCTAAGAATTCCCAGCAGTTATTTGCCAACAGGATTGGATGACGGAACCAGTAACCCAAATTCGTTCAGTGACGGTAGAGTGGGTACTGCATTGATTCAAGAATGGAGATTTAATCAGTATTGTATGCGTTTACAGCGTATGATCTGTGAAAAATTAGATCAAGAATTCAAACTTTTCTTGCGTTGGAGAGGTATTAACATTGACAGTAATTTGTTTGAATTACAGTTTAATGAACCGCAAAACTTTGCCAGTTATCGTCAAGCAGAAGTAGATCAGTCTCGTATCGGATCGTTTACTCAACTAGAAGCTTTTCCATATTTGAGCAAACGTTTCTTATTGACAAGATATCTTGGATTAACTGAAGAAGAAATGGCTGACAACGAACGTATGTGGGCCGAAGAGCAAGGAGATGTAGACAAAGCGCCGCCAGGCGAAGCAGGTCTACGTAGTATTGGCATTAGTCCAGGCGGATTAGATGCTGATTTAGAAGCAGCAGCTCCGCCGGCGGAAGGTGAAGCAGGTGCTGCACCACCAGCAGAAGTAGGAGCACCAGCCCCCGGGGCAGCAGCGGCGGCTGCACCAGCACCCAGTGGTACCCTATGATTTTAATAAATTGGTAAATATCTGATGCAGCTCTTAGAACTTTATAATGCGATTCCAGATGGTTATCGTAGTGAAAAAGACGATAATAGTGTCATTAAAATCAATGATACTAGAAAAACACGATTAACTTTGGACCGATTAAATAAACTTCGAATCATGAATGACACTAGAAAATTAGAACATGAAAAGAAGTTAGAAAAAGTTTCCACTCAGTATAAGGCCCCAGCAGCAGCAGCGCCCGGGCTTTAATTATTTTTTAAAAACATTCAAAAAACGCCCATTTAACCCATTAAATGCTCATATTCTGTAAATAACTATACAGAATTCACAAACATATTTTTAAAAGGAACACAAATATGTCAAAATATGAGCAACTAATTGAATACATTATTAACGAGCAAGAAGATAAAGCTCGCGAACTTTTCCACCAAATTGTGGTTGAAAAATCGCGTGATATCTACGAGTCGTTAATCGACGAGCAGGATCTTGAAGAAGTTGGTGGAAATGAAGTCGAGTCTATGGTAGACGAAATCACCGGTGACGAAGAAGGAATGCAAGAAGCCGAAGACGACATGGGCGACGACGAAGAAGACATGGACGATGGCGATGACATGGGCGACGACGAAGACATGGACATGGACATGGACATGGACGCTGGCGACGACATGGGCGACGACGACATGGACATGAACGGCGGCGATGACATGGAAAATCGCGTCATGGATCTTGAAGATGCATTAGACGAACTTAAAGCAGAATTTGATGCTTTAATGGGCGGCGGTGACGACATGGGCATGGATGACGGTATGGGCATGGGCGATGATGAAGGCGACGAAGATATGGGTGAAAATCTTATTGTAGTTCCTTCCGGTAAGCCAACTCCTGAAGGTATGGGAGAATATGAAGAATCGGTCTATGAAGCTAAAAAAGATAAAAAAGAAGAAATGCTTAAAGACAAAGACAAAAAAGCCAAAAAGATGACCGAAGCTGAATGGATCCGCGAATACGTGGAAAAAATTGGTGATCCGTTCCCAGGAAAGAACACAGAAACAGGTGAAGTTGGTGCAGGCGGTACAGCCAGTTTGAATACTAAGTCTGTTGTTGCTGGTAAGAACGACATGGGCGGCACTGCTTCTAATATTGCTAAAGGTGGAGCAGAGTCTGATCCAAGCGGAACACCAAATAAAAAACCCAGCGGCCTTTTAAAAGGCGGTCAGGATTTAATTGGTAAAGTACAAAACAGCCCAGGTGCTAATGCTGGTAAATCTGCTTACAAAAGCAAAGCTCCTTCAGCAGTAAAAACTGAAGTTGGTGGAACAAACGACAAAAGTCCATTAGCCAAATAAGGGATAAACTGTGAAAAGTTTAATACAGGAACACTTATCTTTTGATAATGCCAGAATGGAAGTTCTGGCAGAGTCAACTGCTGACGGCCAAGGTAAGAATCTGTATATGAAAGGTATTTTTATTCAAGGTGGAGTAAAAAACGCCAACCAGCGTGTTTATCCTGTTGATGAAATTACAGATGCAGTTAATACCGTTAATAAACAAATACGTGATGGTTATAGCGTTTTAGGCGAACTAGACCATCCTGATGATTTAAAAATTAATCTTGACCGTGTGTGCCATATGATCACAGATATGTGGATGGATGGACCAAACGGTTTTGGTAAATTAAAGATTCTTCCAACTCCAATGGGTAAACTGGTGGAAGCCATGTTGACCTCAGGAGTGAAGTTAGGAGTGTCCAGCAGAGGTAGCGGCAACGTTAACGAAAGCTCGGGCCATGTTAGTGACTTTGAAATAGTCACAGTTGATATAGTTGCACAACCTAGTGCTCCTAATGCATATCCAAAAGCTGTTTACGAAGGGCTTATGAATATGCGCCATGGACACAAAGTTCTCGAAATGGCAAAAGATGCCGGTGCAAATCAAAAAGTCCAGAAGTATTTTCAAGAGGAAGTAAAACGCCTCATAAAAGACTTAAAAATATAAAAGGAAAATGATCCATGTTTGATGCTATCAAGCCATTAATCGACAGTGGTATCATTAACGAAGACACCAAGCAAGCTATCAGCGAAGCTTGGGAAACTAAGTTAAATGAAGCACGTGAACAACTTCGCGCAGAAATCCGTGAAGAGTTTGCCAACCGCTATGAACACGACAAAGGTGTAATGGTCGAAGCTCTAGACAAAATGGTCACAGAAAGTCTACAGTCAGAAATTCGTGAGTTTGCAGAAGAAAAAGAGCAACTAGCTGCTGATCGTGTACGTTTTAACAAGCGTATGCAAGAAAGTGCTGGAAAATTTGATCAATTCCTAGTTGGAAAACTAGCTGAAGAAATCAAAGAATTGCGTAGCGATCGCAAAGTTCAAAAAGAAAGCGTGAGCCGTCTTGAGAAATTTGTCATTCGTGCTCTTGCAGAAGAAATTCAAGAATTTGCTAAAGATAAACAAGATGTAGTTGAAACAAAAGTTAAATTAGTTCGTGAAGCAAAAACCAAGCTTGACCAATTACAGAAATCTTTTGTTACAAAATCTGCTGCTCTTGTAAAAGAATCTGTGGCTAACAAGCTAGAGTCAGAATTGACTCAACTAAAAGAAGACATCCAAGTTGCTCGCGAGAACAATTTTGGTCGTCGACTATTCGAAGCTTTTGCCAGCGAATTTGCAATTACTCATTTAAATGAGAATCAACAAATCGCTAAACTATCAAAAGCGTTAGAACAAAAAGAAGCAATGATTGCAGAAGCTAAAAAGGCTGCTGCCGAAAAATCTGCTTTAGTTGAATCAAAAGACCGTGAAATCCGTATCATTAAAGAATCTCAAGAACGTCAACAAGTAATGAGTGACTTAATGAAACCATTGAATAAAGAGAAGCAGGCTGTAATGAGTCAACTTCTTGAAACAGTGCAGACTAGCAAGTTGCAATCTGCATACGAAAAGTATCTACCCGCAGTTCTAAATAACTCTGCTGCACCAAAAGCTGAAAAAGCTCACGTGTTAGTTGAGTCAAGAGTAGAAGTGACAGGAGATAAATCTGCTAAGGTCAGCGTTGAAAATAATGATAATAATGTCATTGAGATTAAACGTTTAGCAGGGCTTAAATAAACCCTAATAAGGAAAGAAAAAAAATGACACAAGCACTATTAGAAGGCCGTTGGGGCGAAACAAAAGATGCCCTGCTAGAAGGTCTAAACGGTTCTCGTAGAACCACAATGGGTGTTATTCTTGAAAACACTCGCAAGCATTTGGCTGAAAATGCCACTGCTGGCGCAACAAGCGCAGGTAACGTAGCTACACTTAACCGTGTTATTCTACCAGTTATCCGTCGTGTTATGCCTACAGTTATTGCTAATGAAATCGTTGGTGTTCAGCCAATGACTGGACCTGTTGCACAGATCCACACATTACGTGTTCGTTATGCTGAAACAACCAATGTAACTGCACCAAGCCCATTCGACACAGGCACAACAGCAGGTGACGAAGCACTTAGCCCATTTAAGATTGCTACAGCATATTCTGGTTCTTTGACAACCGGTCGTGCTTCTAGTACATCTTCGTTAGAAGGTCAACCAGGCCGTAAGATCAACGTACAGATCTTAAAACAAGTTGTTGAAGCCAAAACTCGTAAGTTAAGCGCTCGCTGGACATTCGAGGCTGCACAAGATGCACAATCTATGCATGGCCTAGACATCGAAGCAGAAATCATGGCTGCTCTAGCACAAGAAATCACAGTTGAGATTGATCAAGAAGTTCTTGGTTCTCTACGTGCTCTTTCTGCTACAGACTTTGCTTATGACCAAGCTGCTGTATCTGGTACTGCTACATTCGTTGGTGACGAACACGCTGCTCTAGCTGTTCTTATCAACCGTGCAGCTAACTTGATCGCTCAGCGTACACGTCGTGGCGCTGGTAACTGGGCTGTTGTAAGTCCAGCTGCATTGACTGTTCTACAGTCTGCAACAACCAGTGCTTTCGCTCGTACAACAGAAGGTACATTCGAAGCTCCAACAAATACAAAGTTTGTTGGTACATTAAACGGAGCAATGCGTATTTACGTAGACAGCTATGCTAGCGATAGCACAGCCGTTCTAGTTGGATACAAAGGTTCTTCAGAGGCTGATGCCGCAGCATTCTACTGCCCATATATTCCTCTAATGAGCTCTGGCGTTGTTCTAGATCCAACAACATTCGAACCAGTCGTAGGCTTTATGACAAGGTACGGATACGTTGAGTTAACAAATACAGCATCGTCTCTAGGCAATGCTGGTGATTACCTAAGCGAAATTAGCGTAGCTAACTTATCGTTCCAGTAATCAAGAGTTTACTTACCACTCGGGATGGGAAGTCAAAAAAGGGCCGCAAGGTCCTTTTTTGTTGATTATACGATAAATATAATTATAAAATAAAAATGCTGATCGCGATACTGGTAATATCCATCAGCTCTATAACTAGTAAGGAGTTACAGCAATGTTATTTATTGATAACAAATATTATAACTGGTATTGTAAAATTATCTCTAATGCAAGACTTCGTAGTCTATCGACAGTAAAATACACTGAACGACATCACATAATACCTAGAAGTTTTGGCGGTAATAATAAAAAAGAAAATATTGTTAAATTAACTGCCAGAGAGCATTTTATATGCCATTGGCTTTTAATCAAATGCACCACTGGTGATCTTAGAAATAAAATGATACAAGCATTGCATATAATGCAATGCAAAAATTCCAATCAATCTCGATATTCTTCTAAAATTACATCAAAAGTATATTCTTTAATTAGGGAAGAATATGCTAACATAGTTAGTAAAAATATGAAGGGGAAGACAGGCAGATTACCATGGAATAAAGGCAAACAAATTGGTCCTCACTCAGCTGAATCTAATAGATTAAAGTCAGAAGCACTTAAAAATAAATTTATAGGAAGTAAGAATCCAGCAGCTAAAACATATATATTCGAAGATCCATACGGAAAAGAGTATATTGTTACCGGAAGATTTAAACATTTTTGTTTAGAGCATCAGTTGAGTTTAGATACTATGCGTAGAGCATTGAATAATAAAAAGAGAACATATCACGGCTGGTTAGTCAAATATTTCAATACTGATAAATAAATGTAGTTTTTAAAAACTTCCTAGGAGTTGCCACTTCGAGGTAGCTTAGAACGCTAACATAAAGGAATAAATGAAATGGCAAAATTAAAAATACAACACACAAGAACAGGGGCAGCAGGTTATGAAGCTGGTGCTACTATTGTCACAGACAGTTTTGTAAGTCCAACTCAGATCAATGGAACAAATATCGGTGGCACCGGCGGTGACACAGATCAAACAGTGCCAACTATCCGTTGCAGCTTCTTAAGAGACACCGGCGGTGCAGTTGATACAGGTTATATTATCTTCCAAAAAGGAATGCGTAAGTTTGAAGTTAATAACTCTTCAGATGCAAATACCACAGTAGCATCGTTAGTTAACTTAACTTCTGCAGAACTAACAACAGCTAATACTATGGTAATTACAGCAACCACTGCAACTATTGTTGGAGCTAATGTTGCTAATATTGGAACAGGCGGCGGCGGTTACACAAATAATCAACTATTTGCATATGTTACTTTTGCAGCAGGTAACGTAACTGGCGTAGCAACACCACCAATTGGTACACAAATTACCGGTACAAGTTTAACAGGTAATGTCACAGTTGTTGCAGTTAATACTACAGGTAATGTGACAGTTGGTTTATACAGTGGAGCACAGGCAGTATCTGCGGAACAAGCTAACATTTCTTCATCTTTCAGTGTAAGCCGTATTAGTAACAAATACGTTTTGGATTGGTCAAACACAAAATGGCGTTATTGGTTAAGTGCTCCATATTCTGATGGTGTAACTGTATTAGATTCTCAACCTGCATGGCAAGCGGTAACTCTTGTTCGTGTAGATAATGCTTGATTAATTTAAATCAATCCAAAAATAGGCTGTTACCAGCCTATTTTTTTCTTTGAAAAAGA